>JGI24158J21664_10000127_pt1 | contig 50783 bp, 30 predicted proteins | sample Ectturendosymbi3_FD_21664 | JGI IMG/M metagenome (IMG submission 21664) | reverse complement strand
AATCCAGAAGGATTTTACTCACTCTATGATGTAACAGTCGCTTTCGATTTTAAAAAAGAAGACATAAAACACTGCTTGAAAACATTGTTTTGGCTAAGTCCAATTTTAAACAAAGCCGTTCGCGACCCATTCATAAAGCCTTGGCGACCCACATTTGGGTCGCGACCCATGGTTTCAGAAACGCTGTTCTAAACGATTATCTAGTGGCGTTGTATGGCGAGTAAGCCTACGCGTGAATGAATTGGTTCTGCAGGCTGTGTCTGCACGATCGAATTGATAATTGAAAGTGTTTTGGGTGAACAGGCACATGAGTAGTTTTAGGTGCTCGGCAACAACACAGCAAAGGCTCACGGTGGATGTTATCGCAGTACCTGAAAATAGTTCTTTGGCTTTTCCTTTGCCACATGTACGGCAAACAGATTCGTTCGCTCTCGCGTGGTTTCGATGGGCATATGCCGAGCAGTAACAAAACGTGCGACGATTTTTGCTCATTTCGGACACTTCGTAAAAACAACATAATCTGCTAAGGCAGTGCTCTTTAACCTTTTTGTCATCGTGGAACCCCTGATACTTTCGCGTTTGTCATGGAACCCCCATTAACAAAAACAAAAAAAACGAATTACTTCTAATAAAATCAAATATTTTCGTTATTAGACACTTCAAAAATAAACAGTTATTACAGAAGTTAAAAAGCAAGAAATTTAATGACTCGGCTGTTCTTGCATTTCTTGAATGTATCTGCTACATTCAAAATTTGGCCATCCGGAAAAAAAGAACCCGTATCTCATAGGTATCGTCCCATTTTCTACCTTTAGCAATTGAGTTACATTTCGTCCGCTTCAGATTAGGTGCCTCTTTTACATTTAAACTACACTGCTCATTACCGTCCACACCTTCGGTGTTGTTATTATTTCGCTTCACATAAGAAAATGCCTTTTTGCTTCATCTGGCTTGATTAATATAGCAAAAAGTTGGATTTCACACTGTTTTTACTTTATTCCCGGAAAGATTGAACAGCAGCTCTAGTCTGGACTCAGTCTACTCTCTATTAGACTCAGGCTGAGTCTATTTTTTACTCAGTGTACTCTACTGTGAATTGTACATCGGCAACATCGTATAACTATGAAACAATAACGTTCTTCTTAATTGCACAACAATGAACAAGTGACGACACAGCTCTCCATATTTGTTGTTCCGTTATCTGCACCTGCACTCGACCTCCGGTATAACTAACTGACCTACTTGGAGTCTGAATGCGGCACGGTGATCTAAAAAATTTCATGATCACGCATCAACATACTGAAGGAAGAAAGCATTCCCCCTCCAAGACGAGGAACCCTGAAAACTCACGGAACTCCATTACATGTTTTGCGGAACCCCTGCTGAAGAGCACTGTACTAAAGTCTATTGTGTCTCTACTATTAACTGTTATTTCGGAATCAGTGCGGATTCCCTCGTGCACAGGTTTAACAGTGCCCGAGTCAAAAGCGAAGAAGTTCCAAATATTGTTTTTTAAACATGGGCTAATTCCATATTGCTGACAATTGTCGTTCAATACAATGTTCGAAGTCTGAGACAGCCTTTGTAACCTTCGCCTTGTAGAGCCATTGATCGTTGGGGGCCCGACGTCCACTATAATTTATATCCAAAGAAATATTATTAGTATCTAACTTTCTCACCAATTTTCTGGTTAGTGTTGATATGCTAAATATTGAAAGCTTTGTTAAGTTTGATTGACGATTGCCAAAGTGGTCATTCAGTGTGTTTTGCGTTTTTTCTGCAAACGTTAGACACAATGCCGCGATCCACAAACAAACCCTAGTGCCACTGTGCAGCAGCAACTGATAACCACTCTGGTTGCAGTTCTCAGTTCACCACAAGCAACCCCGTAGTTGCCCTATATGCCGTGGTTGGTGGGAAAAACGCGTTAAGTCATGGCTAATGGACTGTATTTGGTGGTTTTGTAGCGCCACTCTTCCACTTGACAACAGCGCCGCTGAAGGTTGTCTTGCCCAGCGCTGATATTGGTTTTCAGGTATGCGTTGTCATCATGGCCCTTGGCCTTTTCCTGCTGTTTTTTTTTTATTTTATTTGTCATGCCTTTTGTGCATAACCGATGCCTGTGTTCTCCACCTTCGACTCACGTGCTTTGTAACATGTTCATTGCTGGCGCTCAAGGCTTTTGTTTTCTGATCAGAAAGCAAACGAGCCATATTTGTTTTAGTGGGCGACAACCTTGAGTGGTGCGTGGTCAAGAGCACGTCTGTGCACCGGTGTAAAATCACGTGCTTTTCAAGTTGCTTTGGCAACACTTTTGTTTACAGTGTCTATTTCATTATAACGGACATTACACGTCAAATATAAAATCATATTTAATAGAAACGGATCGATGACTGCGCAAGAGCATGATAGATGCAACGTGCAACGTGGTGAGGTGTGCAAAAACACTCGCATGCTCTCAAGGCGTATACGAAACACTCGTCGTATGTGAGCTTCGTGCCTATAGAAAAGCTGCTTTGGTGATGGTGTAACCGTAGCCGTGTGTAACAATCTGGCAGTGTCGTATGGAATAATTCTTCGAAGCTTTGCCAGATGTTGAAACTTAAAATAGTTGACGATATTAGTGCAAAACCCTTTTCGTCGTTTGAAAGATGACGTTTGTCGTTGATCGCAGATTAAATACTGAAGTCATGAGCCAGTGTTTTCAAAAAACTTTGCTAAATGCAGTTTCAGAGGTCAGTGCTGCACCGCGTACTAGCATCAAGGCAAGTGCGCGCGGGTGTGATCGATTTGGTTGGTGGCGCAATTCAACGGTAAAATTTACAAGGCAGTTATGTGTTGTTTGGTGAACTGGAAGCATCGTGCAAAAGGACACATCAGCGAGCTCGTTCTGTTGTTAAAACCTGCAAATAAAAATAGTGAACATTTTTTATGATGACTATCACAAAAAACTCACAGAAAATTATTTGTACCAAGATTGTATCGCATTGACTTGCTTCATTCTGTAAGTACTGGACCTGCGTTTAACATACAGCTATGGATCTTCCCTTTTCAACAAGCAAATTGATGTAATACCGAACTGAAATAGTTTTTGGTAAGGAGCTGCGTCTTCAAGGATTATTGATCTTGTAAAGCAGATGCAGAGGTGAAATTTTGGGGAAAGAGCCGCGATTGTAGAGATAAGCTGTTAAATGACGCTGGTCGGTACAGCCTCAAAACTTCGAAAATTCACTTAAGTCCGTTTTAATACTTGTTTCCATTGGTAGTAGCGTGGGAAATGTTTATATTTAAACGTGATACCACAGAATGAAGTTTCCTATCCAGTGTGTGTAAGATTCGCGAGACTAACTCAATTTGGGTGAGTTGTCGTCTTATCGGCCAGGTTGTGACGGCAAAAACATTCCGTCGCGTCACTAAACATGGTCTGTTTTGTTTGATTCTTGGAATGGAACATTTTCAAACAGTGCTTACCCCCTCTTGGTGTCTTCAATCTCTGATAAACTTATTTGCCGCTGTTTCAATCGGAATGGTACAATCCGAGTGATTCACGTTCAACCAAGCTTTTCAAGTTGAGCTCTTAACCCCATTTTTATCTTGCATGAACATGCAATCCATTGCGTGTGAGTTTCACTTTTGTATGCAACTGTTGTTCTTCGCATTTTTTCTTTCGTAGTCGTTAACAATGGAGGGGATCGAGTTGTATTTGCAAAATAAATGTCTGTTGCTGTAGAGGTTTTTCCAGCGGTTAGTACAGAGAACTTGGTGATGCTTCCTGTAACTACAAGGTCTAGGCCAGCTATGTCCAACCCTCGGGCTGCATGCGACCCAGCCGAGTGTTTTGTGCGGCCCAGTTTAGGTTTCCGCTGCAGCAAAAGAATCCTACATACTGACAACCTGTCCTTGTTTTGATAATCTTGAATTTGACATTTTTGATGCAAGTGGTGCGCAGTATATCAGGTCTGTTGCCAATGCAGTTAGGATTCGAGCACTTTCAGCATGTTAGGATAAGCTAAATTAAGTTTGCTGATATCAAAAATGAGTCAATCAGTGTGCGACCCGCAATAATATGTCATTCAATGTGCGGCCCTGGTCAAGATAGTGACATAATTTTTGGCTCAGTGAGCCATTTGGGTTGGACATAGATGGTCTAGGCGTTTGTGACATTCATTTAGCAATAACAGTGGATCTTTTGAAACCGTTTGCTTTCCTAATCTTCGCATTTTATTCGGATCAGTAGCAGACAAGAACGTATCCTTAAACTGTCCCTTGACTATTTTTGAATTGGAGCAATAAACTAGAGCGAAAATACCGGGTCTTTTTTCTAGTCAGTGTCTGAGTCTACCTTGTCGTAATTTTAATGGTCTGTTTTGCCTTGCCTTGGCCGTTACGGTGTTTTGACTTGCCAATTTCTTTCGTAGTTTTCATCTTTGACAATGCGTGGAGCCGGCGCACCTAAGCTCGTTATGGATAATGGTTTTTCATGCGACAACGAAGCGTAGCAGATCGTCCTGACTTTCCCATTAAGCAATAGTGGATTGTGTAGGCTGAAAGTTTGTTTAGTAATATTCCTCTCAGCTTGCGCTGGCGGGCGCGAGCATTGGTCTGATTTTCCAAACTAAACGTGCTGTGAATACGTCGGTAAAAAACTATGTGGATGTCGCACTGAAAATGGAACGTTTTTGTGCAGCAATACACAAAAGGTGACAAGTGATAGCCTGCGAAAATACCTCTTTAGCATATTTTTTATTTTTTTCACGTGTTTTTTTTACCAAATGTTTAATCATAATGACCCTCTTGTTTTGTGACTCGCATTTAGGCGTGAGAAAATGTCTGGTGTACTTCAGAATTAGCGTGTTCGCGTCTGGTCATTGTGTAGTTACAATAGTTTATTGTTTAGATTTAACCGGCAATAATGGTCTGCGCACCCTCCTTTCGGTTCTTCGCGTTTGGCTGTTAGCAGGAAGTATGCTTTCAGCTCTGATTCCATTTGTTTTTTACCAGCAGTTAAGTCTTTGGGCTAGCCACTTGAAAATGCTTCCTATACGTCAAAGTTGGTATTGCCTTAAAAAAGTTTCGTATGTCATTACAAGTTGTTCTCGCAAATGTTTTCGTGGTCTATTTCAACCTAGAATGTCGGCTAACCAAGTGTGAAGATTGATCGGAGTGAATCGCATCGGTAATGACAGTATTGCCTTGTTTTTTATTCGAAAAACCAAGCTTGTCGATATCGCGTGTGAAGTCCGCATCATGCGCTCTGCTCTACGCACAACACGTCATATGTAAGATTAATGGAACTGACTTACTAACGAAGATTGCTGAAGAAAGCTCAACCCGCTATTACATTAAGTCAGATTCGTTTCTGCGGCAGGGGTACCTGTTCCCACAACTTGAAGCACACTCTCCTAAACCATGTGTTATTTGCTGCTCTGCCGTCATCGTCATCTGTGCATAGCCTCGACGTTGTTGTGTACGCACTCTCATACATAGGAACTGTAGACAAAATATGTAGTGTTTAAATTTCAGTTTATCAAAGAGCAATCTCGCCTGATTGCTGTCAAAATAGCTGAAGAATTGCTGAAAGTAAGGTTTCGGAAACTAGCTGAATTGACGTGTAGGGTTAACCTGAAAATATAAAACCTTTTTTGTTAGTGACCAAGGATCCAACCAAGTACAGTAGCGTGCTAATCAATTGCCATTCCATTAAGTGCTACTTTGACAAACAAAAATACGTTTTTCTCAGAATGCAAAGCGTCATTAGTCACTTTGTAAAGTGCTAGTGATTATGCATAGGGGAATCGGCAGGATTTTTTTCCAGAGGGGGCGAATTAAAGAATGAAGGCCGAAAGTCAAATGAACGACAAATCACGTATGCCGCTGGTAATAGCTTTCGATTATTATTAACACTCAGATTTTGCAGCATAGGTTCAGACGGAGAAGTACTGTAATTCAAGGGTAGTTATACAAAACCATGCAGAAGGCGGCGAAAGGTTAAGTTGATGCAATTTATGGTCGGGCAAATCCTCACTGCTATACAAGCAAACCCGAAAATCGAAACATTTTAAATGGCAACATATACTGCTGATTGCGTTTTTCATAATTTTGCTATCTCTTGCTTTCTAACGACAGCGTCCGTTTTGGTTAAATCTATTGGAGATTATAGAGATTAAAAAATATTTTTGCTGTGATCGGAGGCTTTTCACTCTAACGAATGCAAATATTTTGAACTCCGTAACAAACAGTGAAAGGTCGCGTTAAACTTGACGAAATACCAGAATATGAAACACGAAATGAGAATCCAGGGTGTAGTTTCTGAAAAACGGTTATTGTGAAGGTTTTTAGCACCTGCCACATTCGAAAAACGTAAGGTCAGTGGATCTACGCTCGTAACAAATATATTAGAATTATTATGTAAACACTGCTAACAAATTGAGTTATCTTTGAATGCGTTACTTCCTCAAACACTAAATCCCTATCTTGGTATACCTCCACTGTATTCAAGATATCATTTAAAAAGAGTAGACCTTGTTCGTAAGGCTGGAACTGATGCGCGATAAATCGCAAGCTTAAGGAATTCGCCTTAAAAATGTTACGAAGAAAGACTTCGTTGTTCGTTACACAGTAACAGTTTTATGTATGTGCAGAGTAAAAGAAGAAAAACTATCGCTGGAGTGGTTGCTCCACATTAGCTGTTGCACATTAGAGATTTAATTTATTCATGATGGTCTGTGGAATCATTTCGATTAGTTTCATCTGTTCAACGAAGCAGCAACTACAACGCATATATCAAGAATCGCATGTTGGACCTAATCCAGCTGTTGCTTAACTACCGTAATTAGACCAGTTTTTTAAAGGTATGGAATTGAAAATTGGGTCCCTAAAATCAGAGAAATCGGGTCCGTACAGGTCCATACCGGGTACCTTACATTTTCCTTGAAAAACCCTGATTAGACAATATCTTACGAACACGAGGGTTGAAAAGGCAAAGAATGAATAAAAATGAGAGAAAAATTAATTGACGCAAAGCACGTTTTGTTTTAGTTTGACAAGGGTTGAGCAAAAAAATTTGTTATTGTTATCCTGTTATATGAAACAAAACACATGTATGAAACAGAGCAATGCGTATTTTTTCAAAAAGGTTGTGTGTTTGGTCCAGTTTTGCTGCTCCATGGGCTTGTACCAACGACTTTGATATATGACGCGGAGATCGACGTGTGCCGTCGTTTATGCGGTAACTGTATTAGCGGTTATCGCGTTTATCACAGGTGTTTGTCGCATGGCGTGAAGTCAACGCTCTTCATTCGGTGGGTATGCTGCGTGTTGCGAGCTGATTGACTCGAAGCTCTCTGATGGTGGTGGTGGATAGCGGAACTCACTAAGTCATATTTTCGACTAGTATAACGTTGCAGTTGCCTGGTACTGACAAGACGTTAAAAGCCTAAGATGTTGACGTTATTGAAAACCAACCAAATGAAATGACACTTTGGTGTTGTGAATTAGAGGCAACCATCCTACCAACACTGTCGTAAAACGTGTCTGCTTGCCGATGCACTGGATAGCTGTTGTAACATTGCTGGTACGTTTCGTTCGTTACTTGGCCTATTAAACGAGTTAAAATCGCTATGGTAATGTCTGAGTTTTTCGATGGATTTGGATCAGAGCGTACGCGGGACAATTCTGACTATCATGTTGGTGCGAAGACGGGGTTAGGGCAGTGTTTCCCAACCTTTTTAGGCATACGGCACCCTGCAGGAGAGAAATATAATTTGTGACACCCAGTGGCGAGCCCATAGCAACTTGCTTTAATGTTTGATGTCATTCTGAAATTGTTTTTTTAATGATATATGGAAAATCATATTAACTCACGGCACCCCTGAGTATTGTAAATGTCACCCTAGGGTGCCGCGGCACCCCGGTTGGGAACCACTGGATTAGGACAATAAGTTAAACTGAAGTTTCAACTGTGTGATAACATTCAGATTTGTTCAATAGGTTGATAGCTCGTTCTGACAGGCTAACTTGGTCACAATTACGTTTTACCCGGAATTCTTTTCTAACGGATGGTGTGGTGTCTTGCGTTTCACTCGCCATTTCCTAGTAATTTTAGGGAAGCTTAACAATATCGATGTTTTCTTGATATAATTTTGTGAACAGGTAAACAAGTGAGGTGCTGGCGTACGGATGATCACACATGACGTTTTATTTATCCTTGCTTTAGGTCGGCCTGCTGAGTTAAATATTTACCACTGGCGACGCGTTTCCACCGAAGATTATTATTTATCGTGGGGCATAATAACGGTACACATGGTGTCACGGCGGTTGGCATTGCTTCGTACGGGCTTGAGGATTTTCCCTGCAACCGACCTCTGTCGTTTGTACAAGAGTGTTAGTTTTAGTTACGTCACTGACCATCGCTCGTTTACTCTGTCTGTTGTCAGTGTGGAGCCCGTTCATCTTGCACTGTGTTCGTTGCATCAGAGGCGAGTTTGGCGGCGTTAGGCGTTAGTTCTGCAGCAAACGTAAACTGGTGGCAAAGGCTGTGTTAGCGTCAGTGATATGAAATATCTTGGTTTCAAAAAACTTTGTTTTTTTCTCTTAGGTATGTCGTTTAAAAATTCTAAAAACACATATTTGTTTCTCGTATGCCTTTTGCTCAGTTCTCCTACCAGTGACAGATTTTTGTAACGAGTTGAGCGTTAGACAAGTTCTGTTGACAGGATTGTAACAAACCTGGGACTTTGTGAGTTTTGATTCATAATTGTAAACAAAATGTTGTTATCTTCTCAAACTGACGACGACGTGTTCTGGTGAGTTCTGTGAAAAGTGAGCTGGGGTTATTCTGAGCTGCTGTTTTGCAAATGCTTGGCACATTTTGCTCGCACTCAGGTTGTTCCCAGTGTTTGATCTTTCTCTGGGCCGTGCCCTGTATTTACTGTACATGGCGGAGTGAAACATCATCGGAGAAGAATTTTCTTCGTTTAGAAGTCAAACTAATTTTCGTCGTCTTTTGCCTGTTCGCGCGGGTTTAACGTGGAAAGATACTTGCAGACTTTTTAAACTACATCGTCGACTGTTCGTTGGAAAAAAATTGCTACTAGACTTGATACCATTGAACATGTACTAATAATGTCATTGATAGCGCTTTGATTGACTCTTACGTCCAGGCTGCAATATATACTTAGTGTATTAGCCAGAGTTTATGTCGTTCGACGTTTGCCGAGTTAGAGAAAAATAGCTATGTTATGTTTTACTTTTAACTCAAAAATACAGTAACTTCTGCGAAGACGTCAACACATCGGCATTTATCGTGTTTTGCTCTTGCGCAGGGGTGTTCGTCCAGACACAGGTGGTGCACACTACCGCTACCCTCAAGGGCACACTCGATACAAACAAAAGGCATATTACGACCCCACTTTGCCCCTCGACCAAGACCCCTACAATGAAGTCAACTACCAACGAACGCGATCACAAAGCGACGAGTGCGAACTTATCCCCGACCGGGAAGATGTGTTCCGAGAGTCGCCACAATCGCGTCTCCGTTCCGCCACCACGTCATCGCTGGCTTCGGTTCGAAACAGTCGTGAAGCACTGCCGCAAGATGGCGCCGACAAAAACGGTATGATCTTTACTAGATTTCCGTTAACGAGAGAGCGATTTTGTTTCAATATGTGATCAGTGCGTGCCGGTGTGTTGCGTTTCACCTTGTCGTGCTGAAGTTGATGCTCTGTCAGTTGAGTGTTTTCTCTTCGTAAAAACGTGCCCTTGATGCATAGATCATTTTGAGGGCCTGCTTACAACTCGTAGGCTAATACAATTAGCATATGGACAGAAAACAACTGCAAAGCTTTTCATACAGTACGATTATTGCGCTTGGCGTTCCTTTGCAATCTCGCGTAGTGGCCTGATGCTGATTTCCTTCGGATGCAGACGATTTCCAGAGAGATGCTCACCACACTGCGAAGCCCGATCAGTACCAACCATACCGCTCCACTGAGAGGCTATCCCAAGCCGTGAGTGAAACGCCTGCTCAACCACCCGTCCGACTGAGAGAAAAGAAGTAAGAGTTTTTTCCACAAGCCACGTTTTTCTGATTTACGTATGTTTGTTCCAGCTGTGTAGATACGAAAAATCGGTCAAATCAGCGGCGCTTCTCCTCGTTCTTGTGGTTATCTCTTTTGCTGAGGCGATTATTTTGTTTACCGTAAAAGATGTGATTCGAGAGCTTTCGAACGGATCCGGCCTAGCCGTGCGAAACCTTCAACAGCCGCAATCGACTTGCTTGTCTTGCGACTAGTTTAAAGAAGAATAATGGTGAAATAATGCTGGCCCGTCCAAAAAACATCAAGTGTTGTGCAGCTGAGATGAGCAACGAGTAGGGAGATGCGCTTATCAGGTATAAGGTGCTACGAACCGAATACAGCCACCGTATCGTCACCCTTTCGCTAACCTCCGCAAAATCCGTTCCGCGGTGTGGAAGCCTTGAAAAAAATGTATTAGTAACATTTCTAGTGCGTTTTCCTCTGGTAGAATCTTGTTTTGAAGACAAAAATTTTTCGCTGATGTAAGTAGCGAGGACCACTTTTTTCAAAAAAGTTTTCGATACTTGTGCTTATGATCATTGTCCGATTGTGAAAATATTTGAAAAGAAAGAATCATGGTGCGCGTGGAATTGGTTGGTCAAATTATTTTCCCAATTAGTAACTCCTTTAGTTTTATTTTTGAAAAGATCGGTGAGTTTCGTGATTCAGTGAGGTGTGTGCCATTTAGCACTACGCCATGTTGAAAACTCAACCACGTGGCCAAGTGCAGTTCTTCCGACGTGAAAGTTGCAAACGGTGTTAAGTTGCGTCTCCTTAGCCCAGCCGCACATCTGCTGTCGAGCATTTCCTCCCAGACGCTCGCTGCGAATTTTTCGTATGCTCTGCTGTCGTTTGTCACTTTTCAAGGCAAGCACTCGCTGGCTAGAGCAGGGATCAGTCGGCTTGCGATTGACACGCACCACTGCCAAAATTAAACGAAGAGCCCGTTTGACGGCGTTGCGAAAGACGCTTTCGCTTTCTGACTAACCGACGACCTGACCTTTGGGCGTCCGTGCCACAATGGGTCAAAGCGGGGCCGCCTCATCTGGGCTGCGATGTGCGGTTCCGTTAGGCACCGTCGCTCAGGTAATCGAGTTTCCAATAGCGCAACAACTGGAAAGCTGACAATCACGTTCGGCATTTCCCGAAGCCCGTGATGACTGCTTTTNTCGTAACCCAAGTTTTTTTCCCCTTGTGTTTCGGTTATGTCGCNAGTTAGCAACGACAGGCGTCCNTTTTTATTTAGCAGTCTTATTTGCAGAAATTTCGGTTTTGCGACAGTGGTTACGTCGCCTCTGTGCTCGATCACGAAACTTACTACATAATGTCGAAGCTCCCGTCTGCAATAAACCCGGCGCATATTTGCAACGCAGTGTTTGCACGAAATGAAACTGTACCGTTTGAAAGTAGTCCTTTTTGCGTTGTTAGCCAAGCTACGTTGCTGGATCGAAGATGCCGGCGTGTATATGCGCAAGTGTCAAGCACGTGCAGAACGTGACCTACGTTTTTCTTTTCAGATTTCGTTTTTACCCTAAAGTCGAAGACGTAACCTTTGTCGTCTGTCGTATTGAATTTCCATCAGGACCGTTGGTGATCGACACCATACTGAAAAATAACCGCTCTAAAATGGCCATAATTTTTACGCTAGTCTGCTATGTAGCAAGGCTCCACGTAGTCGATTTAGAGATAAACGAAAAACTTACTGCAGGCAGATGTTTGTCTCCTCCCGTGTCCCCTACGTTCTTATGACGAAGTGAGATGGTCACACACATTTCTTGATGTTGTCAGGTTTCAATACTTTCAGTTAAAAAAATCGCTGATATACTGAGCTGGATGGTGCAAGACATGCGCTGCTGTAAGGAAAAGTCAGAATTTCTTTCGAATTACTCTCATGCTACGTAGCGTTGCGTCAACTTCCGAGACAAGGGAAAATACTTTGGGGCGAGCAAAAGCGGCAGCTGAGCTTGTTCTAAAACGCCCGATCTTGCAGGCGGTGCAAAAATATCGTGCCGTGGCTTTTTTCTTTTCAAGAGAGTAAGATTTGCCAGTTAGTATTTGTTGCCAATCGCATTTGCTGGCCACTGAAAACGCCAATTAAAGAATGCGCAAGACATGACCGAGGCCTCTTGACTGAAAACGAATCGATTAAGGTTGTAGAAAAAGCATTCGTGAAGAGAGCTGAAGTGTTCGATCTCCATTGCCCTGTGTGAACATAGGCGCGCAACAAGACCGTGCATTCTGGATCAAGCTCAGCTGCTGCCGCTTATAGCGCGCGTTTTCCCGTGTCTCGGCAACGCAAACTGTGTAGTATGTAACGGTATTTCGAGGGTCCTTCCGCGGTTGGACAATCCCGACATTCATTTACAGCGTTTTGAAGCAAAGCGCCCTTGAGAACTCGGTTGTTGCGCGGCGCGTTTTCGAAGTTCTTCGCGGACTGGTCTTCGGTTTTGCGGCTGGAGGTTGGTTTACCGTCAGCGTGCCACTGCCACAAACCTCAATAAAAGGTAGAACGTCTGGTTAGACCAATGCATGGTATGTTATAGGTTCAGTCCATGCAGCGCGCTCTGTGATCGTCCGGTACGTTCCGCCACAACGTCTTGACCACACTGACCCTATCTTTTTTGGCAGGAAGCTTTGACAATATAATCCGTGGTGTCGGATAACCGGCCCAATGCGCGTTACCCCGCTCGCACGCTCGCGTCAATGAGCGCGTCCGGCGCACTCTCCAGTTCCCTTTAGTTACATGCTTTTTTCATTAGCGGCATGCTTCTTCAGTTCCTCATTCGGTGCTCACACCGGTTCGCTGCGTCCGGCTAGGTACTAGTCGACGCTCGGTTTTTAGTCAGAGTGAAGCGACATTCGCGCGTCAAGGTCCGTTTTCTTCGTTGTTCTTCGTGAGGTGAGGTTGTGTAGGTTCGAGAACAGATCAACCAGGGCAGTTGTTTGGAAGAGGCTTTGTTCCCGGCGTTGGGATCCAATCAGACCACACACTCGAATTGTATGGGCCTGTTGTTTCGCCGGTTGCGCAGCGTACTGATAGTTGCAGTCATCACACAGCCTAACGACTGTTCTTCTCTCTATTTTGGTGCAGATTCATTCACAGCTAAGCCGCTACGTTTTTGTTGGTATGCAACACTTTCAAGTTATTCAAGGGAAGAGTTAGGAGTTTTTGGGATAGTGTTGTTGAGGGAAGTGCGCAAACGTAAAAGAACCAATTTAGCGTAAGGGAGAATGTTGAGTAGTTCATGTTTCTTCTTCCTGAATAGGCATAATGCAGTTTTGTGTTCACAAATCCTACTTTTCGAGCCCTAAAAACATTAAATATTGGCCAGGGATGAACCTGATTCTTTTGGTCAGAATAAGTATAAATTGTATAGTTCGGTGGTAGGAATAGTCAGATAGGTGTAGTTCGCTTATTTACGTAATTATAAGATTATCAGGTAGTTGCTTGATTCAATTCAACAAGTTTTCGTTGTTTTTGAGGAACATTGCTCACTGCTAAAGAATACATGGAATTTGTTAAGCATTCGGCTTGAACAATGTTTGTAATCCTGTGAGAAGCTGAAGGCTCAGTTGAAATCTGTTACTATTTATCATCCTTACATTTACGGCTTATTTGACTTTGCACGATGACAGTTCGGGGCTGTAGTTAACAAACCATACATGTGAAACTTTGTTCTCCGAATTGCATTTCAATCAAGTTGTTACGATTTCGTTAACGCTGTTTATTAGTGATAAGGTTTTCATGACAGTTATTTTTCAATTCTAAGCACAAGTCATTTAAAATCAATACTTGAAATTTCGATGTGCTTAGCAAAGACCGAAATCAGAATCCAACATGAAGGTGTATGGGGGGCACCATGCGCTTAGTTTCCGTTATGGTTTAGCTTTCTGTACTCCCTATAGAAAAGTGGTCTCGGGCGTCGCATTCCATTTTGACATTTACGCTTTCTGAGAACAGCGGGTAGTCGATGGTGCGTCCAAGCACGTTACGGAGTTCTTCTTTGGAGGCGGTCTCGCAGCCCCAGTTAAGAGACGTTGTTGCTCATGCAAGACGAATCTTTTGATGTCATCAAGCATAATTACATCACGAAACATTGCGTTAATCTTTCAGCTTTTCTTTCTAAGATTTTCCGCAGCGTTTTGGTTGAATTTGGACGCTCACTGTCTTAGCCTTAGTACGGTTGAGCTCTGCGCTAAAGCAAGAAATGAAATACATACTTACGTAATTAAAGTGTATTCTTTCAAGCGCTCAAGCTAACTTTTTGTCTTCGCCGCCAGAACCACGGCATTGCTTTAATATCCTCCAATACTCCCGCTTTTACGCACCTTGCCATTTTCAAGTATTGTAATGATGCAGAAAATACTTTTCAAAGACGTGAAAAAAACGTTATGTAGACCTATACTTCATTTAAACTCTGAATGAGAATGTGCTTGTCGTCTTGTATGAAAATGGTACATGCTTGCGTTGAGGGGGATAAGCGCTTTCGCGAATTCCAATCAACTGGTTTTTGTTAAGTTTGCGGTTTTAATGTCATTCACACTTGAGATGTTTTAATGTGCACTGTCTCTTCCGCAGTGCTGTATTTAATTTCGTGACGCGAGAGTCTACAACACTGTTGACATTCATGCGTTCGGCAGAGAAACATGCTGGATGGTTTTAATGTTGATTTTTATTTCTTCAATATTTTCCCTCATAGACCAGACTCTGGTCTCAACCGTTCACGTTCGTAGCCCGCTTTACGAAACACTCAACACCCAGGAGCCCCCTGCTCCACCAATAGAAATAACGTACATTAAGAAAAACGTAACGTAAAAGAAACGAGGCCATGCACAGAAGTCTACTCGTGGCCCCCCCAAAACGCACTGTGGCCCACAAGGGGGGTACAAGGCTCGGTTGAGAAACCCTGGACCAGAGAAAGAATGTGCATCGCTGAGTGGCATTGCCGGTCGACACCACTAAGCGGAATGTTCATCATATTTTTCCTGCTCTGTTCGTCATCCGGCAAAATCGAAACCTTTCGTTATGTTAGATATTATAGGACACATGTCGCAAGACATTAATATTTTGCAAAGATTTGCTGCTTTTTTATACCTGTTTGCGGAACAAGCTACCTTATATTTTTATGATGTATTTTCAAATTGCCTCATTCCTTGTATTACCCCTTCCAGGCAAAGGTGATACTTGGCCATTTTGACAATTTTTTGCTTTCGGTCCAAGATGATTGGACGATCAACGAACCTGCATTAGGCAGGCGGAACTTGCAACTGTAATCAAGCGCGTGATAGAAACGAAATCATGATTAAGTTCAGCTGGACATCGCCTATGGACACTGGACAGCCAACAGTCTTTATCACGCGTTAGGTTAGACGTCCTGTTTCTGTTTCAGATGAGGTGGCTTGAACATTACCTGAAATGCCGCTTTCGCGAGTAAGATCTAGGTTTGTAACGGTAGCTTGCTCAAGTGACTGGCTGCGGTTCTTACTTGCATGAGCGATTGTCAATTCCAAACTGGAGTTTCGGCCACGAAAAGTACCTGGTATGACTTTGGACCACGGCCGCCGATTCAGCAACTCGGCGGCTGCGGAAGCTCGATTGAAAAGAGCGCGTTCCACATTGTGTCGTCATCTTTCTGTCGCCAGGTACGTATGGAACGCATCGGCTGCACTGCGAATCTCGCACGCCTTTGTACCGAGTATCGGTTTACTGCGCTATTTGAATTTCGCGGATTCCCTTGTCTTGTACATTTGACTTTCGTATCAGAGTTGAATGGTGGAGTGTCTTTGTATACTGAAGAATTGCCTGAAATGCGCTGTTCGTGTTGTTGCCGGGTGAAGTCTGCAGAACCGAAACAGTGAACGCGATTCCGGCTTGTGCGGCAGACTGATGGAAAAATAACTGCTGTTGTGGTCGGCAGTTTTCGTTATTTTAGTTTCTTTGTATGCATGAAAATCGCGAAGATTCAGTTCTTGGTTTTATTTTTTCATGAGCAGAAAAATGCGACCGAACCAACCAGATCTGCGTAATTTCACTGCAGTAATTGAAAAGTATATTTTGGTCCATTGTTCGGCTTTTCATTGAAATTTTGAGTTGCAACTGTAAGTGGCAGCAAGTCAGTACGTGCAACCAAACAGTGTCTTCTATTGCGTCCGAAAACCCTCCTAGAACCATCATGCATTCAGCCGCCTCATCCGTTTGCTTTGGCTGACAGTCTGGTTGGATTGGCTGTGGATTTCAGTCAGTTGTTCACAGCGTGCCATCCTGATCATTTTCCGTCACTGTAGCACGCGAAGCTTATTGCCGATTAGTTGGAGCTCAGTTGCACCAGCGTGTTTGGCGTCTGTGCGAACTTGCAGGCCCTGATGGTGGAATTCGCTGGTCCATTGAACCGATCATGAAACTGGAGGCGAACATCACCAGGCACGAGTGCACACGAATAGCTTGCTGCATTTAATCGAGTCGTTGGCCGCGATCGCATTACGTGAAAACATCCCTTGCGCTTCCAAACCTGCTTGAAGTCGATAGGTGTGCGCGCAAGACATGCTGGCAAGTTGAAAAACACGCGATTTAGAGATTTCTTGAAGCAGATTCTTGCGTTACTGACGTCATCGGGATTTTATCTAACACAAAGCTATTGCTGAGCACTTTCTAAAGATATTGACCACATCGCTGACTTTTGGTTGGTTTTACGCCCGATTCAGCTGGCTTTTCACTTTTTGTGTGTTTTGACCCTTTATACCAGAGGTGGCCAAACCTGCTCTATGTATGAGCCGCACATTGTAGAACCCAAGTTACAAAGAGCCGCAACATAAAAATCTAAAAACACAAATTTATTTGCAAGCTACGCACCTGTGACATCATAATTCTTATTGGAACGACTTGCAAAAACAATACTGCACGGCACGCTAGCTACTGCAGAACCACTTTAGAATATTTCTACACTTTGCAATAGAAATAAAAAATAAAAAACAAACATGTACTTTTTCGGAAAGCTCAAAGAGCCGCATGCAAAGGTTCTCGAGCCGCAGTTTGGTCACCCCTGCTTTATACGAATAGAACTCATTCGTGGACAGCTCACAATTTTTAACGTGACCGAAATACAGACTTAATTAACCGCGAAATATCCATCGTATTACGTGACTGCTAATAGATTACAGCTGCAGGGACCCTCAAAACATCCTAGATTTTAATATGATTTTCATGTGGCACATATTTGCTAGCTTAACTTATATTTGCTGAGGCCAGCAGCCCTGCCTTGTGGCGTTTGCTTACCCAGTGCAAGGCCAAAAGGTATACAGAGCTGACGTCTTGCTAATCGGCACGCTGGCAATTGTTTGAAGTGTGGAATTTTTCTTGGCGATTTTCGATGGCTTCGGTTGTTCATTAAAGACATACTGCTGCACGTCCGTTTGCTGAGAAGTCCAGTAGTTTGCACAACAAATAACGCACAGCTGCGTCTGACCTGGCTTAACCGTGGTGACCAAACTAGTTCAGAATGGGAAGTTTTCACTGAGAATAACTAAGTTTCGCTCGAAGGCCGCTGAAAATGACTAACAACGCAAAGGCTTCGTCCTTGCGAAATAGCTTCTTGGTGCGAGTTCTCGCTTGCCACCAGTATGGTTGTCACCGCATACAATTATGAACTAATGAATTTTTTGCAAGTATGCTATATAGGAGCCATCTCCTTATTGTAGTCCTGCCATAAGCCGCTTATCACTATTGCTGCATGCAAGCTTTGAAAATAATTCCTCGCGGTCTCACTCACACCCTGTCGATCGATTTCGCAGAATCGTCTGCCTTGCGGTTGTCCTGCAATTGTTGATTCAACCATTGTAAGGCAGATGCTTCATCACCGAGGCCAAAAGTGTGCTATAGCAGCAGGTACTTTTGCAACGATCGGAAACATTTTGGAAACACATAATTTTGCAACGATCGGAACATTTTGTACTGCGTGCGATCGAGTCCATCGGCTCCGATAGAGATGTTCTTTCATCCACGCAAGTTAACCGTGGACCGTTTCAACGCCACGGTTGTGTGTCTGAACCCTGCGCCTAGGTACACAAATTGTTCGTCGAGCTTTAAATAATGGACGATGGTTCCAAGTGACAGGATGTGGTTGGCTGAGGTTTTAGCAGTTGAGGCGGCTGCCCTATAAGACTTAATGTGATCACCTGGTAGTCTGGCAGATTCTAATTATTAGTAGGTTTTATTACCGACTCGCTGCAAAACCCTTCTCCATTTATACTTCGTCTCGATCGCGAATGACGCGCAGACCAATAACCACCGAGATTTCCGTGCCTTTCAGGGACGAGCAAAAGGAATCGCTAATAAGGTGTTTAGCCAGGACTACTCGGTAATAGCCTCTTATAATAGAATATCTGCTTTGAGGAAATAATAACTGTCGAAAAGTGCCTGATTACGATCTTTCGGGTGTTCGCAAGCGTAGCGCTTGGAATCTTTTCAGTTGGTTTGACGGAGCTGGACCGGGAAACGCAGTTATCTTGAGATTTTCGTATGAGGTTTCTTTTTAGATAGATAGTCTGATATTGTTTCATATCGTGCAATAAATTGATTTCTTAGGCGTGAATTATGCTAATTTTAAGGAACTGCTGCTAATAAATCATTAAAGGCAAGCCTGGCGTGTTGCGAAATTTTGTGTTACTGTCATACATGCGTGCGTGTAAATTCTTTTGCAGTTACTTTTTTGGCTTATCGACGGCGGATGTTGTGTTTGGTTACTAGGCTCGTGGTAACCTGCTGTGCCAGTTAAGTGCCTTCGGTGGTTTTATTCCTGGCAGGACATTCGCGTAATCGAGTGGCTAAAAATGTGGTCAGCCTGCCTTCCACTTAGACGCATTGAAGCTAGCGGAACTCGAATACATGGACACAATATGGAGCACCGAATTTCAGCGTGTTTTCGAGATCGGAATGTCGGGAAAATCAATAGAGAGTGCCCTGTTGAGGACAAGGAACGCCTGCCATTGCCAACTTTGTTTTCTTTTGGCCGTTGTACGTTGATACCATCTCGACGCCGATACCGTCCGGTCGCTGGCGTCCTACTCCCTGCGAATGAAACAAGTGAAATGTCGCACTGAGTTAACCGTTTTTTAACTCGATGGGAATCGTTTTTTAACTCGATGGGAAAGTATGTTGGACCCTGTACAAAATTCCTGTTCAGCTTATGCTCATGCAGATTAATTTTCCAGTTGTAGTTCACATTGTTTTAGTATGACTTCTGTGTTGACATAACTGCTGCTTTAATGATCGTTGAAACATGCGATCCAGTTTTAATGATCATTGAGCGGCTTATTTGCCCCGGAAAATAGTTGGTTGGTAGTTAGATGATTGAAACTGTTTAAAGTTACTTCGCACTTTTCGANAACAGTAGCCTTTAACATTGCAACGTTGGACAGTGATGAACATGTTTAAGGAACTGTGCAATCGTTGGCGTGGAATTTGTTCTTTTGGTTTAACAGTCTGCATCGTTTCAATGGAATATCCCTTCTGACTTGGAACTGCAAAGTTCACGTAAAATATTTTTGTTGTGCTGTGGCATCAGTTCTTTTCATTGGATCCCACTCTTTGCCGCGAGGGTATTTGTTTGTGCTTCCACCGAATGCCTAAAGATGTCGTAAAGCGCTTTTCTTCCCACATCTTTGACGTTCGCCCGCCAGACAAGCTTCTCGCAGTGGTGCGCATTGTTTTGATTGTACCTCGCGTCTGATGAGCGCGTTCAGCCGTGGGGATCATTTTTTGCTTAAGCCGCCGAACTGGGCGGCCCTTGCGCACCTGAGAAACCAGTTTGCGAAGTTGTTCCACCGCCGGTTGCTAACCATTTGTCCACTTGTCGAACTCGCAAATTACCGTGCAGTTACTCCCACCCTTACCTGTCTTTAAAACAGCCTGTAGCAAACCCGTATTGGCGTACATCTCTCCTGTGTTGGTATATTATTTACGAAAAACAAAGCCTAAACATTTAGCGCGAAGTAATCAGGAGAAAAAAGCGAAGGATGTGGTACTCACTGCGCTTAACCCTGGCTGTCCCATACTTGTTCATCAAACTGCATCAGGTCTGTTTGTCTGTGACACTTCATTCAGACATGCGGTTGTTGCTGCTAATCGTGATTTAAGTTTTCACGAACAGTTTACATCGGCCGCGGAGTCTTTTGTCGCGGTCTTACCTTGCATGGCAACTCAAAATCTAGCAATTAAGTTGCGCGTCGGTCGTCTCGCTCAGAGGCGTTCACTCCACTTGGCGTAAACGAGATGCGCTTAGCAGCTGGCTAGGCGCTGCGAACCTGGACGACACAACGTGATGAGAATTTTGCCTCCTACAGATTTTTTTGCCAACCAGAAAATAATGTCGCTCAGCAGCTGAATACCACCATCTGTGATCCTTAGGAAAGTTCCGTGGTTTCTTTGGCCGCAGCTTGATGTCCAAATTAGCTGTTGTTGTAGCATTCATTCGGGGCTTGCGGTGTAAGAAGTGTAGACAGTTACTGAGAACCACACGCTTAAAACATACAAGCTTGCTTAAATTTTACGGGCTGCTGCATGGTTGTTTATTACTTGCGTTGTTGCGCTGCAGTCTATGTTCGGCTTCGATTGCGAATGATTAGAAATGTGAGATGCTGTTATTGTAGTAGGGTGTGTCGCTGATTCTGGCGTTTTTTACTCTGCAACGTTCATCATCTGTCTGGCTGTTTGTTTTTGTTATTTGGTGGTTTTGCTGGTGAGTCCGCAGTATGGAATATTATTACACCACTGCAAGTCAAAGCTTACCTGCATTCCAGTCCCATCTAGCGATAGGCAAGCATATGGTGAGTTATTACACCTGATTGCTTTTCAGAGCCGTGCTGGTGGCTGATTTAGTAGATCTAACCTGAAGTTTTGAATGCGCAGTTTTTCTTCACAGTAGTGTAGTTTAGTTAGTTGCAACCCCGCACAGCTATAGAACTCTGCGTTGCCCTTTACCATCTTGTTGCTGGGTTATTACAGTTGTTGTTTTCCTGGCGGTGTGTAGAAAAGTCACAACCCACTCCACACTCCGCTGCAAATCTTATTCTTTTTGTGCGAGGAAAAAAAACGCTGATTGTGCGGGAGCATGAAGCAGTAAGCAGTTTCATTGGCATTTGTTGTACAATTACTGCGTATTTTGTTCAATTTCGTGAAACTCTTATGCCTAAGATATTAACACCTACCCATTTGCAATTTGTTTGAGCAGTTTGATGCAAACCTAGCGTATGTGGTGTTGCACTCAGGCTTAGCTTCCAGGTAGGGTGAAGGTGGCAGCAGTCCTGCTTTTGCGATGTTGCTTCACAGCGCAAGTGTGTTTTAAGCACCGTATCCTTAGATGGTGTCACCAGAGAACAATTTCATTTGTGTTTGTTGGTATGACCAGCAATGACAAACGGGCTTTTTGACTGTCCAACGCAGAGGGACAGCCAGTGTGTTGCGACTTGGGCGTCACGAAATGTTTGTCGTGTTTTACTCGCGATGCTCTTTGTTGCTCGTTTTCTCCGCTGCTTGTTTGCCTGAAAGACGATGGTCCAGGTCGTGTTAAGGTGCCGCGTTGTCTCATGCTTTTAGGACAACTCATGGCCTAATGCTGCGAAATCGCTACCTCGTCCCGGCCGGTGCGAACAGAAAATTTCTCACTGTCTTCAGACGCGCTGCCATTGGCACCGCCTTTGAAGGTTGCAAAGGCAGGTGCTCCCTCAGCCACTGCGAGCTTTCGAGCGGTCGTATCATGGCACGGGCATTCACTGCGGCCCGGCATGATTTGAATAATGACGATCGATTCCATAATTTCTTCTCTTTAAGGTTGAGGGTCGAGTCTTTACGTTCAAATTTTTTTGCGGGTGTCTCTCCCTATGCTGGGTTTCTTTGCGATGACCTTGTCAGTGAGACAGCATGCATCTCAGCTCGTGGCGGTGGAAATGAGTAGGCCGTTTGAACGGTTGATGTGTCATTTGTAATTGTAGTAAACCGTCTTGACCGACCGACGACGCCTCAACTATTTTTAGCCGTTTCTTTATCACCGCTATCGTTTCTGTGCGAATTTCGACATCAAGGGAGCTAGAGCGTAAAAAATGCGGTATTGCGTCTGGGCCTACTCGTTCAAGCTGTAAAAGGCTGCTCTGGTTCTTTTGAAAACCCGGCGCGCGCCATTTGCGATCGCAAAGCATGTGTGCTGTTGACTTGTTTTGCGAAGGTCCCTGTTCTTTATTAATGGCCGTGGCGTTGAACTTAAAATAGTTTTGGTGGTTTGTGCATTATCATACAAGACCAGTGGCTGAAGCTAAGATGTAAACAGTTGTGAAAATCGGGATGAAAAGGCACAAAGGTCACAAGTTAAAATTCTCGTAGACGGTGACAGTTAGGTAAAATGAGGAACTGTTGTTTGAGTTGAAGGCAGTTTTCCGTTTGTTTTGATGACTTAACGGTCGAGATTCCGGGGTTGGTCACCTGACGCATACACTTGTTTATGTGGCTCTGACTGATAACCGAGCAAGTGGGAAACAATGGACGAACTGATAAAACTAATAATCTCACCCAGCGTAAAACTTCGCTGTAAAAATTCATCCACAGCAACTCGGAATTCGTCCTGTCGGAGTTCACTTGAATCTTTTCGCAGACTTGTTTGCACTTCAAAGCGGAAAAAGCACCTTAGTTGTCTTTGGACTGCAGCAAGCGTCATAAAAAAAGTTCTGCTTTCGGTGTTTACCGGTCGAAGGGTGTCAGCTGCAGAGACAGAATTTAAGTGCAAGTTTCGACAACAATCTTACATGTCCAGACACGCCCGGTGTCAAGCGAAATTTCTGATCTCTGGTAAATTTCTGACCTATCATTGTTTGTCAGTTATTTTGCTTCTCAGAGTAAAGGAATAAAGTTTGGCGATTGCTTTTTTGATGCGTGTTGTGTAAATTAAAACTTTTTGGCTAGATGTCAGATACCCAAAAACTACTGAAAAATATTGGACTTAGTCCTAGACCTCAATTATTTTTCTTTTTCTAACCGTAACCCAACACACTTAACTAAACACCAAACCCTAAGCCTTCATCAGTTTTCTCAGCGTATTTGACAGGTAGAATATTACTCTGCATGCGCACATGGCGTGAAGTCAGAAATTTCGCTAGACAGCGGTCTTGTGCTGGTCATGCAGGAGAGTTCATATTTGCCGGCTTTTGCGTGAAGTTTGTCAGTCGCCGGATGATATTCACAATGCATTTGATAAAAATGACATCAAAATGATTTTGAACCACTATATTTTCCACAACATGTTTTCGCGTGCGAACGTGTGGTTAAGAAACTGATACGCAAAGTCGATGAAGTAGAAACGTTTTTTTGTTGTTGTATTGTTATGCATCGCAGGTAGGCGACCGGAAACAGCTGCTAATTCGGCTTAATATCTTGCAGTAGATCATGATCAGGGTACTGTGCTTTCACTCTTTGCTAATGACGAAGGTAAACTACGTGAGAACGCGCGTACTGAAGTTCTACGCAAACTGTGTTCTCAACGTGCAGATCGGGGATTTCCATGCTTCACAGCATGCTCACAATTTCCACGCGATTTACAAACAAGTTTGTTTGACTCGTGCGTACTTCATTGTCAATGTACAGGTGAAGCCTGTAATTTTTTTATGGAGTGCTTGCTGAAACGACTACGTGCAGCTGATAGGTGAAACAACTAAGGTTGTGAAGAGAAGCTGTTTACATTTTTTCAAAGCTACCCGAGACATAAAAAGTCATAACCTGTTTGTTCCTCAGTCCTTTGGCGCGATAAATTCATCAACCAAAATGCTTTCCAATTAGGAGTCAGTAAATGTTCATTTCTCCTGGATGGCGGTTTGCATTGCATCGTTAACTCTTTGTTCCGCTTCTTTGCTCCTTTGAAACGCGAAGTACCTTCGTCATGAGTTTGAGCATGCACAGCAGTCATCTACTCTTCTGGAGAAATGAATCGTCATAGGTTTTGAGGGGAGATCGGTTGACAGTGGCACCAAAAGAGGTGAACTTAATCGATACCGACCTGCGGTGCTATCCACTTGTCGCATTTGTGCCCAGTCAGGCAGAACCGGCGTTTGTCCCGCCAGCTATCAAGTAAATTCCGTCGCTCAGTTCCGTCGTGACGCATGGAGTCTGTAGTGTCTTGTTGCAATGTAGCGTGGCTGCTGTGAACACGGTATTGTTTTTGTTCCTGTGCGTTGTGTTCCTTTCGAGTAATTATTCCTATGGCCTGTGGAAGACTTTTCTCAAAACTTACGCTGCCCTTATCGTGTTTTGTAGAAGGCCGTGTTGTGCGCAACGCTGCGATGGTTAGCCTTCCACTGCTGTAGCTGAAAGGTACCAGACGCTTCGTTAAAATGCCAGCAAGAAGTTTGACAAAACTGTTGCTTATTTAGTCAGGCATACGATTGGCTCGTATTCGCAGAGTAAAACTTGTTTCGTCGCTTGTTGTACTAATGCGACACGTGTTTTTACTGCTGTTTTTGGTGAAATGGTTGTGTAAGTGGTCAGTCAGTTTCCAAGTGTTGTGTCCAGCATAAGAGGCCAGTTTTTCTCGAAAAACTGTAGGATTCCAACAGTTGGATTGTTAAAATCGTTTAGCTGAGCTAGCGCAAGCTGTGGATCACCACTTCGAAGTACAGGCGAGGTCGTACATGCAGGCGCGGCTCTCGTGCAGTGGGAGCTGCTTAAGGCTCGTCGTCTTCCTCCTATCTAGCACATTAATTAAGTCTGAAGCGCTTCTGGATAAACATAAGGTTATTTTATTAGTGCATCGATCATGTTCACCCTGCACACCTGCTTTTATGTGCAACGTGTTGAACTTTTGCGCAATAAAATCACATTTACATAGGCCGAAATTGTGTTTTTAGGCGCTCTGGCTTGCTAAGTAAAAGAAATGTCTGCTTCTCAAATGCCGAAACCTTCTATCGGTAGCACTGCCACGTATTCGTGCAAGTTTTTTGTGTGTTGCATTAAAAGTCAATGGCTTTGGTCGAGGCGATGATTTCACGTAAGCTTGTCGATGAACATTTCATTTCTTTTAGTAGTATGATTCCTTCGCGTTTCAGATCAATTGTGGCAGAAACGAAACTACAAACGGCTGTAAATAGTACGAGAGATTTATACAAAAGTTAATGTTAGCAACGGGGCAATGCAGTCGCGCAGTTCTATGTTGCCTACTGCGATTAATTGCGAAATCTAATTAGTCCAGTCATGTAAATCGTATTTACTGTCTTCGAAACAGGCTAATTTTGATCTGGTACAGGACACATCTGCAGCGTTGGTGATAAACTGTGCAGCGATCCAGTGCTTTTTGCTTTGTGTGTGTGTGTGTAGCACGTTAAAGACCAACACTATTCTTCTTCCACGCGACCTGTGCAAGCGACAGCTGACGGCTGAGCGGCAGTCTGTTTACGTAATTAGTACGTGCGTGTACTTGGTCGCCGCTCCGAGACGCTTCGCCGGACGTGTCACCTGTTGCTTGCACAGTAATTGGAATGCTGTGGCTGTGCAGCAGTCGCATCGCGGTGCCTCCCGCTATTGCACTGGCTAAACGAGCATGGGAATTTCAAACGCAAGTGATGGCACCCCGGTGCGAAATTGGGTATCTCGTGCCTTGATGGAGTGGAAATTAAATGTACTCAATCAAAATTCCAGCGCGTTTCCCGCAAAGCGTGTGGTGCATTGTTACCGTGGTCCCACGACTGGTGTCATTCACAGTTGTTGTCACAAACACGATACACAGCGTCGTTGCTTCGGGCAAGCCGAATTAGAAAGGAAGTCTGGTTTGTGTGCATTTTCCTAAATTCTTCCGACTGCAGCAGCTATGCTGGAGGGTTTTTGGGTTCTAGTCAGTGTTTGCAACAATTTTGGCCTTAACCTTTTCATCATGTCGTGTGACTGTTATCCATTTCGACTTAAGTTGAGCATCGAATGGCATTCTACTTTGGGCCAAGCTTCGAAGGGCATTTTCTTTTGACAGTTTTTATTATACATCACAGAAAAACATCTTACTGTGGCAGGCGAAGTGGTGTTTGCTGTAGAGCAACATCTTAAAAGACCACAATAACATTGTTTTCGCGTGGTTTGCAAAAATGCTGTTCCGTGAGAGTGCTTGACACTGTGGAGATTTCGAGAAAAACAGTTTAATCACTTTTGCAATAGTTATCTATGTTAGAAATTCATTTCGATCGAAGATCCCGTTGGTTAATACGCGTTGAGCAAATTGGCTCAAGGTTTGTTGTGAGCCTGTTACGAGAGTTTAATTTCAAAATGAAACAAATTTTACAACATGTTTTTATTTGCCTCAGGGTCAAGTTTTCCCGTGAGACAAACAACAATTATTTTCCTTCCATGACCGCAGAGTCATCGAGGCACATGGTCATCGTTTTATTTCGCTAGTATTCATGTAGATTGTATATCCGCAGACTAACGTCTACCAGAGTTTCGTCGAGTAGACCTGGAAAAACTACAATTAGCCGTTTGATCGTTTAGTCGCAAGTGAATTGTTGCTACTGTAGTTTAGTCGCAATGAATAATTGCTGTTGTAGTTCATAAACATGTACTAGTGCTGGACATTTGCATGCGTGGCAATGCCAACTACGAAAAAGCGAAGAGAACATGTTACCCGGGTTGTATGCATGCCAAGTGGTGTATTGTGTGTTCTTTCGAGGCAGTTTTTTATGAACAGTTGGTATAGCTGATATCAATAACAATAATCGAGGTAACTATCTGGAAGTAAGCGCTGTGTTTTTAAATAAATGGTATAAATGAAGTAACAAAACCTGTTTATAGTCATTTGGTGGTCGTATTGCTAGAATAAAAACTTGTGGTTGTTTGAGTGAAACAATTTTTCTGGGGCGAAAGTGAGCGTTTTAAGTCAAAAGCAGCAATGCTTGAACTGAAGCTTCTGCTTCACATACTCCCGGCTTGCATTCTCTGTTACTGGTTTAGAAGGGCATTGCGCACTCCACTTTATACGGCGCATGCTGATCAGGTCATCACGCCAAATCAACTTCGGTAACTTTCACCACTGTCGCCAGGCTTCACCGTAAAATCTGGGGTGTGTTGCAGTTGCCATCAGTTTTGTGATAGCAAGGCCGCAGCGAGATCTGGATTTTCAAGGAAAACGCACTGTCGACCAGTTTGGTATTTAGTGCTGGGCTGATGAAAGTGTGTGGCTGCTGACTTCGATCGCTAAAACTGGCTTGGTCGGTTGTAATCGTGTCTTTCCGTTTGTTTAGTGCGGATCCTGTTTTTTTAACCACGACAGTGCACAGTGTAGGAACCTAAACAAGGCTGATTTCCTCCGACTTACAATCACTTGTTGATTTGTCTCGGAAATTCTGCATGTTACGTTTATCGATGCTATCTGGAGCCGGGCCACGACCCTGCCGGGTTGGATTTTTATCTTGAGTCTGATCGAATGATTGGAATCTGCTCCTTGCCTTTGACAGATGTTGGCTGGGTTAAAGAAATACGCAGAAATCTCCTGTTTGCTCGGCTCAGCGCGTGCGTGCGCATTCTTGCTTTGCCCTTGTCGTTTACTAAAATCTGCTCGAGNGACCACGCCACGCGGCTTGCTGAAAAGACTTTGTTTCCTTTGATGCGTTTAAATAACAGCGCGGATTAGAAAATGTCTGCTGATTAGATTGATGTCAGTGTCACTGCCGTGTGTCAACAAACACGTGGCACAAGCGCCCTTAGCAAGAACAATGCAACCAGCAAGCCCTGTGAATGAAAAAGTTTTTATTTCGAGTGTTCCTATATGACTCAGAGTTAGACAGCACCGCGCACCTCGTAAAAGAGGCACCGACTTAAGACAGAGTACTTTGTGTTTACCGTCTGCGAAATTTTGAACCTACGTCACTTTTTTCGTCGTCGTTTCGCTGCTGGCCACTTCGGATCTAGCCCAACAATGTTAAACTCTGAAGTCTCCTTGATCAGCTGAAAGCCTGGAGCAGTCGTACTGAAGTGCAAGGTCTGGCCTTCACGGATGTTGTATTGCATGTGGTAGCAGACCATTATGGGTTTGCCTTCGGTATGTCGTGTTTCACGAGCTCTGAAGCGTGGAGATATGTGTTGTCTCGACAAACCTATGAAGTTCGTCACGCGACGTTGAAATCATTGAATGACACGTCTGCTGTGACTAGCGGTCAGATGCTCTGGCCAGTATTGTGCTTGTACATGGTTGCTGGAGCAACACTTACGTCGTGACGTCAGTTGAATTGAAATTCACGTAGGGTTTGTATTTCGCGGAGAACCTAATTAGCGAGCAGGATCTGGCAGAACTTAGCTATTCGTGAAGAAGTTGAAGACCGTACATAAAGAAACCTTTGAGCAGTACGTCCTAAGGTTGTTGCATACAATCGTAGGTGTCAGGCTAGATTTTTCTTCTTGTATCAGGGAGAATATCGTGGAGTAATTCACGCACAAGTTATGAAGCAGTTTAGATGAAATGAGTGTGCAGGGCTCTCACAAATGCAACTCCAAAAATCCCTAGAACAGTACCAAAACATCACTAAAATCCCTAAATCTGTTGCAGTGCAGCATAAAATCGGAGTGCGAATGATAAATGTCAAAAATAGAACCAAATATCATTTGCAAAACAAACTGAAATAGTTCATTACACACATTTTCATACTTTTCCGAAAATCCCCAAATCCCTGAAAGGGCTCAAAAGCTCCAATCTAGGGACAAAATCCCTAAAAGTGAGAGCACTGTGAGTGTGAGAATGTAGCTGTCACGCCAGAAGTCCAGTTGTTAGCTTTTGTCAAGAGTTGGGTAGATCACTGGCACTTTTTTCCCTTTGAATCACATGGACTCAGGTGCTGAATAATCCAAAACATCTATGCATTTCTATAGTTGTGATGGTGGCTGTAATGTAATGGAATTGTTACAAACTACTTCATTTTTATGAAGAGTAAAAATGTCAACTTTCTCTCTAATTCCAGTTTTGGCGGCGTGTGGTATATTCTTGTCATTGTAGTTAAACACCAGAATCTCATTTTATTATTGCAATATCACAAAATTAGTTACAAATGTGAAGTGAGGCGATGGTTTTATGATTATTTGACAAGCGATTTGGAAGTAAAAGTGCTTAAGACAAACAGGCTCACCAGCAAAGGGCTTTTGATTAACGAATGTAAAGTTACGAATGGTGTGGCAGTATATCTTTCAGCCTGATTTACTGATGCTCGTTATTCGAGCGGTGAAGCTGGAAGCGCTGTTTTTTACGTTGCTCGGTGGATTAGACAGTATGTCATCCAAAACCGCCGTTACTTCATCATTCCCATGACGTAATCGTGTTTCTGAATTGGGTTAATGTTTGACGTGGCGTTGTGTTCCAAATTCCACTGCCACGAACACTGGCTCAGCTTTGTTTACTTACGAAACCACACATATCTATAGAAATATGCTATGATGCTTTGCACCCTAAAGCCGCAAGAAAACTCTGTTGGCCCAATGTTCTTTCTGCTTCACCGCGCGCTAGATTTTCTGCTCGGGCATTTTTATTTTGGCAGGTCTCTTGCTTACGCTTTTTGTTGAAACGGTTGTACAGGGTTTGGAAATCGTTCTTATAAAAGCCAATGTTGATATTATTTACGAATTGACGTATAGAAGTGTGCATGTGCAAGCCTAGTAGCTGCAATTTATTCAACAGCTGGAAAATGGCGTGCTTTGTGTCAGTCTCGTTTCAGCTTAGATGAGTGATTCTAGAACGAGGCAAGCTAACTACCGGATTCGGTGAGGGTTGCCAAGATTTTGGTAACTTGCACTGCAAGTAATTTGTGGTTCAAAGACAGATTGTTCCAAAATGGGCAGTCTTGAAGTCACAGATTGGAGTGCCTCCGTACTCAAGTCACTCGTTTCACAGAAGTCGCTGATGCCAAAAAATCGTTTTGACTTGCTTGGCAATCAGTTTCCAGTTAAAATGCGATGTTCTTGGTGCAAACTTCGGTGCAGTGTAGTCATGTAAAATGAATTTCCTCTCAATTTCTAATAACTTGTGTTAAATAAGATTAAAATTGAAAGACAGTAGCCACGTTGCAACTAGTTGAGCACGGGAATTTGTGATGTGACGCCTGAGAAACCGATTTAATCTTTCTTTGCTTATACAGTACTGCATTCCTTCCCTAAGGCTTGTACAGTGGTATGCTGCTGTAGACAGTGTCATGACATCAAGGCAACCACATCTGTGAGTCGTGATTTGATCTTTACATTAAAAAAACAAGGCATTGCCTATTTTTTGCTGAGGTTGATTGATGTCCTATAGTGTGGATCACGTGCCTGTCTTTACAATTTGTGCGCTTTGGCGCAATGTCTGTAGAATGTCAGAGAATTGAAGCTCGTTTTGTGGCGTCGACAACACGACAGCCGTCGCTGATGTTCGATCGTGCCCCTGGGTCAGGTTTACGATGTGCAAATCATACGGAGACTTTTCAACTCAACTGCTTTGTCAGTGATTTCGTTTAGTTGCGTGAATTGCTATTCTTGTGCTTTATCTCAGTCAGTTGCTTCGCATCCCTGTATTGTCAGGTTAGCAAAGTGTCATATTTCTGGAATTTTAGTAAATTCCTTTGGATTCATTCCTGTCCAGTCTTGGTATGTTGTGTTTTCCCCAATGAGACGAGTCTCATTTGCAATCGACTTTGTTCGAAGTGATTAATAATGGGCCATGGTTTTATTGCGAGTGACCCTGAGCTAGTGCTATGAATCGTATCGCAATTTAAAAATCTGCTTTCGTCTCACGTTAAGGATGCTGTGCATTGCTGTTACTTCAACTAGAGCAGACCTTAAACCCATCGCTTCCACTACAACAGCACCCCCGCATTATTTGTGATTTCGAAATTGCAGATTGGATTATTGGTTTTGTGTAAATGGTCATAGGTTACGAGCCGTCGAGGCATGTTGTGCATCACGTGATTGTAAACAGGCATTGTCGTCCCGCGATCCTATCACGTTTACTTTCCTAACCCCTTGTTCGCGATTGTTTTCGTCTTTTTACGGAGAAACGTTAAACTTACCGAGCTGTTGACCGAGTGCAACTTGATAGCGGCCACGAACCTGTGACAAAAAAGTGGAGTTGGTTGAGTTTCTTTCAGCGTGACGTTCGTGACTCTCTAGGGATGATGCCTTGTGCTAGCCTGGAAGACAGGTGTCGAAATACTTAACCTGGAGTGTTCTTTGACGGTGGCTCGTAGCGAGGACGGTGATTGAAAATTGCATGAGTCTGGGTTGGGCTGAATCGTTTTCGAATTTCAGCAGATGTTTTAGATAGCTAAGCACCGGAACCGTCAAGCGAATGGGTTTCCCTTTGTTTCAAGTCAAATGCGCCATGTTTTGCTGTTAACTCAATGCAGGAAGAAAAGGATGTGTTTATTTCGTTAGTGATAGTTCTGCATTTAAGCTGCGTAGATTGTTCCAACGGAAAGCTTAAAGTGTCGGTTTTCGTGGGCAACAGACACTCCGTAAAACCTTGAAAAAGGAAAAAAAGTAAAATTAACTCGTTGAACCTGGTCGATGTTGCTGGATAACAAGTGACGTATCAATTGTTACAGTGACGTTGAGGGTACGTTATCCATGTCATTCTTGAGATTGTTTAACTGATCGGTGAGAGTTGGTTGGAGTGTGCAACTGATTCTTGTGCTGCGTTACTTAACATTTCAGTCGCGTATGACAGGTGCTATAGAAATAACTGCCTTGTCGGAATAAAGACAAGCCTCATCTTCAAACTGGTCGGAATATTCAAGTACGCACTGTCCTCCGGTATTCTAATCGGATTGAAAAGACTTGTATTGTCTGCAGATTTTAGTGAACATGCTCCTAGCGAACCATGCTGTCGGGTTTCTTGGCTATACATTTGTGATTGACGAAATCAAACCTTGTCACGGCTCGTCTGAGGTGGATGTCGAACTTAGCTGGTGATGGAAAGGTTTTAGTTTGTGAGGTGTGCTAGCGGGCGACCGAACCTTGTTTTGTTCACCGAAAATATCTTTCATTGTTTTTTTCCACCGAAAATATCTCTCGATCATCTGCTGCAGACGGCAGAGCTGAACGAATAAGGTTATTTTGACAAAGTCGCGATTCTAATATATGAAAACAAGTTTTGTGGACACGCTTCATTTTAGAACTTGGCAAATGTACAGACTTTACGGGCAAATGTGCAGACTGACTTGAATATATTATATATATCAGCTACGTCCTAGTAACGGAAAGAAAGTACTAAATCAAGATTCGTTATTGAAACGGAAAAAGTCGCATTTTGAGAGGCAAAACTTTGCAACGTACGTTGCATGAAAACCCGTCCTTTTGTGAAGAATGTATGGGACAACCATTGCTTAGGCTTTCTTCAATCCGATCCACATAGAATATTCAACACAACTGGATAATGATGAGACAGATTGTTTGGTGCGCATATCTGGAAGACAATAAAACGTTTACGGTGCTTGTGGGTTTCCCAACCGAAATGAGTAGGTTCGTTTGCTTGCGTGATTCGCGTCTCATTAGACAAAACGAAAAAAGTGTTCATTGTACCCAAACGTGCTGTCCAAATGATATGAGAAACGCATCGCAAGTTCCCGGTCACGTGATTTGGTGATCGTAAAATGTGCTTTTTTGTCTGTTTAGGTCGTTTTGTTTTGTTTGTAAATTTATTATTCATGAACATCTGCCCCGGCGAGGTCTTCTCGATTGCCGTCGCTGCGAAACTTCCCGTAAGTGATTCGCGGTGCACAAAGTTAGCGGCCTGAAACAAGCGCATTGTTCTCGTTAAGTCTTATTGTTGTCTATTCCAGGGCTCGGGACAAAGGCATACCGATTGAGCGGCCGCGCTCATGGCACGCATCTAAGTACCCAGATACGGACATTGAAGCAAGCAACTTGTACGGGGACCGTCGCAACATGAGGTCACCCGGTGGACTGTATCCCGGCAGTCCAGCGTCTCAGGCGCGCTACCACCATCATCAGCAGCTGCTGCAAGGCAAGCAGCGTCGATCTAAGGGCTGGACAGACTCCGGGGACCTGAAGTCAGCTTATCACGGCGACGTCAACGGATCGAAAGACTCGCTTATATCTGGAGGCTCGCAACACTCGTACAGGAGCAACAGGCTGAGCGTTTCCAGTTCGCGGAGCTCCGGCACGATGTCCAGTTCCCGGGGAAGCTTGGACAATCTAGCGGACAGCAGCACGCCCTACCGGACAGGCCCGGACGGGTACTCGCAAATCTACATGAGCAACAGCAACAAACAGAAACTTGCGTCGCCGTCGAAGCCGTTCGCTGGCATTGTGAACCAAAACAAACACATATTCGAGAGGCTGTCGCACGAGCCTGGAAGCGGCGCGACAGGCGACAATCACCGTCAATACACCCGGGGCTCTCGCGAAGACCTGGAAAAGATTAGCCGCGTGCGTCGGACTCCATCGGACGATGCGGACCGTCCACCTGGGCGGGAAAACAGCCGCAGTCCTCCATACCAAATCGTTCCGAACAGCGACAGATCTTCTCTTTCTCCGCCGCTCGCCAAACCTGGTTCGTCAAATAGGACGCAAGAGGGCAATGGTGGCGACAGCCATCATTACAAATTATCCAGCGCGAACATCGTGAAGAGTAACTTGGAGGGGCGACGTCACGATCCGAGAGTGCCGGACCCTCCGCTTCGGGACAGCTCGAGCGTACAAGCAGTTAAGAATTATCATACGCGCTCCTCCAGCGGGAACTCCCAGGTACGCAAACGAAAAAAGCTTCTACCATCTTCCTATGTCCTTTTGAGAAACTTTACACCAACTTCTAGTTTTTGGAAGAGTTTGGAAAAGTTTTTTTTTCACAGGAGTGTACTAAGTGAACTTCATAGTTTATGAATTGGCTAGCAAGTGTACCTTACCTTTTAGCAGTGTTATCATCTAAATCGGAGACTTAGGTTTAACAGTAAACAGGCCAAGGCAGCGAAATAAGTCCCTTCATGAGATATCAACTTCTGGTGAAAAACAGCGTATGCGGAATAGCAAGGCAACAAGTAATTAGTCTGTCTTCCGCAGGTACACCTACTAGCATAACCTCGGGGGTGAATATAAACAGCTTAACTCGCCGAGACGTCAAATGAGTACCTTAGCTTCCGCACCCAGTGATGTCTTGCGTCTGATTTTTTGTTACGCGAAAGTAACTGGATGAACCTTTCAAAATGTTGAACCAGTCATTGGATTAGCAGCTAATGTTTATTCTATGTTTCTCCTAGCTGTTTCATATGGATAGTGTTATTGTTTGTTACACTTTATTTCATTTTGGTAAGGTTTACATCTGGCAAAAATTAGATTGCAGGCTTGCTAACAAGTCAGCAGCAAAATTAAGAAGATATTTATTTTGCCCGATGTCTCACACGAGTTCTATGAAAGCCGGCTGTACTTTTACCGACGCGTTGAACCATTGCCCTTTCCACGCAGGATGAATTCCATCGCTATTCGACATCGCCTGATCGCGTTGTCTCCAAGTTAACCATTTCCGCGCCAGCTCTGCCAAGTTCTCGACATAAGAACGACCAGCCATCTCAGGAGCCCGCCTCGTCCCGGTCGTCGTTTGGTAAAAGCGGCGAAAGCGCAACTGCACGCTCCGGAACCAGACAGGAGCGCGTCTTCGGGGTCATGTCGGTCGGCAACTCTACTAACGTGGTGGCAACCAGCGTGACGGTGTCTCCTAAGCCGAACGACCTCGATCGCGTTGGTTCTTCGGACTTGCGCCAGAAGCCTTCCTCCTCCTCACCGGCGCGCTACGAACGGCTCAAAGACGCCTATTCGCATTACGAGGTCTCGGCGGCGCTCGACGCCGACCCCGTGCACCGCAAAGCGCCCGAACACAGCAGAGCGTCCCATTCCGAACCGACTGCGACGCCTGACCTGGGCAGTCGGAGCTCGGGCGGCAGCGGCGACTCGAGCGATCTGTCGGAAGCGAGCAGGGCTCGAGGCAAGTCGGTCGTGGTCTGGAAAACGCCACAAGTGCACCGCAAGAGCAAATCCACCGATTTCTCGGAGGTGCTTAACACGTGGGCGGCGCGCGACCCGACCCCCGCGGGCGAACCGGGCGTCGCTTCTGCGAACACAGCCGACGAGTTTGGCGGAACTAAAGCGGATGCAATTGCGTCGTTTAAAGCAGCTGACCGCGCCGAGGACGACCAGCCTTCCATCATGCGCTCGCTGCAGTCAGACCGCAGTCTGACCGAAAAAGTCGCCAACACTAATTACGAGCTGCTCTGGATCTCCAGCTCTGAAAAACCGCCGGCGTCGAAATCCGGTCCTGACGCAAGATCTCCTACGTCCGTCACGACAGCGGCTGCGAGCAGCCAACCCACTGCGAATTCAACTCCAAAATCGGGGTTAGTCATTCAAAGGCGACAACGGCTGCTTGTTGACGTCATGTGTGGTCAGCACCGCGTTGTCCTCGATTGTAAAATCTTCATTGTCAGGTTGTTCATTTTTCGCTAGACACAAAGCCCCTTAATAGAACCAGCTGGCATGGATGTTTTAAAGCCATATGCGCTGTCTATATTGTTTTCAGTCGCAGCTGATCAGACCAAGCTGTTGTTTGCCGCTCGGTGTTTGCTAGCAGTGCGATTGCTTGTCCCGTGCTATGTTTAGTACCTCTCGTGTGCGTCGTGACTGGTTTGCATGTGATATGCAGATGGGAAAACGACTTTCCGTCGGTGGATCTGGATCAGCACGAAGACGATGACGCGTTCGTTGTCCACGACAAATATGCCGACAGTATTAAGAATATGTCTGGACAAGTGAGTAGAAATATCGTGCTGGAAGCGGATATTGAGCACCTAATCGCACCCCACCGCCAATTCAAACCGGCAAGGCACCGTCATCCTCCGTAAATTACGGTGATAGTCAAACGTAACAAGTTAAATTCACCTAAATCTGCAGCTGCCGTTTGCTCCAACCAATTCGAGCAGTTGCGACACTGACACTGATGCTGAGTCAGCTGATCGCTGTTCCTCAAGGCAGATAGATTTGCATTTACAACATACTGGAAAAGACACTTGTGAATCGGCTCGTTTTTCTGTGAAAGCGCACAATTCTTGCAGCAGCACTTGCGACCTTCTTCCTTCAGCTAGTTAGCAGTTTTCAAATTAGTCTTGCTATTCACGTTGTTACGGATGAGCTGGGCTTGAGTCCTACAGTGCGAGCTTGCACGTGGATTCGAAATTGACGGTTTGAATTCGTGGAGTTTTGCGGCAGCCGATAATTCGCTGTTGTTGCTGTGAACCATGCTGTGCAATCAGCTGTTCGTCGACCTTGCAGGTGCTGCGTGCNACGTCGTTCACGCGTAAAGACCTGGACGTTTCGCCGTCGATTCAGTCGTTCGATCAGAAACGGAGTTTCTTCTCCTCTAGCAAGCTCACCCAGAGTCAGGCGCGACCCGCCATCATCCACGGAAGGTAATTTTCCGCTACCGGTTACACGGCGCATTAGCGTAACCTCAACAGCAAACATATTAAAACGTCGAAAGTGCCTCTTAACTGCCTTGCGTCTTGCACTGGCAAATTTTCTTGGGTTCCGCATCTTGTCTCGGTCGCCTTGTTAGCCGGGCGGTCGTCTGTTGAGTGCTGGTGGAGGTTAACGAAATTTCGATTGTGAACATTTATGGGCATTGCTCCTGAGGCTGCCGGACCTCACTTTTCATACGCCACACTCTCAAAGTGGCCGAGCCGGTAGCGTTGGAATCTCTCATGCTGTGCGTTCATTTTTTTGCCAGCACTTCTTGGGTTTTTATCGAATGCGAATGAAGTAAGAGCGTCGTCGCGCCTCCACACTCTCTTACCGTCAAGGTTGTAGCAGCCTGCGGGCGATTTGCTTTTCTGCCGACGCGTTAAAACCACTCCCATTATTGCCGCGTGCTTCCTGCCCAGCTTCGCTATCGCGCCTGGCGTGCTGGCAGTCTAAAACCAACCGCGGCGCCTTGTAATATGCTTCGTGATGCCGAGTTGCAGCACTTTAGAAGACAGTGTATTAGCACATCCGCTGGCAACACGCTTACGTTTCCGAAGGTCTCGTTCACACGGCAACGAAATAGAGGACGAAGCGCAAACGAAAACTGGGCATCGTCAGCCGATGTTTGGCTCTCATGCGCCATTGAGCGGCGCGCACATTAAGTCGCGCCCGAAGTCGGCGGGTCTGTCCGGATCGCGTCCGAACAGGTGAGCAGCATAGTTGTGGGCATGCCGTGTGTTGGATTTCCGTGTGACAGTCGAGTGTGCGCGTGCGTTTGCGAACGAAGTCCGGCTTGTTGGCCTCGTATTATTGACACTGCAGCTTGAACGTTGGACTTTGGTGCATGGAAATCAACGAAGTGTTGCATTCGTAATTGATGCGAGTTTTGCGCTGGGCGTGTTTTTTTGCGTTCCGTAACTTCTTCATACTAATCAGTTCGCTTCGATATGCGTTTCGTGCTTCACCCACCTTCTCTTCCTGATTCATTATAATAAATCAATAATTGACATTTAATTCAAATTGTCAGCTCCATTTTTTCTCGATGCATGCCTTCACTAAGCGGTGAAATTATAACTTCGATTCAATCACGTGCACGGCCTTCAAAATTTCCTAGCGCCGTTAACCATGACGCATTCTTGTAATTCGAATAGCGTCTGATTTTCAAAAACATTACCCCCTCAACTGTTAGCTATAACGTGCGGGCGCCCCGCCATAACTTTCCGTACATCTTCCTGGTGGATTTAGAATTGCAAAACTGGCATTCGCTAATGTCCCCGACAATCGCCACCGAACTGTGATTGACAGACAGGCCGTTGCAGGACTCGCTCGCATGCATGGTCTGTGTTCTTTTTACCAGGCATGCTCCGGTACAACGTGCCACCGTTGCACCATCACCTTATAATTCATCGCTGTATTACTCCAGAAAATCGGAATCCTTACCTCGAGGTCTAATCCCAAGGTATGCATGCCAACCAACTTCTGCTATGTACTTGTTGTCGTTTAATTTGAGCTTTCGTTGTTTTTTCGAGTTTTCAGGTGAATTCTCTTGTGTCCCTTGTCCAATTACTGTGCACTTTTGTCTCCCTATTTACATTAGATTTTGTTTGCTATTCGCATGATGTGCTTGAATCTCTAAATGTGTGCATCCCTGGATGTTCGGGATTGCGATAAATTGCCAAGCTTGACCCCTTTGCTTCAGTTTTTCTACTACCGTGATCGTGGTCTTGAACGAACTTTTTACCAGTGTTAATGATTTGGATTCTGCTTTTCGCATTGCTATGTCTATAGTTTGTCTCGAAAGTTACAGTTTCAGCCGCTTTGAAGTGTTCCGACGCTGATTTTCGTTTTTCCACTGTTGTCTACTTCAGGCACATTCCATCGTTCACTTGACAATTTGTCGTACGCTTTTCTGTGTATCTCGTAATGGCAGAGGTTGGGTGACTTCTTTCCTGTGCTCATGACACGCTTAAATGTATGGGGTTCTTGCCGTAAGGCTGAAAAGTACTTAACACCCTCATTGTTGACGGTGAAAAAAACATACTGGTCTTCTATTAAGTTCTACCACTCGGTTGTAAATCGTGAAGTAGTCTCCCAACAAAGGCTTGTTGTAACGTGGTAGCAGTAGACGCACACAAAAACGCACTAGGGCAGGAGTTCCCAACCTGAAGAAAATGTACCCCTGGGGATACGTTTGCCTCTCTCAAGGGGTACATTTATTGTACAGCCGCAACGAATTAACTTTGAGACATAAAAATGGAATCTACCTTTATAGTTCTAAAATCTGAAAGTTCTATTGAAAATCCAGTGGATTTTTGTTATTTTACTCTGCTTTTTAGTCATAAGAAACTTTAAAGGTGCATGCTCATCTGTCGAAATGCTGAAGGGGTACATGGTCAGAAAAAGGTTGGGAACCCCTGCAGTAGGGCAGTGCTTCTCAAACTTTTTTGTTCTGAGACTCCATTTTTAAAAAGTTTTTTTTCTGGGCGACCCCATTGATGGATAGTCTAAATCTTAATCATACGTGTTAACGTCCCATTAGTTCACAAAAACATTTATATCTGATTTGTCAAGCCAATCTGTTTCGCGACCCCAAAATTACATTTCGCGACCCCATTTGGAGGCGCGACCCATAGTTTGAGAAGCCCTGCACTAGGGAATAATTCCTACCGGTGCGTTGAGATAGCTGTGTTTCGATGAGACCGGTCCCAGCTATACCCGGCCTCTAATGCGCCCATTCTGCTTTGTTATTGAATGCGAAGCTACCATTCGGACGAATCGGATCACACGTCACCGACGAGCAAAAAAGCCGCACTGGCGCAAAATCGCCGAGTGTCAATCGACGTCAAACCTGATCACAATGCGCCATCTAGCGATTCCAAGGTCCAGCAGATGGTGATTGGCTTTATGCAGAACAAGGCGGCCCGCGAAAGGTTGGGTTGTTTGTTTCACTGGCTGGCTTTGTTTTTAACTAGTTAAAACTTTGTTTATAATGGATGTTGATTATTTCAATCGTGTGGATTCGTGTTCCACACGGCCGCCGCCACTTTGTATCATCCTTATGCACCCATCCCCGCGTACTAGGCTCACAAATATTTGAACACTACGCGTTGAAGTTATGCTTAGTCTGCTCCAACGTAATCTGTTATTTCCAAGTAAGATGAAGGCAAAAACGTTGTCTGGTATAAAGTGTGCTTGTCATGCGGGCAAACTTTCAAAACTTGATGCAAAAACATTACTTCCAACTATCTTCGCAGACTAACGTTTGCTTCAATGCACAGAGTAAGGAGGGTCTTGACAAAATTTTAAACCCGCTGTTTGAAAGTGACGTAACGCCACGGTGCTACAAGCATACAGGTGACATGTAGTGTTCCGTTTTGTCACACCTGTCTCGCGTTCAGTCCTTAGCGTATGATCCAAGCTTACAGCGAAAAGGATCGCAATACAATTTTCAATCGGAAAATAGAGGACATTGTGTGCGTCGCACAGTTGTCAAGTCTAGCTCTTCATCGAATCTGTTCAAAAAGTTAAGCTCTGTTAAGTGTCTCAAGCAAGTGAAAAGATTTTTTTCTTAATCAGAAATAAATCACGGATAGAAAGTTGTGATTCAGATTATCGTAGTTGTCTTTGCATGAAAAATTATTTTCGGTGTTAGATCGGCCAAAAATTAAGCGCTGTGCTGCATTTCCCAATCTAAGTACGACTCGGCGCTCAATTTGGTTTGACTTGACTCATCCCGGCAAAACCTCAGTCTAAATTGTTCTTTTGCATGATGCCAGGCCTATTCAGCTTGCCCACGGTTACTGTGGTAACGATCAGCCATCGAGTCATTACGCATAAGCGGAAATGACGAAACGCAGCGCGGATAAATTAGCAAGACTTCTGCTAACACTCCATTTCGTGGATTATTTGCAGCGAATGTCGAAATTGCCAAATGTGCAAGCGCCCTAATTTAGTTCCCGCAAATTGCGTGGAGTTGATTTTTCCTGCCATTGATGATGAAGCTCCCTTGTACATGTGTGCAGCAGCAGTGGATCTCTGCACCAAACGTACACGTCATCAACCAGCATCCATACGTCACACAGCGACGAAACCGACAAACGAAGGAAAAAGGATGAGAACACGCCGAACAGCGACAACCGCATGACGAAACAAAGGTACTCCCGCTGTTCGATTTCTTGTGATGAGAAGTGCTGCCTCGTTTGGTATGTTTCTGTCGCTAAAGAATCAAGTAGCTGATGTGCTGAGTCGTCCTTGCCTACAAATCAATCCGGTCCGTTTTATTAAACTTTTACAGCTCGTTCGGGGATCTGACCACTCCAACCAAGTCTGAACACTCTGCGACGCAGTCACGAAACGTTCACGGCGCGAGCGTGCGCAAGCTGAAGAACTTCAGTGCAACGAAGGCAGTGTTTGAAATGTGAGTTTCTCGTGTTTAACTATCGTGACAGGCTCGCTGTTCTAATGTTTGATTGTTTTTTGAACACATCAACGTTTCATGCCTTGTTCCGTGCGAAATCGGAAAGTTTTTCCTTGATCTGAAGTTCCTTTATTTCGCAAAAATGTCCCTGGTCCGTTTGTAGAAGTAAATGATAAGGAACAAAGAACTTTGTGCAGAGCGTTTATTCCTGGCAAAGAGCGCGATTGTTGGCTGTGGAACGAAATCGCTTCGACACTGCCTGCTCTTGTCCCCGCATGTTCCACAGATCGTCTTCAATATTCTGCAAATATTCATGCTTCACAACATGCCATGGTTTTCGAATAGCACAAGCTAGCAATGGGAGTTTAGGTTGCTATCGTGACCTCTGAAGATGCTGCGTTAGGCTCTGTTTGTGATTGGTCAGGAAGTCTCGCAATGAGTAGTAGGAAGCGGCCGGGAAGACGTTTACCCCCCGAGCAACTTTTCTCGACTGTGCATTGCAGAAAACTGAGTTCTCCCAACCTGAACGACCATCGACGCTTTCCAAGAGGCAGGACGTCGTCATTGGAAAATCTGGCCGATGAAAACGCACAAGGTATATCCGGCTGACTTTTCATTTTGGTGGAAGGGTGGAAGTCTTAGTTCGAACACGGAAACACGTGGCAGAAAAAATTCGAATCAGCGTTGCAGTTGGGGCATATGCCGGTGTGTCTTGCTTCGAAATGGGTGACGTGTAACTTGCGACCAGTGCAGGGGTTTTAAACTAGCGTTCGTGATTGTGTTTTTGGGGGTCCGTGAACCAAATTCCAATCAAGAAAGTCCGCTAGTTTTTATCCGCCCAATTGTGCCATTCTTCAGCTTAATCGGACTACATCTGTAATCTGACATGCACCTCCAGGTATTTCCAGTGATACCTTTATAATGTAGTAGTTTAACCAGGTATTTCCAGTGCTAATAAGGAATTTTCCAGCCTAACCAGGTATTTCTAGTGCTACCTTTATAGTGCGGTAGTCCACCGAATTTTCTGCTAAACTTTGCATGTGCACTGACATGAATAAAAGGTCGGTGTATTTCGTTCACGTGCACGCCGTCTATTGTTTCATTCATTGTTTATAATATTCGGAGGTCCGCAAAAAATAAACGCAATGACTTGGGGGTTCGCTAGATTTGAGAAACACCGGACTCGCCGAAAAAACAAGACAGGAAGGTGATCACGAGCGGTTCTGCATGTGTTCCCGTGCTTTGAAGTTTAGCTGGCAACCGACCGACTACTTCTCCGGCTGCCTGCCTTACAAGCTTGCCCTGACCTCGCAGTAATGTTTGTCCTCTTTATTGTGCAGAGCAAAAAACTAGATCGCCAGCTGATGGCGCTGAGCAAGAGCGCGATCGCTCCGAACTGTCGCCAGGCGGCGGAAGAGATCGCTCCAAGTCGAGCCCCATCACTCCACCCCAGTCACCATCGAACACAGTGAGTGACTGTTTGTCTCAGAATGCTTTTGAGTGACTGTTTGTCTCAGAATGCTTTTCTTCTCTGCTGACTGCCGGCCATTCGTTTGTCTGTTAAACTTTCAGTGATGTTGTTGTTGCATTGTAGTTTGAAAAAAAACTACGTTTCACCATCTTGCGTGTTGTTTCGCAGGGAAATGTCAGGAAGGATGCAGCCGTCCAACCCCCACCTAGATTGCGGCACAGCAGGCAGCGTCTGTCGAACAGGTGCGCTTTAGATGATTTTTCTTATTGTTATAAACTTCGAGTGTCGTCAGTTTCAGTGGCAATTTGAAAATCACAGCAAAACGCGCGCAACGAAATAATGTGATTGCGTCGCATAACAAGACTGCTGTTGCATACCGTTTAGTTGTTTGCAGACATTGATATTGTTTTTTGTAACTGGCTTTAATACTTCGTTTACTTTTGCCATTTTGTGCCACTGCGCTCGTTAAGTCAACCGTAAATCTCCGTTAGAACCCATTGATTGAAGTTGCGAAGGTCGCATTGTGACGGAATTTCCAAGTCAGTGATCTTCCTTGTTTCGCACCGCAGCAGCACCACGTCTTCGACGACCACCATAAGCACGATGTCGTCCTTCTCGTCTTCGTCCACGGCGTCCGCGGAAAGGTTCCCAACTGTGGACGAGGCGAGCGAACCAATTGCTGAAGAAAACCAGCCTTCACCGTTGCGTAGCAACGACACCCCGTAAGTTTCTTCATAGACAATGAATCAAGCACTTGGCAATTTCAGTATTAATCTCTTGCTGAGAACAATGGCAACGAACGATAAATCTTGTAGTTAATGACGATCCGCCGTGAACATCTTCTAGTGTGCACTTTCCTTTCATGTTTTTAGTCGAATACTTTTGCACGAGATGCTGAACGGATGTGTGTTAAATGGTTTGTACCATCAAAATGTGGAACCACGGGTGTATGCATTTTGCTGTCATTTTTTCATCTTAACAGCGCGCCGCCTCCCAGTTCAACTTCACAAGTACCAGACGCCGAAGATTCCAAGGTGGAAGCGACAGAGGTGACTCGCAAGCGTCACGCGCTCTTCGACAGCGGGACTTACCGCGTGGTCCGAGGTCAAAAAAGCCACGTTAAACTTCCTGTGGTCAAGTCACCACCAGATGGCGGCAAAGAACCTGCGTCGGAGACGAAGCAGAGAGCGACGTTTGAAATGCGCGTCAATGCCTCGCCACTGATTTCGAAGACGTCGATCGACCAAGATCAGACGCGTGCGGCGCCGAAAATGGACGATCCCTCATTTAAGATACCACCCGAACCGAAGCCGATCCCGAACGAAGATCGGGTCGCGGCCATCATCGAAAAAGTGAAACGGTCGTCCTCGTTTAAAAACAAGGTGGCGCAGATGCCCAAATCCCTCCCCGCACCCCCTCCTCCTGCCGACCCCCTCGGAAGCGAAGCACAAGAGGCGTTGAAACGGATGTCATCGCAGCAGAAGTTCTCCGACCTTCCTCTGCCTCCGCCCCCTCCCCCGCCGCCCCAGATCCCAGAAAAGACCTCGTCTGCGCCCAGGTTTGTACTTACATCTCGTCGTCTTGAGTATGTTGCGTCCCCGTGGGCGCAAGGGCTGATAATAATTATTCTAAGAGTCGAGGTGCGTGCAAAGCTGGATAAACCGCGTCACTACCGAACATTGCCTGCGTGTTTAGCACGGACCAACACTTCGCTCATCAACCTGTTATGTCTCACTGACAGCGCAACACGCGCGCAGAGCGTCATTGTCCCTGCACTAACCCAGCGTGGCACCGGCAAAGTCTGCCTTTATTAAGCCTGCGTCCGTTCATGCAATTTCCTTGTATAGCGTCCGGTGCCGCGCATCTTTATCATGCGAAACAGTCATCAAGTTTCCGACCCTTGTGGCCCGCTACGTCATCACAGGAACAGCAAGTCGTGCGTCAGTTTCCTTTTCAAGCAAGCCACAAGCGAGCAATGTGACTTTGCTGGCTTAGGTTCGTGCGCAGCAATGAGCGTGCTGATCAGGTGCAAGGAAGCAATTGCGTTCGCGCTGCCCTATCTCGTTGCTCACGCCCGCAGTACCTTCAATTTGGCCTGCGTCAGCGAAGAGGCTCTCCGCAACAGATAGTATCTCAGCAGCTGGCCCAACGCGAGGCAGTTATAAAGTTATGAAAAGCTCTGGACAAATGCAAGGCGATGAAATGGACCTGATGGCGCAGATCGTAAGGTGACTGCTGTGAGTTCATGCCAGCTTGCGTAACTGCGCGCATTTTAACCGCAATCGGAGAATATGCGGCTAAACAAGCTTGATTGATAGAGTTGTTTGTTATTCTGTTCTTGTTGCCCACGAATGGCTGCAAGTGCGTTGTGAAGTTGTCGCTACACTGCGCTTTCGAACGAAGTTAATTAAAGCTTGTCTGCAAGGTTGGTCAACGCAGTACCGTATTGACCGAAAAGGATTTGGTGGGAAGTTTGCTCAAGGACTTACGACCCATGCGAAGGTTACATTGATAGTGAGGTTGGTTGGGAAAAAGCAACTGATGCATTGTTTTTTTAAAATATTTGCACGTGTTGCATATACGCACGTTTCGACTCGAACGAACAACAGACCGTAAGCAGGCCTCAGCTTTTTTTGAATCGTGCAGGATGAATGTGTTTTGAGAGCAGGAAGTTGCTGTGTTTAATTGGATGTGTCGTTTGAGCGTGTGAAGAAATCCTTTGTTTCATTTCCATTATTACTGCAGTTTGCCTTTCCCTTGCTAACCGAGTGTTGTTCTGTCAGCGCTCTGTCGCCGATGTCGAAGAAGCTTTGCGCGAACAATTCAACCACCGCCGCCGCCCCAGTCTCCCTCATATTTGCGGAAAAGGACGCCTCTGACGTGCAGGAAACGCCGGAGACGCCGACAACCGATGACACATACAAGGAAGTAACATACATCCTCAGTTCCTCATCCGATTCCGAGCAGGAATCGAAACCGAACGGTTCCGCTGACACCAAGGCCAGCGGAGCGCCCGCTTACGAGAACGTCCACCCGATCGGAGCCAGCCGGCCCTATGAGAACGTCTTCAAGCCGCTACAAAGCGCTCAGGACGATCGTGGCAAGACGGGCACGGAGGAAGTGGTCGCAACGGGAGCCAGGGTGTCGCCGAGCGTCGACGAGAACAAGGAGAACGTCAACCAGCGCAAAGTGAAGGAAACTACCTTTCCCGCCGAACCGGAAACTAAAGAAACAAGCGAGCCGGAAAAGGTGAGGAAAAGAGCTTTTTGTTGGCCTGTGTGAAATATTAAGAGCAAGATAAAATCATTTTGTTCCACATACTCCCTTTTTCGCACTCCGCTGTTTCACTCATGCTGCTGGCTGGTAATCGCTTCCTCAACGTAGGTCGCAGCAAGCAGTGATTTGCATGCAGGCAGTTGTTGCGTAAACCTGTGGCGTGCTTTTTTGTGTCGCGAGGTCGTCGGTAGTTGCGCTGCCAAACTTCCGCTTCCTCTGCCACAAGCTCGTTCACTCTTCTTCGGGGATGCCCTTCGACTTGTTCCAAGTTTTTTTTTAATCGGTTTGAGCTGTGATAAAGTTAAGCATTGCTTCAACGGCGCAGGATTTTGGATTTTGAAAGCTCGTCACTGTTGGTCTAACTAAGGCAATTGTTCCATGTTACACGTACCACTTGTGGTACCAGAAGATCTTCCAGGTGGTACGCGTGAAACTGATTTGGGATTATTAGAAATCATAAAGGTTCTTCTAGTCAGCGTCGTAAACATTGATTCAATTCACACCAACGACGTAGAATATGAAATTTCACCATCTACTGCATTGGTGCATTGACGTCTTGCTGGATAATTCTTGCTGCGTCTGAGCGTGATTTCCGATACGCTGTCACCAAAGTGATTCCTAGCACCGACAAACAGGTCCAGAAAAGGCAACTTCGTCCATCTCATTAAAATTGTGTGGTGTATATTCTTTGTTTCAATTTTGAGGTTTTCAACTTCTAACTGATAATCGTCCAAAGGTCTTCATTAAACGTTCTTCCCGTTTATTATTTATTTGCGAGTTCTGAAGTTTTGTAAATGTAGGTAGCGCGAGAACTCTGTACGAAGTGTGAAAATGTTACGCGAGTAGATAGAATTTTTGCAATCATTGCTCAAGGCAGTGCTCTTCAACCTGGGGGCGTGAACCATTTTTGGAGGGGTTGCTAGCAGATATTTCATGTACACACCTGTTATATTTGCTTTATCCGAGTTTTAGCTGGGTGTCGTTGGGTTTCAGTGGGTTGCTATAATTGGTCGCGGTACAAAAAAGGTTGAAAACCACTGCTCTAAGGGTTTCAAACAACTCGAAAGTGAATTCGTCAAATCCTTTTTGACTGTCGTTGCACATCCGACGGGATTCCAAATCAAAGAATCTACATTGAATTCCGGGTTGTCCGTTCGTCCCATACCAGTCTGTAGCAAGCAACCCCACCCGCTCCGCTTTCCGCGGCTTGTTTTGCTGATACCGCGGTTCCATTTATCAAAGCAACTCCTGCCATCTCTCGACTTCATTGATCACGTGGTCCTAGGGTTTTTAAACTGACTCGGCGCGCCTGAGTGGCCGCACGTTTCGCTGCGAAACCTCCCACCACTGGCGGCGGGAACAACCCCGATGCTCATTTATCTTCCACACAGCGCCCCTTCTTGCAAGTCACTCCTTGTTTTTCAGAGATTGCACGATTAACTTTGGCAGTGACGGAACTGCTTGTTGTACTCGAGCGTATTTTCAACCGTTTTTTTTTTTTGCTTGCAAACCGCGGCTTCGCTTGTCCAAACTTTTTTCCACCCAAAATATTTGTCGCTTGCAAAACGGTTTCAGTAAAAGCGCAATCCATTATAGGTGGTCGCACCCTGAAAGAGTAAGCCACGTAATTAGGTGAAGTGATCTTGTTCGGCAAAGTGCTCCTGGAACGATATTATTAGAAAAGGTGTTTGCGGCTCTGCTCTCTGAGACGAGCGTCATAGCGCTTGCGGTCAGTTATCCTTCTCGAAGCGCGGCCTTGCTTCAGATCGACAATCAGGTGTAAATGGTTCGTGAATTCGGGGTTTTAGATGGAACTATGCGTTCAGGGTGAGACGTTGGGCGTTTTCGATTGACGAGGTGTCGGAAAACCCCACAGGTTTTGTTTGTAAGTCATTCCGTGCGGATTATTATGCCAGCATTCACATGCGTTGGGTCTGGGTATTTTAGGTGTTTGCTGGTCATGTTGTGTGTTTCGCGTATCTAACAGGGCTTGGCATGTTTTGCAGAAAAAGACAACGATTCCTCATCCGGAAATCTCTCCCAAACCTCTGCTTCCGGACGTTTCATTCTTCCCTGCCAACTCCTTGCAGCAAGAGCATCCAGACCTGACAAGAGATATAATCAAAGGAGATCAAACCTTGGCTCCGGTACATTTTCCTTGATTGCGATCTCGATCGAACCTTGCGATTAGATAGCCTTTTCCGCCCGACGTCACTGACAGCGTGCGGCCATCCGAGATGACGTTGCAAGATGGCGGCGTGCGAAGTCGACGTCACGCCCTTGATTGTTTCTGTGCATGAGAGTAGCGATTAAGTCGATAAACGTCGCTATCATCAGACGAACCTAAACACCAATATAATGTCCGTGGCTTGATCCAACACCTGTTGACCATGTTCAGTGTCACTCACGGAAGTCCATCAATCAAGCTTGTGTGCGCACTTGAGTGACATCTAAGTTGGCAAACAACACAGTGCCTGTTAATTAATTTTGTTTTTGCCATGCGCAGTGTTTGCATTAACACATGTCTGACCTCGGTAAACATTACGGTGGTCACGTACGCGTCACCAAGGAGAAAGTTGACATTTGACGAACTTTTTATGATGGGTTTCTTGTAGTTGGAATGGCGGCAAGGAGTCACGTTTTTCTGCTAAAGCGAATATTCATTGGTTGCGGCTGTCGATCATTGAGCTGGTTGCTGATAGTTCCTTACAGCGATCGTTACCCGCCTGCATACTCTTGTTGATTGAGAACATCCCGAAATAAACAGCAGTGAACGTGATGCGGTTTCTTGTTGTTCGCGTTCAGCAACGACCGCACGCTTTGGTTTGGCCTCCCCCACTCTATCGCCGAACACGATCCACCAACCAGTTAGCCGAACGTCATTCCGTTTAAAAACGGGTGACCGCGCGTGTCGCAAATATTTGCGCCAAACTATGTTTTTTTTTTTTATTTTGGCCAACAGCAAATAATTTTTCAAGGCGCTACTTCTCTCTTACCATGTTGGGCAGATTTCTTTAAACAAACCTTTAAACGGTCGTATGTGACGTTACACGGCGTAGTTGGAGTTTTGGGTTTTAAATCATTGTATTTTCAAATAACGCAAAGCGCCTTTATTTCTTCAAAAGCGCGACGGCACCGTGCCAATGAAATGACACTGACTGCCCTGCTTTATTTTCCGACAGATGTTGACCACCAGCAGCAAGCCAACACTTCACTACATGACTGACGTCATGGAGCAATCCTCGCACGAGATCGTGCACCAGCGCATGCGCAGTAGCGTCAGGATGAAACCGTCTGCTTTCTCTCCTGCCAGTCTGGCAATGTAAGTCAGTGAACCGTAGCGCTTTCTCCAGAAAAGTGCGCGTGCCGAGGTCGTTAGCGGCAGCTTTGCACAAAAACATTTATATTTTTCCTGTCGCCAGCGAATATTTTCATTAGCACTGTTTTCGTGTGTTCTGAAACGACGACCCGTCGAGCGTGCTCGCCCGGCGTGTTGTCAATTAGCGCGCGTTAGTAAAGCCGGATGCGAGCTGAGGTCGCCATTTGCTGCTTGGCGTGTGTGCAAATTCGTCGTCGTGAAAGTCTCTCGGACGCAGTTGCGATGGCTGCGATGACGTTAACTGGGTCATGTTCGCGTGCTGCGTCGAGCGCGCTCGAGTTCGCAGCGCGAGTCCATACAGTCAATTAAGCCGTTTCGTGTCGCGCAGTCGTCCAATTTGTGATCATTCTGTTCCTAACGCGGTATTTTGTAAAGTTCAGCCCGTTGTTTTTTTTCTGTTTGCTCAACACTTTCGCGTTAAGTACCGGCTCCTCTGCACGTGAGCTTCGCTGCAGTCCTGTTCGGCGAATGCAGCGACTGTCGCGTTCGGGCGTGAGCAGAATACGCCCTGGCAGCAGATATGGGCTGGCCCCTTTCAGCAAAGCTTCGGCTTGCCACTGCGATGTGTATTATTTCGTTCATGCACCCTGTGTTTTGTCATCGGCACCTTTGCGAAATTGCCGCCTGCCTTGACAGTTGGCCTTTTGATTTTTTATGCGCTCACAGGTATGTCACAAAAATAAGCGAGGGAACGCCCGGTTCATTTGGTCGGCGCTGGTTTCATACCAGAGTGATGATGTCGTACGCTTTCAGTCGCGTGTATCTTCCCATTCTGATTGTCAATGTCCAACCCCATTGTCTGTTCTAAAAATACGACTTTCTTGCACTTTTCCCATACCTGCAAGACAAACTCCTGTGTGAATCTGCCGCGGATAATGTGCAAATGGTCGTTTGCGTGGTTGCGTTAGTGGTATCTTGGCGGCGTGACGCACGAGCGCCCCTGGCACAGCGAAATTGATAAGGCGCCCGGAGGTTTGGCGGAGCGCGAATCGCGTTGCCCTGAATAGATCGCCATTCTCTAACGCGCTTCTCCGTCATTACAGATCAGCAATGCTGCTGAAAACTTTCGCACGAAATCGTGGAAATCAGGGTTTTTCTGAATCTGTGCTCCTGCGATTGTGTTATTTTCGTCATAGCACCGCTGCCTGTTACCGTTTGTAGCTGCGTCGATGATTCCGAGAGATGCTGTTGTTTCGCCATGTCTAATCACGGTGTGTTGCGCTTGATTGGTGGGTTGCCAGATTGATCATTTCTGGTCGCCTGAAGCATCATTTCCGGCCATACTATGAGCCGCTTGTCACCACCAGGTGCCCTTGCCTTTCCAAATATAAGCCGCGTTTCCATTGACACTGCTTTGCCCGCCGCTTCGTTTTGAAACAATCTTCACGTCACAGCAAATTCCCCCGCCGCGCGTATATCTGTTAGGGGAGAGTATCGTTTATTTGGCGCGTGCAGGGCAGCAAACATGGCTGCAGCTTCGCGTTCGGATTTATATTCGGAAATTCCATTCATGATAATCGTGAATAACCAGCGGCGCGGTCGCGATCGCCATCAGCCATTTAAGGGTCGGAGCGCTGTAATAGGGCGCAATTGGTCTGCGACGCCCTTAAGACAAGCGCTTGTGCAGCAGGGTGATCGGACGTCCTGTTTACCTGGTTCAGACCTTGTTT
>JGI24158J21664_10000126_pt1 | contig 50873 bp, 34 predicted proteins | sample Ectturendosymbi3_FD_21664 | JGI IMG/M metagenome (IMG submission 21664) | reverse complement strand
TTACGTAAAACGCTGTGTGAACATGTGAACGGTTTGTGCCCAGCCGGATGGCTCAATGAGCAGTCTATTACAAAGCACTGGTTCCAGTCCGTACGTACTTGCCCATATAGTTGGGCCACTGGCCGCAACACTGCCTTACTCTCCAGCCGACTTTTGTAATTGCGATTAAAAATGAGGAATGTTGCTTTGAGGTACCGGTCTTAAGTGTGTAGGAAGAAATAGGTAAAAGATGTTATTGTGACACCTCTAAACTTTTAGTTTCCATTTTCCAGCACATCTTGCCACGCAAATTTCAAATATTCGATAGCAGTGAGGCAAACCTTTTTTAAAGGTGCGGGAAAGCTAGAAACTGTCTTAACGAAGAGCTATTGCCGTGCTGTGGTATCGACCATCAACACGTGGCTTGGTGAGAGTTGTAAATGCTAAGACAAACATCGCTATGAGAAATATCGTGTGGTTTTTGTGCGCACGTGAAAGTTTAGGTGACTACACAACGCAATCGCAAACAGCTCACCCTAACAGTTAACCCCAAACAACTCAACTTGGATCCAACCTCACGGAACTCAACTATAAAAAAATTAACGCCACACAAGTCCAGCTCACGCAGTTTAGCCTCATACAATCTAACCTCACACAAATCAACCACACGCAACTCTCCCCAATTCTGTTCAGCCTAACGTAAGAATTTTCTTGGCCATTGTCACTCATTCTGACATAAGCATGTGTTTTTAATCGCGAGCATTTTTGCACGTGTACACTTACTATATTTAGCATTTGTCCTAATGGGCAATGGTAGGAACCGTTAGTCTAAAATAAACAAACCGATAAACTATAGACATATAACGAATTAAGCACAAACCACAAATACTGGCCAGGTGCAGGTATAAAAAGTTTCATTATTTCAAGAGAAAGGTAGTTTGTTGGCCTTTCTCTGCTTCTATACTCGTACAGTTGCGCCAAGAATTTGTGGCTATCAACCATCTTCTTGTCAATTAATTCCATCTTTTTTTGTTATAAAAAACTTCCATCCTATTTACCAGCATTGCGAAGCTTTTGATAATATTTTTCTGTTGCTGGCGTTACTTGTCGCTGCCTTCCACCAAATTTAAATTTTTGGTGTACCAGGGCCAATTTCAGGAAACCTTCAATTGCCATCACTTTTGCCCCTGAGCTGGCCACTTGGTCCCGATTTGCCCATCACCGTATTGATCTCAAACAGGATGGTCAAACATTTTCTACGGAAGGACAAATTGAAAACTTTATTGCTACCGGGGGATGCTTATATTAAATATATTACACCTGTAATCGCTTACAAACTTTAACAAAAACCTTTTACATTAGCTAGCGCAAAATGAAGGTAACAATAGTTACTTGCGGTTGAGTAAATATACGGTGTCGAGTGAAACGTGTGGAATAATTATTCGAGAATTCTAATCTAATCGGTAAAATTACTTTAACGTAGACTCGAAACATGTATGTGTGCCTGCCTTGCGTGCTGTAGTTCGCCTGCCCCTGATCTAAAAGATTTTAACCCGCCCGCAGGCAATGTTAAAAACTATTGGTCTCATAAAACATGCTTTTTTACGAAAACATGCTTTTTTATTTGAATCTGTATGCAGAAAGCTGAGCAGATCTACTATGAAGTATTTTCCAATAATTTTTGTATGGATATGTATCTAGCGCAAAATCAAAATTGACCTTCAAATTTTTCTTTCAGCAAGATCAAGACTTGAATTTACAGTGGAACCAAGATTTTGTGTTTAACGCCCTCATCAGACACTGACGCATGCAGCAGAACATAAACATAAACTGAGCGGCAACACAGCAGCAATGGTTAGAATGCATCAGTGGCCAGAACGAGACGACGTTCTGACTCGCTGCTCAGTACTTTACGCTCGTCTGAGTTCACTACAAAGCCTTTGCTTTGGTTGATTTCCATCTTTGAAGTAGCTTGGCTAAAGTTCAATTTGACTCTGTCGCTTTTCCCTGCTTTTAAATGCTAGTCAGCTTAAATTGAACTTTTACCACATAAACTTTGCCAAGGTTTTCGAAAGTTTACTTAATGCTGAAGTAGCCAAAAACCTTTTTGGTGGTTTTTAAACGTACTTCAGTCGCAAATGGAATATAAATTTAAGCACGTAGCTTTGCATTTGATAAACAGAACGTCTTGTTGCTGGGAAAGTGATTTTTAGTTGTGTCTTCCTTCTGTGGTGCATGGTCACTGTAAAAAATGAAACGTTGTGGTGATAAGATGTGTTCCTGCCATGAAAAGTAAAAGCGTGTGTCTGTTCGGAGTCTGCCAGTGACCAGCTTTGTCTCAGTAACGTTGAAAGAATGTAGACTGTGAGCTGCGCGCATTCAAACCTACTACGCAGTACGTCATGCAGCAACAACAGGTGCCATACTGTCACCACGCTTCATCCAGTCGACCACTGCAACAGTCACCGGTAAACCGCGTATCTCAAAGTCTAAGCAACCCTCCTAACTACATTTACTCTCCCTAATCCACGGGAAGTTCACTTCCCGCCCAGCAACCTCACTTGAAAAACTCAAAAAACAAACGAGGTGCAAAATCCTGCAAGCTTGTCTCGTTATAATGTAGGTTTGAGCAACCGTAAGGCACGATACGCATTTTACAGTATCTAAAAATGCAAATTTACAAAGGTCGGCAAGCAAACAGTTTGTTCGCCGCATAGCAATGAAAATCAGTTTTCTGTTCTGATCATTCAATCAACTCACACTCAAAATACTGTTTTTCTAAAAAAAAACAGAAAACTCCACCACCTAAAGAATATAGCTAGCTATTGAGGTAATATTCTCCCGGGTATTCTCCAAGTTTCTCAGTAATACTTTTTCTAAGATCCGCATAGCCTGCGAACAAGAAGCTTAACGGAAGGAGATGTTGCCCGAGCATTGTTCAGGTGATGGCAACTAGATGTGACAGTACCTGAAGTTGAGGATATTTAGTAACTTTATGTGGTAAAAGCAATGAAAAATGTACCGAAAAATCCCGTAAAAACTTGTTTGCAGCTTTGTATTTCAAATTAAAAAAAACAAACATAAAAAGCACAAAGTTATCGTTAGATCACAGGGGTTTGAGTTGTCTCGATCACGAAGTCAAGTGGTGCTTATTGCTTTGATGTTGCATCGGATCTCGTGAAAAGGGACACTTCAACAAAATGTACTACGCGTCGACTTTGATGTGGGTATGGCAGTGTGGACCTGCCGAGGTTTCTTGCCTTTTACTAAGACGGCCTTCAGTCAAGCCAAAAAGAAACGTTTGTATCATGTGACTGAATATGCGGAAAACTTGTTCCTATGTGGTTCTTCATCGCAAGTTGTTTTACGTTGAATAGATGGTTTGTTTTGGTGCTTAAACCGTGGTTGCCTTATTTTAAAATCCGAATAATGCAGGTTTTAGGTTTTAGGCAGCACTGCTCACCGCAGTAACTGTCGTTTTACCAAGAGGTAGATAAAGCAGGTAGACATGTAGGTATAATGCTCAGACGGCGCGTTGCAGCTGGGTTCGCCTTTGTTTCTCTTCTGTCTGTCGGTGGACTTATATACGCTTCGCAATGGGCAGCAAGGCAACGAGGAGCTCGCGTTCAGGTGAACTTTCGTCGAACACTCGGCGTGTCTAGCTTTGATCGCGACCAGACCACCGGCGATCGAAGCGACAGCACTTTTTCGTTGAAATCGAAATACTCGCCCATGAACCAGACCGAAAATTTCGACCTTGAATCCTGGCCAGAGGAGGACCAGATGCCAGAAATGGACTCCTACTCCGATTATTTGCCGCCCAAACAGCAACTGCTTTTGAAAACGGTCGTCGAATCATTTGTGCCTCGCCACAGTAAGGAACCAACCAAACTGGATGAATATTACGAATCGCTGTTAAGTAGAGACAACAGAGACTTTGCTTCATTCTACCAACCACCTTCATCTTCAGTCTCGTTCAAGGACATATCACGTTACCGCACCCTGTGGAAGAACGAGTGGCTCACTCTGTCCGAAAAAGGAACAGAAGCTTTTGGTAAGAATAGTTTAATCTTGCATAACCTTTGTAAGCTCCGCAAAGAACAAACACGTGCGCAAAACATTAAAATATCAAAAGCTTTCGGTACTTTTTTGTCAGTTTGTTCCATGAGCTTCGCTGTGTTATGATAACCTGTTTGTCGCACAAAAAAAGATTATATTGTCTGAAACGGTCCACTTGCCCGCAGCATTGCTTTACAGCATTATTTGAATGAGACTATACATTGCTTTCATGTACCATGCACAAACTCACAGGTGGTGCGGTCATTCCACTTGGTGTATAACCAGATATTTCTTAGCACACACTGCAAGACGCGTCTGGCTTTGCTTGAGCGTTTGCACGTAATGCCCTGCCGTGCAGCAGAGCTTGTTAGTTGATTGCGGGGTTCGGAGCCGTGGATGGTTGTTCTATACTGCAGCTATGTTTGGAGTAAAGACGTGGTTGGGTATGTGTCTTTACTGCGATAAAGTTTGTATGCTACACACTTTTGTCGCTTTCAGCACGTGTGCAGGCATGCTTTACTTTTATTACATGCTTTAATACCCACAAATTTTTAAACCTTTTTTTGCTTTAAACGTTCATCTGTTGAAATGATTGATCCTGACTTGAAAGCATACAAAAACGGTTCGTTTCTGCCTTTGGCTAGGTAAAACTAGTTGATTGTGGTTTTGTGCATGAACTTGAAAAATCTGGGCTTTACTTCAGCCATGGTCAGGGGCGTAACGAGGTTAGATGGCGCCCGGGTCAAGAAGCAAGATTGGCGCCCTCATGTTCGAACCTGGAGGTCTTTTGGAAGCAAATGTACTGTGATGAAGAAAGTGCATGTGACATTGTTGGGACTTTTCGGCGCTCAGGGAATTGTTCCCCCCTTTCCCTCCCTCGTTGCGCACCTGGCCATGGCGACAATTTGTGTAAGCTGCTAGGTTCAAATAACAAAACGTTCCAGCAAAATTAAGATATACAAAGCGTATTCAAGGCGTAACGTCGTTTTCAGCAAAACGTCCTCTTCATGAACTTTCCTCGATCGAGCCATATCGAACGCGTCGTGAAACGGTCAGAAAAAACTGCCAGCGTCTTTCGCGAAGNCGTCATATCAACCTTTCGCGTATGGTGTATGATGATGTGCACAAGATGATTATGTGCGTTATACCAAAGGTGGGCTATCATAGCCAAGTTGTTGCAAACAAGTTTTTCGCGGTGTTATCTGTGCCTGTTAAGACAGCTAGAAAGAGTGATTGAAAGGCAACTTTTGACAAATGTGCCAACTCTCTGAAAGTGTTTGATTTTTTCTTTTGAAAACTGACTTTGGTTATTCCGAGTTTCGCATTTTCTCAATGTTTTTGTCAAAAAAATAGTCTAAGTCATGTATGGGTTGAATTTGCATTGCATAACACCTGCGCGAAAAAAATTGCCCTGGTCGGTGCAAAGAAATGCGTTGAAACGGCACTTGAAGTTGGTTTCCCGTTGAATCGAATCTTTAAAATCAGCTTGTTAGCATGAAAACTATTTATAATCATACGCAAATTGAATTGCTTTTGTTTGTCACAAACGTTGTTTGCCTAAGAAAATGTTTTCGTGCAATGGGTGGTTAACTTCCATGATAAAATGTGTAATGCATCAGTTTTGCCTCAGCTAACATGCGGAGCACGCCCTTGCCTGTTATGCATCGCAAGCACGACGGTTTGCATTTCCCTGGCGGTGGATTATTACAGGATTTACAGGCAAAGCGTTTTTGCAGAACGCCTGCAGTTCTTGGAAGCGCTTTTTGTTTTATTTGACTGGCAAAGAAAAAAACGCGAAAAACATTCCCAGCATTCCTCGCCAACAGTTGGTGCTCGGTGCCGGACCTCTGCCTACTCTGAACAGGTAAGACCGGCTTCAAATCGGTGTTAAGCGATGCGTGACCAGAGCAATGACTAACTGTCGACATGCTGTTCGGCCCAGACTGGACAAAGTCGAAGCAGTGAGAAGGCTTGCAACTTACACTACCTTCGTTGTGACACGTCACCCCTATGAAAGACTAGTCTCTGCCCACTCGAGCAAATTTACGGACCGATCGCCCAAATCCTCCTACAAACTGCGCATTGGCCGCTGGATTGCCGCCCGTCAAGCCCCGATATACATGCGCGGTATTTCGATCAATGGCGGTTATGGCCGCAATGGCAGGTAAGTGACAGAACAAAGAACGAAGCGGTTTTCCTTCGGCAGGTCATGAGCTATATCTATGTTTTGAGAATAAAATGGTTCTATTTTTATGAAACGTCAAATTGAATTCGCTTTTGTGTTACGCCGGCGCTGCGATCCGTAAAATAGTGAGATAAGCCGAAGTTTCCCATCTGTGCGCCCCCCCCCCAGCTTAAAACCTACAGTTTGCAGCGTCCTCCCTGGTTTGTAAGAAATGAACTCTAGATTCTTTTAAACGAAGTTGTACGAAATTATTCTTGTCACTAGTTGCTTTGATTTGCCTGTGCCTATTTGTCTCGTTTTCTATTTGATCAAAGCAAAATCTTTGCGTTAGAATCAATATTAAAAAATTCGAACTTTTTTCGGAACGTTTGGCCTATGTTCTGCAAAGTCTGTGGTTTTTGTTGTTAAAATTGCATTTTTAATGGTACCTTGAATACGTTTTCCTATCCTTGTTTTGTTTTATTCGAATAAGTGGCGATGGAATAGACTAACACGTTGATGCTTACCAGGTTTTGTTACCTTGCAGTTGACAGTAATTCAAAGCGAGAAATTGATGAAGGCTATTTTGAATGAACAGATAGCTACGTCTATATGTAACGTTTGCAATGATGTGAAAGCCCCAGGAAGTATTTTAAGACATCTGTATAGCAAAAAACGAGGTTGTGCGTTTTCAGCGCAAGGGAGAGCAGGTGGGGGGTTTACCAAAATGCTTTAAAGCGAACGAAGAAAGTTTGAGTTCTTCAAAAAAGTTGAAGACTGAGGAAAAAAATAGATTTTTCAGGTTTGCCAAATTCACGGAAATGGCAAAGCGTTTTGAATTCTCACCGCATATTGTTTGTACCAACCGCGTACGATGGTAATAGAGCTTCACATCAACAAAACTCCACTGCAGAATCCGCAGAAGCCTTGAATACGTTGCAGACTTAGTCTAGAAAAAAATTCGGACCGGGTCATGGGCTGTTGATTCTGTCCCTTTGTAGCGGATTTTTCAGTTTAAATGTCGAACAATTTGACTTGCGCTGCAAGCGGTGTATTCAAGTCTTTTCTTGTCATTAGCATAGTGATGAAGTAGCAGTGTGATTTGTCCCGTAAAAGCTTTCTTGCGAGAACCATAAAATGAGATAAACGGTTAGCTGGTATAGCTAAGTTATTTATTGTGTGCAGTGCACGAAATCCCAGAACTTGTTTTTTCAGATTTGGTCTGCTGTACATTTTGAAATTGTCATCACACGCGTTTTATTAATTCACGATGAAGTTCACAGAAACTTAAAGGGGCAAAATCAAATCATTCTAGAAAATAAAGTGAATAGATTGAAAATCGCGGTAGCAAGAAACAACTTGAAGTTTACATTGTTGGTTCTACAAAGCAACAACTAATTCGAAACCAATGATTAACTCGTTTGAAGCAGTTTTTGATAAACCCTGAAACCGCTGTTGCATTATCTCTACCCACTTTTGATATTAGTCTATTTCGGGGCCAAGCACCAGAGAATGATTTATCAAACTGTGCAAAGCGATTGATCTGCGAATGCGCGGCCTGTCGGTAAATCGTTCTCTCGTGGAAAATCTTTAGGCCAACTTTGAACATCATGGTTTCCATGCGATGCGCAGCATGCAAGCACTTGGTCGAATAACGGCTGATTGTTTCATCTATCTAGCTAGCAGGTCAATGGCTTGACGCAGACAGCGGGAAGTGTGGATTTGTTGAAAGGATTCCATCAGGAACGAAAGCATAACGTTGCAGAGTAGAGGAAGCGCAGAAAAAAATTGACTAATGAAAAAAACAAGTTAGTTGATTTCAACTTTCTACCCCACCTTTGATTATTTTTGTATCTTTTCACTGAATACTCCTTTCTCAATCCACAACGCATGCAAAGACCACCCGCGTACTTCATGCTTGTTTGAGTATGAAAGGTGTTGCTTCTCGCAAGTTTTGTTTCCCAACAACATTAACCGGTGGAATCGAAATATCAGATGCTTTCAAAACATACCCTCTACGCTTTCAAACATGGCTGCACTGTGGTCATTAAGTGGATGAAAGATCGACATCTCGTTGCGGCTTTACGCAGTTACTGGAAAAAACGCAGACGTTTCTCGAACATAGCGACTTACGAATAATGGTATTTACAATTTTGTGCGAAATAAGAAACGTTCGCTCGAAAATCGAGATTTTCCAGTCTACGGAAGCTTCGGAGGTTATGGACAGGTGTTTAAAACATTGCAGGTGAAACTTTAAGGATAGATAATCTATTTGCNGACAGATAATGTATTTGCGGATGATGTGTATTTGCGTAAATGTATTTACAGATAATGTAAATGTATTTGCGGACAGATAATGTATATACTTTAAGGACAGATAATGCATTTGCGATGGTATCATATGTCTTTAAAGTTTTGTCTTTTATTTTTACTTTCAAAAGTCTTCCTTATAGTTTTTCCTCCGCGCTTTCTCTTTTAATTCGGTTGGGATTTTTAGTTTGTAAATCTCTCCTGATGTCACTTAATAAAATCTGCAAAAAAGCAAAGCGCGATCAGTTTTGCACCGTTTCTAAACAGAACCTCCGACACAAAATAAAACAAACCAACTGGAACCTCACGAACGTCGATTGCTATACAACTGAATCCCATCAACATTTGTACATGTTAACATCCCTTCGCTGGAGAAGAATGCCCACAACGCCAAGAGCAATTACTGAACATTTGCGAAAATACCCTGTAAAACCTAAACAGCAGCATCATGTCGACTACCACATCATGCATCACAAGATAACGCTGAACTACAACACCGATCACCAATGAAATTAGCAACAGGCGCTTTAAGGTTTCGCAACGATGTTGCGGATTCGTCAGTCCTGGCGCAATTTCCTCCATGAACCCGCGATGCTGTGGGGTTGCTGCTTTGGACTCAGGTCTGCACGAACGCATGGAGCGACTTCACTCTAAATGCTCACATCCTTCGTCCTAAGTGGATCTTTTCATCAAGCCAGCCTGGCCGGCTGGGAATTTGTGGTTATTTCCACTCCAACCGGGACTGTCACTGTTGGATCAACACCAGAGTATATGAATTTTGATCCAGCGTCAAACTTCACAGTACAGTAAAAACAGCAGCGACATTTGGTTGAGGAAATAACGCTTGGGAAGCACGGCACGGGTGTTACGGCTTCCCGATAAGCTCGTATTTTTCTGCTTTTGGCGAGGCGCTATTTCAGTTTCCCGTAATCAGTTTTCGAACAGCCTCCATCCAAGTTTGATTTTCAATTCGCGGAAGAAAAAAACACCTAAGATAGGAAAAAGTTGCAATGCCTTGTCACCTTTCTGAGATTGGTGTTCGATTTTTTGAACCCCTTTCCTTTAGGAACCATTTTTAAATTACTCTTCCCGTCATCTTTAAAACGCCCCAAAGCTTTTACTTTTCTTCTTAGCATAAAATGGTCTTCACGGGAAATGGCTATCAAGTTTTGCTGCAATTGTTTTTCTATGTGTTACAACCCGAGACGGATTGGCCGTAGTAAAGAGATAGTGATTATGCGGTATCGACTTGGCAGCCACGTTGATAACAGCAACCTGTTTTGAAGTAGACCCTAATCATAAATCACAAGGATTGGAAACTTTTCCCAGATTTCTCAACGCGTCGGTTGTTGCCAGTGACCCCATCTTCAAGCAACTCAAGGAGGAAGAGCAGCGGAAAGTTTTGGACTACGTTAAAATTCTCAGAAGTGGCAAGATAACTTTTCTGCAATTCCTCAGGTACGCTTGCTGCTTAGTAAGTTCTGGGATGAGGTTATGCCTCCAGTGCACCAGTCACCACGGATAGTCAGGCCGCGAAAGATGCAAGCTGCGCTTGGTATTCCTGTGTGAAAATTTATACCTTTATTCAGTCACATTTGAAATCAATTGCATTTTGATGGAAGCAGCACTGCTGGTTGCATGACCCCGGATTGAAATGAAAATAACCGTTGTCAAAATTTTTTATAAAAAAAGTAATAGAAAAGAAGAAAGGTTTCAATTTTGGAAAGTTGTCAATTAAATGTACTTCTATATGTCTCTTTCTGGTGCCTGTTTTGTGAGCATTCGCCAATCAAATAGGGTGGAATTTGTTAGAATCACAGCGTTTCGAAACCGACGAAAACGAAGTGGTATTTTGCATTTGTACCTTCTGTGTTTTTGAATAAATGGTTCCGAATGACAAGATTAGGTCTTAAGTATAAATGCACTGCATAAACATGCTCGACGTTCGGGGATTCCATGACAAAAAGATAAAAAATAACTGTTGCAGCCCTGGAAATGTTTCACCCCCCTTTGTGTTTTCCACGTGGATTGTCGTTGTTGTTCTGCGCCTTTTCTGCTGCTTTTTTCTAGAGGTCAGGACTTAACATGCGTTTATTTTGTAGATTTATAACAGCGTTTCTGAGGAGGGAGCCTGAATTCATGATGGACGTTCATTGGCGCCCCCAAGTGTCACTATGCAATCCATGTGCTGTTAATTACGATTACGTCATCAACTTCGATGACCTGGCGAAAGATTCGAATCGTTTGCTGGAGTTTGTGCAGCGCAACGAGCCCGAGCAAAACCAGATCCGGTTCGACAACAGCACCTCCCCGGTCGTCACAAACGACAAAGCAATGAATCTTTTCCGCAACCTTTCGCAGGAGGTGCTCTCGTACATCAAGAAGATATACAGCGGCGATTTCAGTACTTTCGGTTTTCAGACGTGACTTTCTTTGACGTAGGAAGCCCCAGTTGCGTCTGTCACAATTGTGACGTTGGGTGGAATATATATAATGTATCTCATCTGCGTCCTTCCGATCATAGGCGTAGCCGGGAGTGCCCAGGGAGCCATTCACCCCAAACTTTTAGAATATCTGGTCAGTTCATTTTGTGCTTTGAGAGGCGCTGTCGCAAACAAAATACTGTTGCTAGCGTAAAATCAACCCCCCCCCCTTCCAATTTTTGGTTGTCTATGCCAGTAATTCCGATTGTGACGTCGGATGTGATTGTTTATGCTTCGTTTAACCGCGTTTCTGCAGCGTGGAAATGCGAGGCGCTCGTTACACAACAAGCTCTTTCATCTTCGCGCTTAAATCAACCACAAAGTGTGGCTGATATGTTCTAGTTTTTTTGCTTGCATTTCTTTCTGCGAAATGCATTCTTTCACTGCTGCATCTCTGTTCGCACACGGTGCCTGGCAACGTTATAGTTGTCCCATTCCTTCCACGTAAGGAACACTACCTCAACGTTGCGGCATTTTAGCCCCACGTTTTAGAAATGGCCCATTTGAAATGAAGTTCATTTGTGCTACTCAGGTGAGGCTGACGTGGTCGATGCGTACTAATCCATTGATTTTCTTAACTTTATGTCTTTGAAACTTCAATATTCGCACTTCGTTTCTAGCACATTTTTGTTTGAAAACGTCTGTTTAATAGACGTTCCAAGTATATTTATGTGGCGGAAGTCTTTTTAGACCAAGTTTATACAATATTCATCACGCTGATGTTTTTTTTAACTTATTTTATTTTTTGATTGATATAAATGTCTTTCTGCGGTTATACGCTTTTCGTGCAAACGCTGTCATACTGTGGGCTTGTTCCTTTGCTGTGTTAAAGTCTTTGTTGTAAAAGACGCTGTAAAACATTCCTGTTGCTTGATTTAAAGTTGCAAATGCAAGTTTTAGTAACGACCACAATACACTGGTTTCGTTGGAGATCAGTTTTTACATGTCACCGAAGATTCACTCGTTGTACTAGCGGAAAAATCAATTGCCTGAAACAGGTAATTGCAAATAAATGGGAATATTAAAGAGGAATTATTTTCTCCCTTGCCTTGCCGGCGTTTTGTCTCTGTTAATTTTAATTGCGTGAACGTAGCTCGAAGGAAATTAGGCCCATTTAGAAAAGTTGTTAGTAAAGGTTGATAGCGTGAAATACTTGATGAGAATGACAAACCAGTGGAAAACAGTCTGTCAGGAAAGGATTGTTTAACTTTACATGACGAACTATTGTGAACCGCTTAAGTGCACGTGTGAATATAACAACTGGTAATCGCAATGTGAAAAATGGCTTGTCCTTCCCATCGGATTGCAAGCTGCATTTTTAAATTTTAAAAGCGCCGAAGATAAATTGACCAATTCAGTTTCAAGTTGCTGGTCAGCTAACTTTCAAAATAGTTCCATTGCAGCTGCGTTTAACTTGTCCAGTTATTATCACCCACGCAAATCTGTGCAATTGCAAATTTAACTTTTTTGAAAGCAAGAACGTTTTTGACTAAGCACAAAAACACAAAATTTACAACACATTTACACATGTTGGAAATTTTGTTCAACTTGAAACCATCTGAGCGATATTACACAAAGAAATTCAAAATAACTTTCTGAAGCGCATAAGATAATCTCAATACGGCAAGAGGAAAGCCAGTTGGTTGACTGTTTTCAGTTGTCCACTAGAATACAGAAACTACCGAGTTGGTGTTTCTTCCATGTGCTCTCATAATCACCACCGTCATGCAGCACATGTATGAATAGAAAGAATTTTACATTTTTCAAATGTCCGTAATGAGCCAAAGAGACTTTAACATGAGAACCTTGTTTCAATTTTTCGCGTATATAATTGGCTGAGGCCGTGTGTACTGTGGATAAAAATACCATCGCAGAAAAAAATTTTGAAGAGGTTAAAAGATATAAAGACGAAGCTTAGGACGAAAACAAATTCCTTTTTCACTTTAGTTTCTTTCACGACGCTGAAATGCCGGTTCGTCACAGTTGTAAACTAATTGATCTGAGTGAATAGCTATTCGTACATTATTTTGTTGTGAATCTCCTTGTTTGAGACTTTGTAGCGTTAAAGAAAACACAGAAAACAATAAATTTCTTATTAGCCAGACAATAAAATGCAAGTTCTTTGTGTAAATGGTGCAGATGTCCATTGCGTTTCAAGGCGTTAAAAAGCATTTTCAGTAAATGTTGTGAGACCATTTGGTCGTTGGTTTGATATTTAAGGGCGATTTTACTATCAAAGCAAATTTTCGAAGTCTTGCAGAAAGACATGATGGCAAACATTTGTTTCTTTCAGACTGTAATGCCACGAAAAATCAGTTAGAAATAAAGGAATAACCACTTTTTACAAGCTTTTATGCAAAACGTATTTGTTCACTATTCGAAGTTGAAATAAATTATGCAACACTTGCCTTGAAATTTTTGAAGCTGTGTTTTCACTGATTTTTTACTTTATATTTGTTGAACGACTATAGTCGGCAAAAATGTTTATCGAAACTCTTAAGCTTTTTCTCTCTTCTCTGCAGTCATCCTAACAATATCTCGACAACCATGGGCGTACCGATGTTAGATGGCGCGCGCGTGGAAAGAAACAACTTTAGCGCACCCATGGTCTTTCGGGAGCAAATGGACTGTGCTGAAGAAATTACTTGCAACATTGCTGGGAATTTTCGATGCCCGGGGCATTGTTCTCCCCTTGCCCCCTTCGGTAGGCACCTGTCGATAACACAAGACTAGTAATGATTTTCAGTGGCGTCGAAGCAAACAAAAGCATTACCGCCACCGGGATGGCAGAACTTCTTTTGATATGCACTAGGGGTATCCAACTTACGGCGCGGGCCATGTCCGGCCCGCGAAGCTATTTCATCCGGCTGCAAAGACTTTGTGTCCATAACGACAAAATAATATATTTACAAAACATTTGTTGGTTTGACAGCATATATATAAAATATCACGAAACAACCACATTACGTAAGATGTCCGGGCCTCGAACTGTTGTGTAATAGCTTATGTGCAGTGGTGGACTTAGGGTTGGGGGGCCCGAGGCAAGGCTGAAAAGGGGGCCCTCTGATAACGTCATCAAACTGAACCAACTGTAATAAGACCTTTTGAATCAAGTCTCGGAAGATGATATGTGGGTCACCCAAGGATACGTTCCTGAGACTACGGCATGACTGATATTACAGAAAATGCAAAGGACCTTTCGGGACCGAGTTTCAGTGGGGACGGGACATGTCCCCCCATTTTTGGACCCTGGGGAACAAAATATATTTTCCTCCCCATTATTGCGTGAAAAAATATAATGTAGTTGTACACGTTTCGCGGTTACATTACTGTTAAAATCTCCAGCATAAAGTCGGGGAATAAATAGGAAAACTGGACATTATCACCATGGGCGTAGCCAGGGGCACTTGGGCCATGGTCTCCAAAAATATCATTTCCACTAACTGTCTCCCATTTTGCCAATTTTACAAGGCGACGTCGTCGAAACGCAAAAAATGATATTATAATTTGTGTGATATGCACAATGACATGCATGTCACACAAAGTTTGTCCCTCCCAAAGTTTTCTAGCAAATGCGATCGCTGCAAAAGAGTATTTATGCCGCACAACTTTAAAAACACTGAAAGTTGGGAAAACAAAACTAGCAACACATAAAATAAAAGTCAAGCGATAGCAAGCTGACATCGTCTCTCACTTCTCTAGTTTTGTAATTGCTGTTAGGGGCTCCTTTTGAAAGCACAGTACTTACACATTGCAGTTGCTGTTGGGGCCCCTTTAAAAACAGAATACTTACACATTACAGATACTCTTTTGGACCCCTTCAAAGCAGAGTGCTTATTTTACGCGTTACAGTTGCTGTTTTACGCATTACAGTACTTATGCATTACAACTGCTGTTTAAGGGGGGGTTGAAAGAAGAGTGCTTACTTATAAACTGCTTCAGAGTATATTATATACGTGGATAATACGTTTTTCATCAACACTAAGGAACATTTACGCGCGAAACATCTCGAGGGGTCGCCTAAAAAGTGGGGGCCGAGGCAAATGCCTCGCTCACCTCCCCTTTTAAACACACCACTGATTATGTAGCCCTCTGGCAAAACAGTTTGGAGACCTCTGATCTTCACTGATGAAACATAGTGTTCTTGTCGCTGAACGTGATAGTTAGTTGCTCAGAGATTAAGTGCCAGCGAATATATTGCACTGTTTACCTGTTCAACAACCAACCTATGGTCTCGGGCAAGCGATCGCCAAACTTTCGAGTAGACCTTCTGATACCTCCTAAGTACTACGCGAAGAAATGACTATATTTCAAAAATAGTGCACAGTTAATTTTAATTTAAATTAAATTATTTGTTTATGTCCAGACACAAAGTCCATAGTATGAACACACACACCGTGCAGAACGCAGGTCGATAAAAACAGAGAAAACAGAACGTAGTACAAGGCATTGAAGCCGGCGGAATCACAGGGTTACAGACACGTTTTGCAACTGCATTGAAGACAGAACCACAGGGTTACAGACACATTCTTAACACTATTGTTGACTAGCACGTAACACTTGTTACAGCACTACTGCGGAGTAGGGCGCCAATTCCTAAATTGGTCGAGTCTAGGTAAAATGCGAAAGCCGTGTGCCATGACACACCATCAATCAAACAGGCACTGCAAAGTTCGTTCACTCATTCACAGAGTAAAATGCGATTATAGTGTTCTAAGAATAGGGACGAATACAAACAATCTGACTGCATCAAAGCACGTAACCATATGTTGTTAGATATTCTGCATCTTTCGAGAAACAGATACGTGTATTTTCGTAATAGAGCCTAGAGCCTCAAAGGTAGGAATGTTACATTGAACCTGGTGGCTACTAACACTCGCTCTCCAGGGCAGGTTGTATAGAGCTCTGCATCCAAAATTATTAAACGGCTTAGCAAAGCTATGGGCGCTTTACAGCATCATTGTACAAAATTTAAGCTGCGTTTCGAAAATACCAGAAATTTCAACTTGCGAAAGGATGGCAACGCAAAAGCAACGCTCAAAACTTCAATCGCGTATCGGAAAGTGTCCCGGTACTCTTTGGCGCAATACAAGGATGGCATGCTGCACAGCAAAGATTTTGATAAAGCAAAAATTTTAAGGTAATTGCTAATGAGTTTACCGCTCATACGTTATTTGAGGCAGCAAAACACCTTTCGACCATCCGGGGTTCAACGAAAGACTTCCTTGTCCAGTGTCTGTGTAATGTGGAGCTTGCGTTGGAAAATCTATGAGTTAAGTCGGTGAAAGCTCACTTTTGTAATTCAAGGTTGCACAACGTATGACCGTACGGCCGCATGCGGCCTTCTATAAAAATGTATGCGACAGTGTACATATAACTTAAAATATAAGTTACGAGTATGGCGGCCGTGCATTAAAAAAACTCTTTGTTCACGTCTACTGCACAAGGATGCTCAGTAGAAAGATGGCCAAACAGACATGTGGAAGCAGGCTAGGCTCAGTGTGTGGAAGCAGAACAGAAGCACTGCCAATGAAAAAAATGAAAAAATCTGGAAGGTACTGGCTGCCGTAATTCATAAAAATAAACGAAATGTGGCCGGCATCAGCGAAAAGGTTTTGCACCTCTGGTCTACTGATTAGAAGTCAATGGTATGTTTCACAGCTTTTGATGACTGGAAGCAGCCCTGCGTGGACAAGAAAACTCACGTCAGCAGTTCTGCCTCAATGCCTAGTTCAGGTGTTGACCTGCAGTTAGTTGACGTCATCCACATAACGTTTTACACTAAAAATGAAATCCGTAACATGTTATTCCAACATACTGTTCCAAAGCCAGCTGAAGAACACGCAGTTGCACGCAGAATGTATTGTTTGGTAACTTCAAATCATAAATGAAGAAGTAGAAATAAACAACTTCATATTTTTAGAAAATGCGCTATACCATCCAAAAAAGAAAATTCTTATTTGTGATACATAGAATGTTTGAAAAAATATATAACTCCGTCAATCATAAACTGGGTCTAATGTAGTCACAAACACCAGAAAAATTTGAAACAAGGGAACACACTTATAATACCTATTTTCCATTCACTCACTCAGCATTTTTTCCTCAACTGACTTGAGTTAGTGTTTTTGTTGTAGAGCTCTTTGGAGCTAAGCTGGAAACCATGTGTCTTGTGATCGAGAGGCAAAGCAGTTCTCGTTTGAACTGGGTCTTATTAATACTGCGAACTGTATAGACTTTAAATATTCATTGCGCCAATTTCAACCAATCTCATGGATTGATGCCGTCCCGTAGCCAGGTTTTAAGATTTGGGGGGAAAATTAATTTTTTGGGGAAAAATATTTTTATTTTTATTTATGTTTAAAAGAAATTTGTTTGGGCACAATAAAATTTTTGGGCACTGTTCCTGAATGCCCCCCGTGGCTACGGGGCTGGTTTGATGTGATCGTTGACGGCTGCCAGCTTCACTAATGAGTTTTGCAAGATTAAAGTCAAGCCTTTCTCTAAATAATAATGTTGCCTACATAGCAGGCGAAATATACACTCTGTAAGATCTTCGTGGCTGATTCTGAGCTGTGAAAGGATTCCTTTCGATAGATGTTGTCCTTTACGTTTGAAGACAGGCAGCAGCTGCTTTCGAGCACACAGTGGCTTTCAAAAGAAAGCAAACGAAACAGGCAAGGCAGTGAGTTGCTTTAGAAAAGGACTTCTTTGCGTAGTCAGCTGCTGATTCTCACGCTTTGTTCAGATCAGTCTAGAAAAGATTAGCTACATAATGAGCTTGCAGAGGGTGAACCTTCGGGCCAAAAACTAGGCAGAGCTTCAGTCATAGCTCAGGTCAGCTTGGGTCGAAAATAGTTGAGAATGCAAAAATATTTGTTAAATCGATTTTCTATACCTGCGGATTATCATCCATAGCATAAACTTTTCATGCGTGATAATTTTGTTTCAAAGGTGGTTCTGCTTCAGTTCTTGACACAAGCTAGTATGTTTCGTTCAGCAGCAAGGCTAGCCCTTGTCTTGCAACTCTTTTTTTCTTTTCATCCATGTTTCTCAGCTTCAATTTCTGGTGAAGGTAAGGCAAACTTTATGGATTATATGTTCTCAAGCAACGTGTAACTGCAAAACAATGCTAAAGCTATCCGTCTGTATGTGTAACAAGAATAAGTGCGAAACTCGTTGTTTTATTTGTTGTTGATTTGAACTTTTTCAAAAAGTCCGTATTTGGATAAATAACACCTCAGACATTTCTCGCACGTGGACACGTCAGAACGTACAGACTGTCCACTTAAAAAATTATTTTTCTTCTGATAGAAGCGCATCTTCATTATCTTGATTTCGTTTCTTCGAAATATTCTCACAGGCGATCAAAACGCCCGCCAAGAAAAACACTAGAAAGACTTTATAGCGGTAATGTTCAACCCGCTGCCCGCGCGGGACGCATGCAGCCCAGTCGAAGGTTTTTCAGTTTAGGTTTCCGCTGTAGTTTAAGTAGCGTACATACTGATAACCTGTCCTTACTTTGATAATCTTGAATTTGACATATTTGATGCAGGTGGTCCTCAGTGCCATTTTTCACGTCTTTACTACACGCTGGGAGATTTCCATGTCCCTGACACCTTGGTCAAAACTTTTCAATAGTTTTCTGCTTTCTGCCTTTTTTCCATTGGCACTAAACTGAACTCACAACTACGCAGTAATTTAAGGTGCCAAACGATCGTTACCATTGCAGTTAGGATTCGAATGCTTTCAGTACATTAGCTTAAACTAAATTTAGCTAATGCACTAAAACTATACGTGGGCTGTTTGTTCTGAACCTCTTGCTAAAGTCAAAGTAAGTTATCCAATGTGCGGCCCTTGTTGAGGTAGTGACATAATTTTTGGTTCAGTAAGCAATGTCGGTTGGACATAGCTGCTTTATATAGACATAAAGCAGTAATTCGAATTTTCGTTGGCAGAGAACGCATCATGCAAACCGAGAACGTCAATCACTGACGCATAAGACCAGCATGTTTTTAGGAATCCCCAAAGACGTTGGCGCAAACCCAGAAGTGACTATTGCACAAGGAACTTTGAAAGGCATAAGTTTGGAAACCGATGGAAAGCCATTTGACAGATTTCTGGCTATTCCGTATGGCGAACCCCCTATTGGGGATTTAAGGTAAAATGTTTTGTCCGAAAAAATATTTTTCAATGCAATTTTTCTCCAATTTTATTCGTTGCTTTTTGAAAGTTGATATTTGGCAGAAGCCAAATCTTAAAAGTTTTTGTATTGCAATAAATAACAAAAAATTACATTTATCGCTAATAAGTAACTAAACTTTTTGCTTGATATTTACTTTTTAAGACTTTGCGTGAATTTAAACCTTCGCGCATCGCTTCTAAAAGTTCATCGTAATGAAGTTATTTTGAGCAGCAACGCACAGGATTCAGTAAATGTTTCTCGAACAAGCATATCACTTCAACTGAATGCTGTGCTCCTCAAATTAGTTTCATCTCAAGTGGCAAAGCCAGTGGTTTAATTCTTGAATGAGAACAAAACTTTATTGTCTGAAAAATAGGTACAACCCCCCTGTGGCACACAAGGGTTGGGGATCGGAAGTATACGACGCTTCGGTTGACTTGAATATTGCTCTGCGTGAAAAGCAGTGTCTGCAAATCACCATCAGCCAAAAAAGTGTGCGTGGCAGTGAGGACTGCTTGTATCTTAATGTTTGGGTTGCTGGTGGTGTGGAAGGTAATAAGATTTTCTTAAAAGTCAAAACTAAATGAAAGTAACTTTCAATCAGCATTACGCTGAATAGGCAATATTTCCAAATGAAGTTGAATAAAAAGACAAACCAATTTTTTGTATTATAATTTATCGGTTGCAAATCTATTGCTTCTCAGTTTATATGGCCAAAGCTGATTTTTTGATCAAGCACACAAATTTAAGTTTGTCTGTATTATTTACTCTTAACATCGTTGGAAGACAGCATTAAGCATCTTATCAAAGACGTTCCTTCAGTTAAACTTGCTCTTGGGTTTTAGTTCAGATATTGATGCAAGATACCTATTGTGCAACTGTCTTTAAGTGTTGACGTATCTTCTGACGTTGCTCTGAAATATAACTTGCGGATTAAAACACGCCAATGGCACTTGTCCTTCGCATGCGGTTTGTGCTCCTTCACTTCCTTGTTTTGGTTTCAGGCTTGACTTCGTCGTGTACCACATTAATCAAATTTAGCACACTCACGTACGCAAAGCCAGAAATCCAATTGCAAATAATTGTGGTTCAGAATTTTCAGGCAAATTAAACTATGTAACATTATATTTCCCAGAGGCGCTGAAAAGTCCACTTCCCGTAATGGTTTGGATACATGGTGGCGCTGCAGCGATGGGGAGCAGTTGGGGGGCTAACATTTTCGACAACTGGCTGTACGACCAAGAGTCAATGGCGTTGCATGGAAACATCGTGGCTGTGTCATTGAACTATCGTCTTGGACCTCTCGGTACGTTATTAAAATTCATATGAATTTACCAAGTATTTCTAGCAAAAACTTTTGAGATAATCTGCTGGTTTTCGCATCGAAATTACAGTAATATATTGAGAAAATTTGACACAATTCTTCTTGTGTTCTTCACAAGTCACAATTTCTGTCATTGTTACAATAACATCCATCAAGAATGGTTTTGGATTCGTACTCTCTTATGATAATACTTAACAACGCCAACTATGAATGTCAAGTACTCTACAGTTTTACAATTTTTAAAGGACGACTGAGTTTTTGACGGTGTTTGTCTATTTGAACGCAAGCTCAAGATTTCCATCTAGTAGGCGAAATATATACCCAGTTAACATCATTTATTTAGTTCATATGCATAAAGGAGATTCCTTTTGATATAAACTGTTATATAACGTGTTTTAAGATTTTCGGGATTTGTTAATGTGGCCCCATGGGTGTTAGTCGAAATAAACATAACTTATAAAACAAGTGCTTTGGTGTGGTTTCACCCATGGACGCAATTAGGTGGGGGACACAGGGGACGCGTCTCCCCCGCTTTTTCAGACAGTGGAGATGTAATATACCATGTTCCCCCACATTTTCTCTTTAGGTTTTGTAACATATTGGTTTCACACCAACCTGCCCCCCCACATTTTGCAACAAAACTGCGCCCATGACACCTAACGTTTTTGCATTAGACAGGTGATCTGAACCATTATCTCTCTCATATTAGACCTGAAAATTTTAACCCTACCTGTTGCAAAGTTTAACCAACAAACAAGGATCATAAAAAACATTGTTTGTTTTAAGTTGAACATGAGCAAGAAAACACTATTCGATGAATTGTGTTTTTCAAGACAGAAGATGCCCTTAAGTGAAAGTTGAACTTACAGGTTTTTTGAGCACTGGAGATGATGCGTCTCCAGGAAATTACGGATACCTTGACCAGGTTGAGGCTCTAAAGTGGGTGAAGAACAACATACAGGCCTTTGGAGGTGATCCTGAGAAAGTAAGGATCAGTTAAGTAGATAACAATCGCAAAACTAGAAGTAACATGCTAGATCTACAACAAATATGCGATGTCTTGTTGATAGATAACTATATACGGCGAATCTGCTGGCGCAGCGAGTGTGTCTTTCCACATGGTGTCTCCATTGAGCAAGGGTCTTTTCCAGAGGGGCATTTCGCAAAGCGGAACTGTCTTTTCATCTTGGGCTGTTTGTTCTGAACCTCTGAAATGGGCCAAGCAGGTGAGACAACAGCAAAGAAAGCAGTGCAAGAGCTTGCAAACTTTGTTCAGTTCTCTTGCAAATAGAAAAACAATAAAATCAGGCCATAAGAAGACTTTTACTAAATGTAGAAAAACAAAGAAGTTTTATAAAAGTGATGTGCACAATCCTTGAAAGCATTTACCATTTAAAATTTTTGTTGCCCAGTAATGAAAAGAGCGAATCATACGTGTGGATCTACCTGCATCATTTAAAACCCTCATAGGTCTTTGAATATAGTGTGCAAGCGTCTGCAATTTCGACCATTTTATTGCTGCTCAAGTGTAATCTCCACAAAGAAAGCCAAATTGCAAACCCATGTGAATCTCCAACTGTAACGTTGTGTTTCAGAAACAAATAAATTCATCTGACGGATTTTAATTAATTGTCACACCTTTACAAGTGCAACATTTCTGAAAGCTTGCATCTTTCCGCAGCGAGCGCAACAGCTGTGCAAGCATTTGGTGGCGACGTGACGTCATTAGTCTCCTGGGCAAACATCTTTCTTCAAAAATATCTCGAACGTTTAACCATCTTGTTGACGCAACGTCGTTAATATCTCGTTGACGCAACGTTGTTAATAGGTCGCTGCTGCAGTTGGGTGTGGCATCGGAGACAGCCAATCAATGATGTCCTGCATAAGAGCTGCTCCGGTGGACGAGGTTGTGATATCGGTTCCACTTATCGATCTAAGCCGCGAGGTCACGATCGATCTTCCTTGGGCGGCTGTAGTTGATGGGTAAGTCAAAACGAACAACAGCAATACGATCACGTTTTTTTACAGCGCAAGGGCCCAATAGATTACGATGCAGTGTATACCCGGGGGTCTGGTTAGGTTGTGCGTTTAGTGGTGCTTTCAAAGTCTTTTTCTTTTACAAGTATATTCTTACGCTCTTCCATTCCTTAAGGATCAAAAACGAATGTCAAACATTTCAATTTGATGTAGAACGTAATTCATTGTTTTACAGGTACTTCCTGCCTGATCTGCCACAAAACTTAATTGGAAATTCTGCGGATAGAGACTACTTGCTAGGAAGCAATATAATGGACGGTCATCTTTTTGCAGGAGTAGACTTTCCTCAGATAAACATTGACTCGCAGCCTATGTATCTCAGCGATCTCCAAAAAGCAGCACAAATTTTTCACATCAATGTCCCTTCCCAAGTCTCCGATGCAGTTGTTTTCCAATATAAAGCATACTCTGGTAACTTGACAGAATTGAAACTCAATTGTGATATCCTCTGCAAACACTACAGAATTGAGTTTGCATATTTTTTGTAACGCAGATTCCATCGATGATACATTTTACAAGAAAGCAATTGTGGATCTGTACAGTGACAACTTATTTGCGGCTGGGACTCAGATGTTTTCGCAATACCGAGCTGGCTTGACGGAGTGGGTTTTGTGGACGATCGTCTCTGCTCTAAAGCCAAGACCCGAAAATGTTTATAAAACTTCTGATTTTTTGAAACCAATTTAAGTTTTCTTTCTTTCAATCATATGCCAAAATACAGAGAATTTTTATTGCAGGCGTTGAACTATAGCTCAGATAGAATATATTTCGTTTAGATTGATTTCACTTCAGGTTCAACCTTTAATAACTGACTAAAACACTTTGTTAAAAACCACGAAGTTGTTTTAAAAAGTTGTTGGTTTGCTGATGAGCACTTTGATGGAGATTATCCTGAAAAATAAAAACGGAGCGATTTGTTTGACGATGTGAGCTTCAAACAAGTCATGGCAAACAAGCGTTGTCCATCCTTGCTTCAAAAAACTTAACTGTAGATTAATGATTGTATCCAATAAATGTTAATGCTTCCAAAAGCTTCAAAACTTTGGCTGTTTCAGTTTGTTTTTCATTGCGATTTTGATCTATGTTTGCAAATTGTTACTTCGGTACGTGCTCAGCTTTAATGCACAGTACAACTTATAGTTTACTTCAATTGTCTGTGATCACAGACAAAAGTAAATGTCAGGCAAAGAACTGGGATTTTTGTTAAACATACTTTAAAATAAATAAAATTAAGTTTTCAAAATCTTTAACAGTTCAGAAACTTTCGTGCGCATTGCTTTAACGTAAATGGGACGTCAAAATTGTAAATCGGAACGTTATTCCGATGGAAATTTTCTTCCACATGCTTTCGTTGTTCTTTTGACTCGGTAGATTTTAATTAAACTTTCTTATAAAACGTAAGACCATGCGCATCCTTGGGCTTCTGACCTGACTTTACTGAATTTAAAGGAAGTTAATAAGTAGAAGCTTGCAACCCCATAGCATAAACACTTGGGTCATCACAAAAACAGGAGAGTGAGGCGAAGCATACAACGAGATAGAAAATGATTTCTAAATTGTAAAATGTAGATGTATAAGTCTGCTTTTGAGTAAAATTCTAAAGCATTTTGCAGTTTTTGGGGGAATGAATGAGCAGTAAAACCGATGTTGCCGCTTGTAACAGTTGCAGCACATTTGCGAAATACTTATTACAATCATTTTAGTAGCAACAGTTGCAGAATGTTAGAAAATTCCTAAACCTCTATAATCTAAAACCTTGCCTGTATCGAATACAGGTCTGAAGCCACGGGGATGCCAACTACTTTTTAAAAAGACGAAAAACGTGCAAGGTTGAAATGTCGATATACGTATAACGTTTTAAGTTTTCATCTTCACTAGTCGAGCTTTTCAACAGTGCTTTTCGGTAAACATGAATTGTACCTTTTTAGTAGCAACACATATAATCTACTAGCAGGGACTTGATCGTAGTACTGCTCTTACACCAGCGTGATGATATCTATTAAATTCCCGGCAATGAAAATCAATTTTGCATTTAGTTGTCTGATCTCGTTCCGTTTCGAAAATCTGTAATGGATCAGCTTCTGGTCCACTGACACCAGACACTGTTCAGAAACTATTCAGGCATGCCATTATTTGAAAATAAATATTAAACTTTCAATGACCTTTGTTGCACTCAATTATAGTTAATGAAGTTCGTACTTGAAAGTCAAGTAGTTTTTTAATATTCGCGCAGAATCACCAGGAACACGTTCGTTTACTTGTTCAGCCAACCCACTCAGTTCTCCAGGCTCTATCCATCTTGGATGGGGGCTGATCATGCTGAAGATTTGCCGTACGTTTTTGCCAAACCTTTTCAAACACCGCAACGATACACTGACGATCAGAGAGCAATGTCTAACGCTTTCATGACATATTGGACCAACTTTGCTTGGAGTGGGTAAGTACCGGAGGTGGTACGGGGGGGAAGGGCTCAGGTCTGGGCTCAGGGTGTCGGTTTCTTTTGATTTTACAATAGCATTTATTACCTGTTTTCATTTTTTCATTTTGAAAGTACTGGTAGCAGTGATGGGGTCTCGAGACTTGGTCTCGGTCCCGAGACTCGCCTCGAGACCCATTTTTGCGAGTCTCTGTCTCAGTCTCGAAGGCTACAGGTCTCGTCTCGGTCTCGAAGGCTATAGAGGTCTCGAGACTTTGAATATTGCAAAGAAATGGCTTAGTAAAACGTCTATAATTCAACGATTTTTGTTTATTGCGTTTGCAGGTAAGAAACAACCAAAACAGGTCGGAAACATGCCAGAAACTTGAAAAGAATCAACGTAGAAGTGATGACGACATTTTTTAAATAAACTTCGGCAAATTGCACAAATTTTCAATTCTCAAGTCTCGGTCTCGAATTTCAAGTCTCGAGTCGCAGTCTCGGTCTCGGAATTTTTTATGAAGCCTCGGTCTCGGTCTTGAAGTTTTAACCAGGTCTTGGTCTCTGCGCTTACGGTCTTGACTACATCACTGACTGGTAGATCTAAAACTTCTTTATGATTTTGCCTCAATGTAAATTCAACCCTGTCCAAAAACTTCAATATGCCAAAACCATTTTTCCTTACCTAGAAAATATCTTTTCGTTATTGCCGAAAAGTATTTTGTGTTCCATTCTAATGCAACAAACCTTTCTCTATTACTATCATTATTTACTCAACATTGTGTAAAGAGTTTATGAAAGGTTGTGTAAATAATGTAAATTACAGACAAAGGTTTGCTGCATTAGAAAGTAACACAATGAAAAGATTGAAAGCGTCAGTTGTCCTAAGCTATTCAGTAACTTTTTCCACCTTTGTAAAAGAAAACAACGTTCCAAGAATTCCTTAGCTAATAGCTCAAATTGTTTCTGTGATTGAAGAGATCCTAACGTTGGACCAAATGGGCATACTATACCTGCATACTGGAAAGCGTATGATCTTGAGACAAGAAGCTATTTGGAAATCAATGACACCTTAATTCGTAACGGGGACGCCGCACTCCGCAGCAACTATCGGGCCGAGTTCGTGGCTTTTTGGGATCGTTTGATTCGCCAGCTCTGGAAGTCATCGATTGGCTTGTGCGACGGAGCGGAACGAAAACTTGCGGGAGTGGCAGCTTCACTGACGAACTGTCCTCACGATCAACAGTTTCAACGCGAAACCGAGTAAGTCAAAAACAAAATGGTTGTTCTGATCACATTTCAGGCGCCAGCATTATTTGCAAAACCTTCCACAAAGTCTAGTTTTTGTCAAAGTTTGACAATGACACGCTTACAGCGTCAGCAGACATCTGCAATTGACAAACCGTTTAAGAATTTAATTTGGAAGTCTAAAAATCGGTTCCTAAAATCTACTTCAGTTGAGCGGAGCCTGGTATCTCGTCACAAAATGTAGTGGTACGAAATCAAATTAATTTGCTATCAGAAAAACATCAACTTTTGTAATGCAATTATCAGGTGTGGCGTTTACTTATAGCTTGCCAAATATGGCAACCAATGACTTCTACTTAAATATGACCAATCGGAAACATTAAATTTTCTTTAGATTTGGCTGCGTTCAAGGAGAATCTCAACAATGGAAGGGCATCATGTATTCTCAGTTCTTGGGAATACCATATGCTGCTTCTCCAGCAGGGAGTTCGCGATTCACACTGCCGGCAAAACCAACTGCCTGGATGAACGTCAGGCTAGAGCTGTTTTTTAGTTTTTATTTCAAAAAGATTTGTCTGAAGTTGCTAACATGTGCGCGTTTGGAATTCGTGCGAAGGGCCCACTTGAAGTTCTACCAGCAAAAAACGCTGATGCTTTCTCACCTTATCTTCTGCATCAGTTCAGTCGTTTCACGTAAAATATTTCAGGTATAATGCAGTGGGTTGTTCTCAGGGATCGGTTGCACGGAGAGTATTATGGTTTTACAGTGCTAGGCGCTGGGGTTTGCAAGCGACAGCGCGTGAAGAAAGTTCTCCCAAGCAGGATTTTGAAAAACAAAAAGCTATAATTTACCCCAGTCGTTCGGTTAAGACGGTAGCAAAAGTGTGTCCTGCAATACAAAGTCAGTTTTCATTGTGGTTTGTTATGAATATTTCGTCCATCTGTTCCTATTAAAATTGGGAAAAATATCAGCTTCATTGCTTTTTCACGCCTAAAACTCAGCTTAAATCGAAATTCAAAGTCAAAGGACATGGTTGAGATCCATTGAGCAAAAGCACGTTTGTCAGTTTGGATTGAATAACCGAAAATACGGGAGTTTAATTGGCCCATAGACGTGACATCTATCATTTGATAACATCTATTTTAGTGTCGAACGATTAAATAAATTCGAAGAAATTCTTATTTTACGGATCAACAATTAAATTTCAGCAAGAGGGCAAAATTGCGGTAATTCTTCGAAACCTTCCTGTGAAAAAGGTTTTGGGTTCTAGACCGCCCAATAGAAATTTCAGTGCCTAACGTTTTGCATGATAATTGTCATGCAAAATACGTTTAATGACTCTTTTCAAGTGAATAATTATGTTTTGATAAAGCTCTCATTTCATTTTTGATTCAGCCGCCCAACTCAATTCCCCCAAAATAATGTCTCTGCGACGAAAAGTCTCATTTCTTTCAACGATTTTGTCCTTTGTCAAAAACGAAGATAAAGACGATTTTGATACAAATTATACACAGTTGAAAATACGTACTTGATTTAAGAGGGAGGTTTTGTAGCCACCATAATATTGCATTTCTTTTGTTGCTCAGCGACATTGTCAAGAGACATTATTGGAGGATGAAAAACAGAATTTATCGCAATGCTTCGCTATTGACAAAGTGGGGGGATGACCAATTTCGTTTTTGTTTTGATCTTTGAAAATAATATTTCGCGTTTAACAGGGATGCAACAAACTTTTCGAAAAAATGCCCGCAGTATCCTTTCGATCCAAGTAGCATGGACGAAGATTGCTTGTACATCAACGTCTATGCTCCTGTTGACGCCGTGAGTTACATTTGTAAACCTATTAAAACCTGTTTTGCTGCTTGGTGATGTTCCTAAACTTCTCAAAGCCTCTCATGCTTTAAAATGTAAAAGTCTGTTTTGCTGCTTGGTGAAGATGCTTACCGTTGAAACATGAGTTGGAAGTTTGGAACAACATAGCTTTGTTTATACCACTACAAATTCGGTGGAGATGGGAGTGTGCCATGGGAACCATTCCTTCCGAAAAGAATGTTTAGCCCATGTACTCTCTCAAATTTTAGTTCGACGACAAGAAGTTTTCTACTTTGCTTTGTTTTATTAACTTACTAGATGCTCTATGCGTCATTAGTCCCACAGTCCCTCATTGAAAATGTCTGGCTCTCTATTGCCACCAGATACCGACCTTTCTCGACACCAGCACAGTTAGTACACAGGTATTTCCTCATCTCTGAAGAGGGCAGTGGATCCCAGAACTTTGTCAGGCATTATCGCATCACTAACTTAACAATCAACACTTGGAAATATTACTGAGGGAAAGGAATACGAAAGCATAAACTGTCTTGCGTGGTCTCTCAGTTTAATCTTCCTTCCCCCCAAAAAAACTTTTTTCAAACAACATCAGTCGCTATCTCATGAACCTTCACCTCTGTTTCACTGCACATTTATCTTTATATCCCTCAACAACCACAGGAAAGTTATTAAAATAAGTGTTTTGACGCCTTTTTACCTAATTAGACAACGTCCATTGATGATGTCGTTCCTAACAAGTATCCTGTTTTGGTTTGGATCCACGGAGGCGAATACATGTCTGGAGATGGTACTGACAGCTACGACGGTGGAATTATGGCTGCGAATGAGAAAGTAATTGTAGTAACATTTAACTACAGGTGGGATAGTTGTTAACTTGTATCAGTGTTTTCCAACCAGAGCGCAGTGACTTACTGTTGGGCTTTGAAACAGTTTTCGGTCGTTTCGTGCAGCTATTTGAAAACGTTTTTGCCACACCCAACCTATTTATTGCATACAAAATTCTTGTCAAGCAAAAGTTCACACGCTTGATTTTGAAAAATATTGATGCGTCAAACTAGTAGGCGTCTTCTTTGTGACTACCACGTAAAATCAAGGCAACATGTTCAGGTTCAGTGAGATTGTGATCTTTGCTATTCTTACCAAAGATCACCTGAACGGCGTTAAGTAAAAGTTTGGAGAAACGAATTATTCTGTTTATTCTATTTGACATAAAATATATCAAAGAAGAGTGTAATAAAGATACTTTAAATTTTCATGAGTTTATTGTCAAGCCGTTTACGACAGAATTGCCCTAAAATTGCAAATAAAACTCCCGCTGACCCACTTCAAAATTCGTTACAGTTTATTTGAGTTGTTTTCATTTCCTTGTTTGGTCACCAAACAAAATGTGAGCCGCATTCTCATTGCATTCCTCAAAGACAGTGTTAATTTCATTGAAAACGTTTTATTTTATGTTTAACAGAGTCTAAAGTTTGCTGTAGCCTTGTCGTATGATTGTATTCATGCCTGCACATGCACTCATTTTATGGAATAGGGTAGAAGTGGTTGAGGGATTTTTTCTATTGTGTGAAAATGTTTTTCTTTGCCGAGCTTGGCAGAGCAGCTTTCGTTCACATTACATAATCAAAGAAATTAATACTTGATGAAAGTTCACTTTCTGACGGCAGCTGATAAATTCAAACTTAAGCCCCTCCAAGCATCAACCACCCTTCATCTTGTATTAAAGTTTGAAGAAGCTAACAAAGCGACTCACCTGCAGGACAAATAAACGGAAACGATTTTCGTTTCGTATAAAAGTCAATGTGTGTGACGTGTAACGTACTTTCTACCGGCTCTCACAATGAAAGGACTTGTATGGTGTATCTCATAAACGAAAGACGGTTAGGAGGCTCTTCAGGATTATGTTATCCGCTGCGATGAAAATCATGAAAAATGTATGTACGGTAAGTAGTCTACGGACAAGAATAATGGCCAACATATCAAGTCTTTTCCTTTTACTTTCCCACTCTTTTTCTATCCACTGTCTTGCTAATGCTTCAGGTTAGGATCCTTGGGGTTCTTCACTACAGGAGACACGACCGCTTCGGGAAATTACGGAATGTTTGACCAGAACATGGCGCTGCAGTGGGTTGTCAACAACATCGCAAGCTTCGGTGGAGATCCGGGCCGGATTGTGATTTTCGGTCAAGGTTCTGGGGCAGCGTCTGTTCAGGTAAAACGAAAAACTTCGTCCGTGTTATGGTGGCCATTTTGTAACGAGTTTTCCAGTCGCACCCGTTTGGTTTGTGTTGCTGAGTTGGTAAGGGAATCTGTAAGACATTGATATCTTGGTATGCGCAGATCAAATTACACAGTCTTGGTGCAGCAGTAAACGGTTAGGTGAAAACAAGTTAAAAAAGTAACTTGGGGTTGAAACAAGCAACACGTGTATATCAAAATAGGTGAACTAAGGCACATAAGCGTACAGGACATACTTTGTAAAAAAAACAACTTTCGCACATATGTGTATTATTTGGGTCACGCCAGATAGCGGAAGGACGAAGCCTGAAATTTGCTTTTTGTCGCAGAGTTTGACTTTAACGCTCATGGCCAAGGATCTCTCCAGAAAGTCGCTCGGCTACCGTGAATTGACGACCCACTCTTCTCTACTTCTTTGCTACAATGTGCTGCGCCCACAACGTGCAATAAAACAAACTTTTCTAAAGTAAACAGACTTCTCCGTTTGTCAGGGGAGGACTAGAACAACTGACAAGCACTTCCACGATTGTGCTAACAGCGTTTTTTGAATTTTATTGTCTTCAGATGCATACACTCAGCCAAACGAGTTCGTCGCTTGGAATAACAAGGGCAATCTTGGAAAGCGGGAATGCCCTTGATCTTGAGCATTATCCTGATCAGGTGGCCACTTCGAGTGAACTGGGGGAACGATTAGGGTGTGACGTCACCGATGAAACAAATTTCGTAAGTTGTTACGCAAGCACCACGCGTCCACTTATAATTTGCCTTGCATGTGTTCTAACGTAACCTCTTGTTACCAACCTTTTTATCGCGATGTATGGGATGCACCATCCAAGCTTGGGAAGAAGACTTTAATAAGGGTCCAGCATAAAAAAGATAGCTTAAAAGCTTAGAGATTTGCTGCGATTTCGTTCAACTCAGAGCACGAAAATAACACATCTTTTTAGAAATCTGAAGTGCCGTTACCCTTGCATTCGATTGTAACCATCATACCATTTGTGTCAACCACTAAAAACAAATGACCAAAGAGCAGCAGGCCGCGAACTTTAGCAAGCTGACGGATGTACTATCCTAAGTATACTATCCTAAGTACAAGCGGCAGAGATGGGGTTTTGGCAAAGTTCACGGTGTGACACTTCGCGACAAAGTGCGAAGCTGTGAATATTTCTTATTTGTAAAGCCCTGAATGTCGTACAACATCTCCGATTCGAGAGATCCCATGAAGATATACGATGGTTTGGCAACGTTACCAGAATGTCCCAGTAATGTTTGGCGAGGCGAGTCCTGCTGGCTACAACCCGGGAAAGCGGTCCAGATGTCGGCCAAGGATCAGGTGGCGCGATTGCATCTCCGACCTTGCTTGGTTCCGTCTTAGTGAGGAGCCAGCGGAGTAATCAGAGTGAGCTGAAAAGCGTGAGGTGTTACGAGACCTCCTATGGCTGCTCCTTCCGCGAGCCTCTCCAGAGGAAAGCGGATAACCGGATGTGCAAATGAATGAAATGCTTGAACCTTGTGCATACATGAGCTTAACAATGTCCCATCTTACCAGGGTCGCATGTTTGCAATGTTAACAAAGTTTCAATTGGTTAATTTTATGTTGAGTCAATGTCATATGGTTCGTGGCTTCTTAAGTGCGAAGTTGTGCACACATCATTTTTTGATTAAGAAGCGTGTTTCCTGCCCAGTGAACACCCTTTAATACAGAGATAGCAAAAGCTTTCTAAATTTGCATTTCGATCGTCTGATAAAGGACAGAAATGTCCTTATGGATCTGGTTTTGTTCTTCAGGAAAAATATTGAAAATCCGAAACCTCCTTTCCAAGGTAAGGTGCCATTCGAGGGATATCTCATCCCGACTGGGGTTGGATTATCCGGATATCGGTTAACCGGTTAACCAAGGCATTTTCAGCTCTCCGATATCCGGACAACATTCTGTCGGTTAACCGGATAATGAAGGAATAATCTTATTACTGCTTTTTTATGTCTGTATGACGCTAAGCAACTCTGAATAGCCTTGTTGTCAGCTGCGGGCGGCCTATCATCCCATGGTTATCTTGCAGTGGTACGCAGACCATGACACCTGTATTTACTGTTCATGTATTCTCTAGAATGTCGGGGAAAAATTGTTCTATTACGTTGCAAAGTAACTGATATGGGACAGTAAAATTTTAAACCTCCCTTGCAAGAAATATTAGTACCTGTGGAACTAATATTTCTTGCAAGGGAGGATCATCAGAAGATATGATAAATCACTTGCATTTGAAACACCAGATTCAGGTTGAGTCAAACACAAAAGCGCATGTTCTTCCTCTTTGGCAGTCAGTTCTACAGGTAAAAGCGCGATTGACAACTTTTTTAGACCAGTCAAAGTCTCGGAGAATTGTTGCAGAGCTGGCAGCTGTTGACAGAACTTCTTTAACACAATTGCTTTCAGCAGGCAAATGAGGCATGCGCTTCTAGGTAGAGGATACAGGTTACCAGACACAGAGCGAAATGTTAGAAATCTTGTCATGACATTCTTCTATCAACTGAAAAGCAATGTATAAGAAAAGTTCAGAAAGAAAAAATGGGCTGGGAAATTCTGCTCTATTACGCTTGACGAGTATACAAGCACAAGAAACAGGAGATACATAAATCTAAACCTTCACTGCGATGAAGAGCACATTAAGGAAAAATAAACATTACAAATTTGTGCTTTTTCGTTGTACTGTACAAAGTTACCTAAAGTACAAAAGTAAGAGGTCTTTGTATTTTGACTGCTAAATGGATTTGAGTCAATATTTTAGTCATCATTAAAACTTCAGCAACGTGTTGTTTCTTCTATTGAATATCCGGTTAACCGGATAGCACAAAGACCAAATATCCGGATATATCCGTTATCCAGATAACAGATTTTTACAACTATCCGTCTAACCCTAATCCCGACAACTTGTTGGTGATACGTACCCAGCTTAAAAAGACGGGCTTCCCGATACAAGACAGTGTCATTTCTTTTAGAATAATTCCTGATCGATTTGGATGTTTTAAACCAATCACATGATTGTTATATTTGTTTCATGACATTGACAAAAACATATGACATTGACTCAGCATGAAAGTTTCCGAAAGCTTTTTTCGATACGATGGTTGATGGAAGAATTGAATCACTTGCTTACAGCGTTTTTTGTGAACGTGTCTGGTAAAATTACACAGAATGTGGTTCGAAGAGAAACTTTCAACTTACGTCATATTGACCCCTATGATCACAGTTTGCGTGCGTGAAAAGCGCGAAAGTTGAGGCCGTTATCGAAGCGCAGAGCGAAGCCAGTGGACAAGCTGTGTTGCAGTTCGCACCAGTGGTCGACAAAAAATTTCTCACGGACACGCCAGAGAATCTCATGACATCGCAAGCTTTATCTTCATGGTCGTTCGTAATCGGTGAGTAATTTGCTCTTTCTGTTACACTTTGCTTTTCAGAGCAATTGTTTAATGAAACGGAGGAGAGGCCACGCAAATGTAAATCAAAAAAACATTTCACGGCTTAAGTCTTATATCATTATGTAAGGAACTTGTTAACTACTCTTTGTCACACGTTAGTGAGAACATGATATGGTTGCTTGTTTTCTTCGTCGTTCGAGCGAGTTGTTGCTATCCATTGCTTGGTCGCACTAGAATTCGGGGCAGGTGTTGAGCAGCCATTCGATTGTCTCATCATCCAAAACCGTCAAGCCGTGCAGTTCATGGGAAGGTTGATGGATTGGACATTGGCGGACAACATGGTCGACGGTTTGTTCTTCAGCGGCAAACTCACAGGCCGCAGAGGAGGCCATGACCCATTTGTACAAGAGCGGAAACATCCGAAACGGTGCGGAGGCGGTTAAGCCGGACCCACGCTGTTCTTGGATGGGCCATTCTAAGAGAGTGGGTGCCGATGTCGGGGATGAAAGTACGAAGTTTCGTAAGGTTGTCCAATCACTCCGTCTGTTGTTGTCAGATGAACTGAAGAGTTGTTGTGCGCTGGGTACAAATGGTTGTCTCGTTTTGAGATACCGTCCATTCCCACTAGATCAGGGTTTCTTAACCTGGGGTGCTATTACAGGAGGTTCTGGAGAAGATCACATATGTGGCGGTCAAAGGTGAAAGGAATACATTTAGACAAACTTTTCTTTACTTTATCGTTGTATTAACCAGGTGTTAGCCAATGGTGGGGGTGCTGCACTGCTTAGGCGTGACCAAAAGGGGTGCTGAGGTAGAAAAAGGTTAAGAAACGCTGCACTAGTTGGTCAGGCTAGCGCTTAGTGGAGCAGATGTCCAGGCTCCATGGCACGACGTGCTAGAGGCAGTGTGGCTCCTTTGCGACGAAGCTCAGCAGGTTGGATGCCTGCGAGGATAAGAAAGTTGTCCGCAGGTGCAGGACGCAGGCATCCAGTCACAATTCACAAGGCATCCTTGATGACAGGTCAATCAGGGGGGGGTGATTACTGCGCCACCAGACAGGAGCGCAGTGTTTACTAAACCTGTCGCTACGACAGCAACCACTACTACCCGTGCTGGATGTGGCTGCTGTAATGAACTAAACCAGTTGGGAAGTTAATGACTTCTTTTATACTGAGTAGGTTGGAGACAGACCTTAGTTCGCGTAAAAGATATCAGAAGCAGACTTGCGAATTTCTTTTCATTTTCATGGAACTTTTTAGTTACTCTTCGAATTTAAAGTTCTACTGAAAAACCTACGTCGGCACAGGATACGAAGTTATGACTAAAGATATGCATTTGGATAATCTATAAACTGTATTCTGGCAAAAATAGTGAATTTCGTAAAACATGAGAACTTCTATCGTGCCAGTTCTCAAAACATTTGAAGTTGAAAGTAAAATTGCTAGAAAAGCAAATATACACAACAATATTATGTTAGATGACAGCTATCTAATATTACTACTCCAACCAGCATAAAATTCTAATTAGATGCTTTCCCACATCGTTTTCTTCTTATAAGTGAATATGAAATATTTTTTTGTCTTAAAACACATCAGCATCAAGCTTAAATAGAATTGGTTCTCAGTCAGCATGCTTTTTTTCCAGGTACCAACAGTGCTGATGGAACGACCCACTGGGATGAAATTACACCACTTGAAAATGGACAGGACTTTCACCATTTTATTGAATCTGAGTATTCAACAAATTACGGAGTAAAAACCAGTGACATTGAATTTGAGTATACCTTATGGAGCAACCCACTATTTTCGACTAATCAACAAGTAAGATCAAACAAATATTTTTGGAATGAAGACTACAGCTTATTTATAGGCGTTTCTGAAAAACATCAAAATATGCAATAAGCGTGTTTAGTACAATAAGACGTAAGTTTTTTGAAAAAACATATTTAAGACATTAATGTCACAAGAAGACCGTAGAAAATTGGAACTTTATGGCTCAAAGACAAGGAATGCGTTTGAATTACTTGCCAAACATATCGCACAATCATTTTTCACCGAAACCTTTACTAAAAAAACTGTTGTGCATGTTAGTGATAAACAAGCAAAAATTGTGTTAAAAAACGTTTGCAAATTTTTGAGGCTATTGAACACATTGAGATTCAAAAGCTTTGATTTTTTAGGAAATCCAGGAACAATCGCTGTTTATGACTACTGACGAACACTACACCGCACCAGCGAGCGAAATAGCTGAATCAGCTGCTGCAGCAGGGTCCGCTGTTTATTATTATCAGTTTGACCGCGCTGCTGGTTGGAGAGACCAGCAATCTGCCTACCCTGGATGGGTTGGTAAGTAACGTAATGATAACCTTCCTTATGTTATCACACTTAAATCATTTGAAACGGTTTTCTATCGAGCAGGATCAAAACGTTGCGTGACTGGTGGCACAGTGAAAACGTGACGTTGATTAATATCAATCGCTAAAATTGTTCTCAAAACTCCAAAATTTGCTGACCAGTGTAATTTTTTATCGGTAACGTTCAAACCAATTTACAAACTTGAAAAAATCACAGAACCTAAGAAATGTGCTCACGTATGCAAGAGAAAGCTGCGACGATTCAGAGCAAAAATAAAAGGAGTGGTTTCACAGAGTTTTCATAGTGCAATGAATGAAACAAAAGTTTTGTTGAAAAAGCGTACGGGCAACTGATTTTACATTGCAGGTGCTGCATTTAAGTCGGAACTTGCTTATGTGTGGGGCGATGTCGTTCGAGACCCACTCAGCGAAGGACAGCACCCGGATGACGCTGCACTGGCTTATTCAGTAATGAACTACTGGAGCAATTTTGCCAAGACAGGGTAAATGGAGAAATTGTGCTTAGCCTGTGGTTTTTAATCAGGACATCTATGAAAATGTATTTTCGTTTAAACCGATAGACACGCTATAACATCATATTGTAAGAATGACATTGAAGAAACCATCAAATTGTATCAAAATGTGTTTGTGAATGAGTCGTAATCGGCCACGCAAAACAAAGGGCGGTAAGATAAGCTTTTGATTGCTCAACTTTCCTAACATAGCAAAATTCTTGAAATAGTAAAATTTTTCAAATACAAAATGCAAGAATTTGGAGCAGTGTAAGCCCAAAATCGGCACAAAATTTTCTCAGCTAGACAACTTAACTCTTAGACTGTAGTATATACTGTCTACACCAGGGGTCTCACACTCAAGTTGTTCCAAGGGCCAAATAAAGCAACCCCGAGAGCTGCATTCTGAGAACTTCTTTTACAATGATGAAAAAAGCAACAAATAAGATAACAAAACAAGGACACAATGCTTTGCAAGGGTTACTTTATCCATTTATGTATTCATAATAATCACTGGTCGGACACTTTAAAGAGCGGCCAATAAAATATATCACTTTATTATTGTTTGTAAACTTCAAAAAGCATCGTGGGCAGCACAGAATGCCATCGCGGGACACATACGCCTCCCCCCAAGGCCGTGTGTATGAGATCAATGGTCGACACCGCTCATAAATAGTTCCAAACAAAGTAATGCGTGATTGTATCTATTGTTATTTTTTAGAGATCCAAATCTGGATGATAACGGATTGGTTGCTGAAACCGCCTGGCCTGTCTACACCCCTGATACCAAGAAATATTTGAAGCTTGACGTCGTGTCCGAGTCCTCTTCCTATCCCAGAGGCAGACAAGTTGAATTTTGGAACAACTTTTTGGCTTCGATACATGTAGCCTGTCCTGTGGCGATCTGAAATCCCGTTGAAGTTTCCATGCATAAATAAAATTACTGCAGAAAACTCGCCTTCCTTGTTGTGGAAGTTGTCACACGCCAGTCCATATTGAATGCAAACGCGAAAGTTGAAATGGGGTTTCGCTTCAATTTGCGAAAACGACAGTTTCAAGTCGTGAAGTATGAAACGTTGATAACGGATGAAAGATAACTGGCACATGAAATATGTGCTCATAAATTCCAATTTGCCTCATAAGTAAAGTATTGCAAATACTCACAAATATACACAGGTGTTTTCCCTCAAAAGCGCTTTCAATTTGGTTTATTTGACTCATTTGGTTTCGGTCCTACTGATTGTATACTTGCAACATGACGTGCCATCACTATAGGGCAGGGGTCCTTGAAATTTGCCTCATTTCCTCCAGGGGTATTGAGATTAGATGCTGGGGTGTTCAACAGTGTTGAGAAGTAAAGTCCAAGTCCTCATTCTAAGACCTTGAACTTGCTTCCATCTACTTTGACTCTTCTAGCAGTCTAGCAACATTGCACCCACATGAAACGACGATTAGTGGAGATGAATGTAATGCAGCTTTTGCACTGACCTTTTTCCTCACTACCCTAGTGAATATTTCTTTACCAGTTCTGTTTTATTTCTTACAACTTTTTTGTTATTAAACTTTCTTGAAATGAGTATCCAGATTGACGAAAATGTGACTTAGGGCTATCGGGGTGCTAAAATTTTGAAGATCACTGCTATTGGGTATGAGCTTATCTAGGTTGTAGCTGCAGGGCTGGACAAAATCAAACGAGTTAGTGTTCTTTTTATACACTTGTCCAATGTAGCTTTGGTGTGGTAACTTGATCAACTTTAAACCAAAACTGAACTTTGGTATAAAAACATAAAATTGAACCACGTACTGCAACGATTGAGTCTCCAGATTTTGTCTTGACCGGTTTTTGTGATTCTCGATGATCTTATCTCGGTCTTGGTCTCGAAGCATGCAGGTCGTGGTCGCTAACTTTTGCCTAGAAACTTCCACTTCTCTATCGACGTAGTTTTGAAGAGCTCCAACAGTTCAACCTGTTCGCCCTTGGTCCTAATCTCCAAGAAAGAAAACCTGAAAACTGGTCAAAAATGGATGAAATTCGACGAAATTGAAGTTTGAAAATGTTCTCGGTCTCAGCCTTTCTAACAAGGTCTCGGCTTCCCCCTCAAAGGTACGGTCTCGACTACATCACTGATGTACAGGTTGTATGCAAAATTTATACAAACAAATAAAAGACAAAAAACACAAGCTATCGCTAGTGGATCTTCAGCAACTGTTTCAATTTTCTAATGTATTTTAGTCAATGATGTAGTGTTGACGGAGAGTGCCGGAGCTCCGTTCCGCCACCTCTACCAGTGAATGTTGGGTCTTCACCTACAAATATAAGCAGAAATACCCAGCAGAGCTCCGGCACCTATAAAATTGCCACTAGACACCTGTGATGAAGATGCTGGAAAACAATAGCATTAAACTATATGCTTTAGTTTCATCACCAGAATCTCTTACGTGACAACCCGGTGAGGTTTTCATGTCGATAACAATTTCACCAACACCAGATTTTGTGCAAAGCAAGCAATCAAAACGTAATTTGCTTAATTACACTTCACATCCGAATTGCTTTGCAAAATAGTGGAGCATCGTTATCTTCACAAATTTTTACTAGATGGAAAATGTCAAAACAGAATAAAACTTGAAAGTGCTGTAAAGCCGTATCGGGAGCAATGACCCTAAAACAAATGAGTGCTGTGAACCACAGCACAGTTTCATTCCAACCATTATTTTCTACCTTGTTGTTTCTAACAGAAAAATTTTTTGACAAACCACATAAATTGAAGTGAATACGCAACAAGCCAGTAAAGTCACTATCTGAATAAGAAGAACGCAACATGCAGCGTAACCTAAGAGAAAAGCTTTGGAGCCAAACCTGGTCATAAATTTTAAAGCAGTACGTTCATGAAACAAGTGTGAGTGGCTATATCTTGTCACCGGTAATACCTTTTAAGTACATTAATACAGTTGTGGTTTTTCCATGCAAAACCGAAGCAAATATTTATGGGATGTCGAAATAACACAATTTTGGTTTTCGGAAAAACGCGTTTTTGCAGATAAATTTAATAAACCCTAGTTTGTTTGACGGTTTTGTGAATAATCTCTAATAGAAATTGACATCGAAATTGAAATTGACAGTGCAAAGAGGGGGATAAAGGCCAATGATGTTTCTGGAAAGGAATGTGCACGGTTGCCCCGAAATTCTGAAACAGCCAGGAATGTCTTTCAAATTCGTCAAAACTTCAGACATTTTGAAGACGAATTACTTACTTTGACCGTCTCTAGATCCACTATTTAGTGTTGCATGGCATATTTCAGGATATGCAACTGTAAGTTGCAAATTTTAAGCAATACAACATCAACCTTTGGCAGAGTTTGGTAGCGTTATGAAGCAAAGAGTTTTGTGAATTAACATCCGTTTTCATCGCTGTCAATGCCCTTGTGAAACGTACGATTCAACTTTAGGTTATAGGAACAGAATTCGGTTTATACTTCTGCTCTGAGTTGACCGCAACCTTGGCGAATATAACAAGCGAGTAAATAAACAGCTTGAAGTGCAAACAAAATAACGTCTAAGTTTGAAAATAGCAGTTTGCATTCAGCTATTGTCGCTGGTTTGTTGCATCGTATGTATTAAAGTTATAAAGTCATACGTGCTTTGAACGCAACAAGTGTTGCTGTACCTCTTTAATATAAGGTTGTGAGGACAGGAGACGTTCACGAAAACGTAACACTAACAATCCTTTTTGTTTGACTTTAACTTGCCATGGAAAAATGGTTACTTAAAGCATTCATATAGATCTATCACATTAACACTCGATAGTTCTGCGATACACAACCTCTATAACTACACGTTCCCTGAAAACGTACCGGATTTGTTCACTGTTGTACCGAATAGTGACTTACAATATCTCGCACCTCATCCCTGCATCGATATTGAATGGTTGCTGGATTTCGGTTCCTCCGATCAATTTCTCTCCTGCGCCTCTAGTGGTCAGTTTAACACACTAACTATTTATACCAACAAGACGCAAACAAACGTCTCCCTGTTTTTCTCGTACAATCGATTGTTCAGCTGTTCGGGTCTCACACTCAGTGACCAGCAAATGTGGGAGTGCGTTATCGCCAGCACACAAATCAGTCAATCATCTTATCTACCTGGACTACGACAGTGATCTTTTCAGTAACTGACACATTATAGAGAAGAAGATTAAGTTGGATTGGCGTAAATCAGGGGTGGGGTCCTACCACCGGCGTGAACATTTGATATGGCCGCCATCAGAATTTTTGCTACCCAAGTTAGAGCACAGCATCGCGTCAAAACGAAGCTCCATGATAAGCAGGTACTTAGGTAATGAGTCAAGAGAAGTCACTCTTCCTCATAGTTAGATAAAGGTAGAATTTTAGGATAAAGTTAATTGATTGTGCGGCCCTCCAGGGATAATGCACAATTCATGCAGCCTGTGATAGTATATAGGCCCCCACCCCTGGCAAAAATAAACAGCTGATTCCGTTCGTAAACACATAATCCACCTTTATTGGGATTCTGCAGATCCTCCACTCAGAGAAGTGACAGAAAGTTACAGATAGTGAAGCTAATGCGTTTGTGAGCAGGCGTTACTAACTGATCCTTCAGACTCAATGTTACCTTGTGTCACTTTAATCGAACTGTTTTCACGTATCTATCGCACGGAGTGTTTTCACAGGAAGAACGTAGTCACCATTTGTGTGATTTAAAGTATATTTCCGGTTAATTTCTGCACAGTCTGTAAATGCGAAGGTTACTATCCATGCATTACGCAAATGATGCTTGCCAGATGTTTTTAATCCCATGTAACTGTCGTAGACTTAAGGACAGTTGGTTATAATGATATTCTTCATCTTACTGTTGATGTTCTTTTGGCTTCATCCTTGTTTCGCAGCTTCTGTTGTTGACAAAGGTACCACCTTTGTTACTTTATGAATCAGTTGATCCGAATAGATAACAACAGTAAATTTTTCGGTAGCTTTAGCGCCCTTCACATTTTTCCTTGCTCTTCTTGGACCAAAATAGCGCAATAAGCAAACTACAAAATATTTTTTGCTGTGAGAGGTTAAAGGAAAGGTTTGGCCCAGTGTCTACTCACATTCCACCAATCAGCTTGAGATGCATTTCCTTGGCTAAAATATTGCTCATGGCAAGAAACACAGGTCAGGGAAAGAGATACGACAAATGAAAAACGTTGGCAAATAGAGGAAGCAAATATCCACAAATAGTGTTTAAAATCATTTAAAAGCTTTCGTTCATTTGAAACCTATCCCTTTCGAAAATTTTATCATTTAATTTTAGACCAGCTGCGAACAAACCGTTCTTGTTTACATTACAAATTACCCCATTTACGAAACCTTATAAAAGTTTGTCCGTTAGCAATTCCTTGTATAGCAGACTAATCAACTTGGCAAAGCCTTTTAAACTGAGATCAGCAGTTCCTACGAAATATAAGCAGCCTTATAATATAATATTGAATTTTATTAAACAATTTTTAAGCAAAACATTCAATACTGTCTTTTCCAGATAGTCATTTGCATGCCTTCAAATATAGTAATCAATGCTGGAAGCAACCGCATAATAATGCATACGCACATAAAAGTTTTCAATTAACAGTGACTCGCGTTGTTCATTGGTTGCAAGAAAATAATGTATCATAATCATCTTTAGTTACTGCTAGCTGCAGCCTCGTCTGGTTGATATTCCATATATTTATTTTTTAAACTTACTAAATACAGGCATGTGCGTAGGAAGGGGCGGGCAGGGAGGCATTGGCACACCACCTGGATGTTGAAATTTGATATTTTCCCACAATTTTTACGTAGAAAAATGTTTTTGTCTTAATGTCGAGTTCGTACAATGAAATTTCATCTCCGTTGGCCACACCTGGAAACATTCCTTTGGGTCACGCTGGAAAAATCCACTATTGCCCCCTCCCCAGGAAAAAATCCTTCCGACGCCCATACATGCAGACAATTTCCGTCATTTTCAGACAGCTTGCTAGCTTTGGCAATTTGATTGAAAACCCAGAATTACTCGTTTTGTTGCTATTGTCGTTTGCTACAGGAAACCCCAAAGTTGTTGGCGCAAACCCGGAAGTGACGATTGCACAAGGAACTTTGAAAGGCATAAGTTTGGAAACCGATGGAAAGGCATTTGACAGATTTCTGGCCATTCCGTATGGCGAACCGCCTATTGGGGATTTAAGGTGACATTATTTTCAAAAACTTTTTTGTTTGTTTGGCAAAGCTTAACGTGATGCAATATTAGTGCTGCTTTCTTTCTTTTCGAACATTCGTCTCAAAAAGGACGATTGAATATAGTCTTTCCCCATCGCCGAGAGCTTTTAGATAGTTCTTGCAAAAGATTTTATCTTAACTCTCTTATCATACACGCAAGGTTCATTCACAAGCTTGTCTGATCCAACATCAACAGTAATGAAGAGTATTTTTTAACGTGACAATCGATACGTTGCGTTTGCAGTGAATTTAGTCTTGAGCTTATGTTGCACCGAGTGAAGCCTAATGCACTTTTTCCACTGCTAAAGTTGTTGGTTTTATCGTCGGTGCAGGTTAAAACTGACCTTTCAAAGCATGAAGAAGTTTACCTTTTTAAACACTTTTGTAAATAGAATCAAAAGTACTTGTCTACTGTCAGGCAGTTTTATTGCACTTAATTTAAATGAGATCTAGAGCTTGCGAGACATTACCGCGTTATAATTTACTATAAGCATCAGTGGTCTCCTTCCAAATCAGATACAATCCTACGGTTGCTCATCAAGGATGGGGATCAGAGATTTACGACGCGTCTGTTGATCTTGACGCTGCCCTGACAGAAAAGGAGTGTCTTCAGATCTCCAGCGGCGGTCAAAGCTCTCGAGGAAGTGAAGATTGCTTGTACCTCAATGTATGGGTTCCTGGTGGAGTCGAAGGTGGCGATGTTAATCTTGGAGTTTAGAGATGGAAGTCTTCAGCTTAATTTACGAAATGTCTTCGATGAGAAATGTTGTATAAAAGATAACAAATTGAACTGTTTGAAATAGTATAAAAATCCCATGATTGGAAATCTGTTTTGTGGAGCGAGGTCTTCTTTCACGTTACTGTTATGGTGACTTAATTGAAGGTTAGGATTTCTGAACAGCTTTCAAAAGTACTTTTTGATTATTGGTATTAGATGAAATTTATCAGATTTCGTTGAACGCTTGTTTGGTGTTATTAGCTACATCTTGTTATATAGTTAGTAGGTTTCCTAAAATCAATATTGTTTATCTGTTGATTCTGTCGTGAATTTCCTCAGTCAGCTTTGTGCCTCACACAACCTCATTTGCATTTATGCAGTTTATTGAACAGTTTTCTTATCAGGGAACGTTTTTCCTTTTTTTGTGTTCAAAAATTATGTAATATTACAATATCCAGTCTTGCAACATATGCTGGACTTGACAGTTTTAGAAAAATTGCGAAACTTATATGAAAAACATATTATTAAAGAAAATTTCGAAGATGGCCTTCAACATGCAACTGATCAGTTTTCAGTTGCGTGCAACCAAGTGGCAATGAAACTTAGCTCTAAAAATACCGATGTACTATGTCTCTGTGACCAGTGTCCCATAAAAGTTAGCGAGCCAAGTCCTGCTGGCTACACCCATGGGAAAGCGGCCAGAGGGCATCCAAGGACCAGGTGGAGTGACTACATCTCCAACCTTGATTGGTCACGTCTTGGGGTGGGGCCAGCAGAATTATCTAAAAAACCGTGAGGTATTACGAGTCCTGCTAGTGCTGCTGCTTCCTTGACCCTCCCCAAATGAAAAACGCGGAACAGGACTTTTCTGTCTGGCCGATTCAATCTGGCCGATTCGGTCTGAGCCGTTTCTGTCTGAGCCGTTTCTGTCTGGCCGTTTAGGTCACGGGTAGTCTTGGTCGTTTCGGTCTCGTGACATTTCGGTCAGAATATGAAATCTTGCAGAAATCTTACATGTTCGCTTTTTAATACCAACGTACTTAAATCAACGAAAGGTTTTATTGGAAAAAACTACAATCATTATCCAAGATCCAATAGTTAATCAGCATCAACATATGATTTTCATTATCATCAGCAAGCAAATTAAATCATTTTCGACATTTTATAATCAAATACAAATACTTGAAACTCATCATTACAATTCAGATTTAATCGCAATCATGGCTCCCAAAAGGGAGTTGGTATAACACCAGCTCGCGTGTCATCTCTCCTGCCTATATAATAATTTCAATAAACAATGTAATCAGTTATTTATGTACAGAAATGTCGTGACCTAAATGTCCCCAGACCGAAACGGCCAGACCGAGTTGGCCAGACCGAAAAGTCGCGTACCCTGAAAAACGGCTAGGAAAATTAATGAATCAATGAAAACTTTGGTGAAATAAACGAGAAACCAGCATTAGCGTGTGTTGCGGCAGATTTGGTGTCCTGCAATATAAACATCGAATTCGAAATGGAATCCGAAAATCCCAAAAGCCATGATTCGGACCACAATACGGCCAGAACCGAGGGTGACCTCGCCGCTCTGCGACACTGGCTTAGCAAAGATTCTCCTCAAGCCGACCCTTTGGACCTGAAAGTACAACATGTCTTCTAACGCAAAGATGTTGGCACGGCACAATTCGAGACAAGAACGCCGACAATACCCGAAGAATCAACAACCAATCAAAACGCCTGAAGTCTCATGGTCGCCCGTTTGAATATTCAAACATGGCGAGAATCTGCACAAAGCTTCATCTCCAGGAATTCGCCACCAGCCGTCAATCATTCAAATTATAAAGAAGAAACGAACAGTCACCGCTGGATGACTGGAACCCATCCTGCGAACGCTGCTTGCGATACACGGAAAAATCATATGAGCGTATACGCGTGTCTTTTCGGGAAATTCAACACGATTCTTAGCTCTTTTAAGACGCCCTCTAATGAAGGCAGTAATGTAAAAAGTGATGTACCGAATGATTTGTTTCAGATTGGGCCTGGTAGTTGGATGCGGCCGAGATCGTGTTTCCCGCTCACACTCGCAAGGCCTTCCATTGCTACATAGTGTCACTGGGATCGGATGCACTTGGTGAAAACTGTGGCAGAGTTCCCGACTTGCAGCGAAACTGTGGCGATAGAACGACTTTCTGTTGTTTGGTGGGCGGCGTACGCAAAACTGCCTGAGTCGCAAACCAGATATACTGAAAGTAAAAACAGCCCGACTCGACGTGTGTTTGACTCAGAACGAGCAAAGACATGTCGAGTGACCCCTTATTGATGCTTTGCGAGCACCTCACCGAGGACAGGCGAGGACCCCGCAGACGTTAAAATGGGCGGCGAACTGGTCGACGAAGGACCAGGATCGCATACGCATTAATGTTCGTCTCAGCATCTCAGAAAGCTCTGCGAAACAATCGACAGGTTTTTAATACTGTGTTCCTGCTTCTGAAGGTTGAGGCGAGGCGAACGCAAATAATGTCATCAACCCAGAAATATACAAATTCGTGACTTCACGTGCCATTTGATCTCGAAAACGTGTTTTGCACAATTAAATGTCTCTTTTCATCGTTGTGTGCGTTTAATGTTTCTGAGGCCCGAGCGAATAAAATACTTGTGCAGTGAGAACTGTTCAAACTGCTGGCTCTGATTAATGTGTTGACTTTAGCCGCCGCATAGTTCACTTTCTCATGTCGTCAATTCAGCTGTTAGGTTACAGTACGGGACGACTTCACCCCAAGGTCTTTCATGCGCCAAAATTGCTACTGGGGGCGAGGGGGGGCAAAGTGGGGGCGAAGTGCTCGCTTGGCTGAGTTGTTGGTGCCCCGGTCGAGGCTAAAACTTTGTGGCAAAAACCAGTTTGACACGTGTAAAAAATATGAGCGATTTCCAAATGCTAAGAACAAAATTTCCATCAAATTGCTGCGAAAACATTTTCCAAGACGGAAGGAATTAATCACATTTGGTTTATGAAATGGTAACTGCGAGCTTTCTTCATTCATGTAGTAATCGTTGTCATGTATTCAAGAAACAAATCATAAAATGCTTTTGAGTTTATTTTTTGCCTTTGATCTATTGATGTATGAACAGAAAGTTTTTATATCAGAGAACGATCACCTGATCAATCATTAGAATTTGAGAGTTTTCCTGCAAGAATTTGACTATTGTGCAATGCAACTGCACAACAAGTGAAGATCTATTACATTTCAGTAGAGGGTTAAAGTAGGAGGCCTTGGTTAATGTCACTTCAACGACCTCTTCCGTCATTTTAGGCAACAGACTAATTTTGCAACACAGTGGCTAAAAAGCACCCGTTACCAGTGATGGTTTGGATCCATGGCGGAGCGGACACCACGGGAAGCAGCTGGGCGGGAGGTTTCTACGACCAAGAGCCGATCGCTTTGCACGGGAATGTCGTCGCTGTTTCGCTCAATTATCGGCTTGGACCTCTGGGTGAGCTGCTTGAAATTAGAAATGCATTCGTTGCCACCTTGACAGGAAAGAAAAAGATGGTACTGAAGATATTTTGTAAAATAATTACCAGCCCATCTCTGTGAAAGCTCCTTCACTACTTTTATTTCGCGAAGGTTTGCTGTTCCTATTCTTTGGTAGTAAGCATATCTTCACAAAGATCCCTTCGTAATTTAGTTGTACCTGTAGGTAACTAGCGCATTAGACTGTACAAAATAGAATTGTTTGCGAATGAGTATTACCCTATGCTTTCTTGATTTTTATTCTTATTCATAATGTAAATAGTTTATTCCGATTTGGCATATTCCTTGCTTTCATTGCCAAAAAAGCAGATATTTTTTATTGAAATTTGCGGTAAATAACGCATTTAGAAATAACTCCATTCAATTAATAAAAGCCATCGTCCAAATTGGCAAATGACATTAAAATGATAACTTCTGACCTGGTGGTGACAATGAAAGAATTTTGGAAAGGGTAAACATTTTGAGATGTCAGTGATGACGAAACTTTATGAAGTCATAGTAAAATAGTTGCAATTTTGAATTTTGCCCATTTATTGCACATAGAACATGATAAATCACAAAGTAGCTGACTTCTGAAAATTCCTAGATAAGCTTTGTACAGTTTTACTGACTCGCAATTTAGCTGCGTTTTTGACAAAGCTTGTATTATCAAAGTTTTGTTGCTCTTTTTGCCTTCATTTTGCTATGTCCTCCTCCCTGGCTATGTACCACCAAACTGCCAATATCATGAATTGGATTTACATTTTTTGTTGCTTGTTCACTACATAGCGGAAACAAAAGTTTCAAGGTGAAATGTTACTGGAAGCGCACAAGCTGTTAGTGTAACCTTCGGTCTTGCAGGTTTTTTGAGCACTGGCGACGAAGCATCTCCGGGAAATTACGGGTTTCTCGACCAGGTTGAAGCCATGAAATGGGTAAAGAACAACATAGCGGCTTTNGGAGGGGATGCAGAAAAAGTGAGGAAGATACGGTAGTGTCGTTGCTACAGAATTCCCTGCTGCAAAAGTGAATCACGCTTTAAAATCTTTGCACANAGATAACAATTTATGGCCAGTCCGCCGGATCTTGGAGCGTATCCTTCCACATGTTGTCGCCACTGAGCAAAGATCTTTTCCATCGTGCAGTCTCGCAAAGCGGCACAGCGTTTTCAACCTGGGCAGTCCAACCAGATCCTATGAGATGGGCAAAACAGGTTGGGCGGATGCAGGGTTTTTAATCAGCCACGTGAACAGCAATTGCATGCCTGTTTCAGTTAATTTCGTTAATCTCACCAAAAAAACAAAAGATTGGATTTGTCTTTTTCGAGTTGGGGTCCAGTTTATCCCAAAAACAAACTAGTTTTGATGGTTGCTAATTTTTTATTTCCTGATGATTAAAATTTTCTTAGGGAATTGTGAGCGCGATAGAAACAAGGCCAAAGAATCATTTCCTTTGCGCTTATCATTCTCTGATTTCTAAACCAGGCAGGCATGAAATTTGGCTCGTTGTTCTTTTTCTCTTTAGTTTTATTTCATGCGCTAATTTTTAAATTATTACGAGCAGCATCGTTAGCCAGTGACGAGACTTTCCAACGTACATTCGAACACAACGTTTTAAAATTCCTCCAGTTTTAAACAAAAACTTTCGGAAATTGAATAACGAACAGTTTTCAGTGATTTAGTCTATTTTAACCACACTGGTTTCGAATCAAAGTAGACACTATACAGTGCTTCAGTTGTTTCAGCAATGCAAGATACCACAAGTATGCGAAGATAGCCTGAAGCATGTGGATAAACATTTTGGAGCACTCTTTAGCAGATTGCGAAGCAGCGCTTGCTGTTGACACACAACGGCGAACCAACCTTTTTGTTTTCAAAGTTGTTCCACCTCTAATCGTTTTGACTCACTATAAATCACTAATTTTCAAGAATGTCTTTTTTGCTGGGAAAGCACAAAACGCGAAAACAGAAACACTGTATTGCAAAAGCATCTTCGAAATTGAACTCGATAAGTGATAAATAATTTTATTCTTCGTTTTTGTATAGATATATTCTACTTATTTGAAAAAAGCCTATTACTTCCAGCAGTCACTTAAGCAAACAATACATGCATTAAGAGAAAGGCAAACAATAATGAGCTCTTTGAGCTCAATACAGGTGCATCGCTGTTGTTGATAGATTGCCGCTGCAGTGAACTGCGATGCCGAAGACACGCAATCAATGATGACGTGTATACGGGCTGCGCCAGTCAACGACGTTGTGATGGCACTCCCCCTGAAAAACATAGATATACCCTGGACGGCGGTTATAGACGGGTACGTGAGCAGAAATTATTTCCGACAGGTGAAGATACAAGTTTTGTGAATTCATTTCTAGTGCTTCATTGAATCCTTTCAAAACGGCACATGGATGGGCAAACGGTAACATTTTTAGCTTTGTAACTTCAATATTACTTACCAGTATGCATTTTTGGTGATGGCAATTTGCGGCAGGATGAAGCCTGAAGTTTGCTTCGCCAGGACAGTTGAGGTGAACTCTCTTGCCTAAGGAGCGCTACGGCAATTTTCAGTGGTCGAACTCTCAACCTTTCAGCTGAGAGGCGGGAATTCTGCCACTGAGCTATCGCCGTCACCAACTTTTATATTCTGGACCAACACTCCTAGGCTCTTAAGCAAGTTACGAATTTTCTGAATTTTGGTATTGAGAGCAAACGACAGTATCCTCTTACCCCTCTCAATTGAGTCACGGAGTTGTGCGTCAGACAGAGTTTTATATTTTGTGATACACTACGGTCTTTCTGTGCGCATGGTTGCAGGTATTTTTTGCCCGATCAGCCAAAAAATCTAATTGGAAATTCAGCAAACAAAGATTACTTGCTTGGGAACAACAACATGGACGGGCATCTCTTTGTGGGATTGGACTTTCCTCAGGTGAACATTGACATGCAGCCCATGTATCTNAGCGATNTTGTCGAAGCAGCTGAACAGTTCCACATCAGTGTCCCAAAGCAAGTTGCTGATGCCGTAGTTTTCCAGTATAAAGCTTACTCAGGTTTGGTTTCAAATGCAATACGTTTTAGAGCTTCATCGTGCTTCTACATACGCTTTATGCTACTTTCATTAAGATCTGTTTTTGTCGCAGATTCGATTGATGATACTTTTTACAAGAGGGCGGTGATCGACTTTTACACAGACATTTTGTTCGCAGTAGGAACACACATGTTTGCCCAGTATCACGCCAACTTGACCGAGTAAGCACACAGACCGATGTGTTTTTGGAATGCCAGCTTGTAGTGTGAAAATGTAGAGGGGCAGAAGCAAAAAGCTTTTGAATCGTAAAAAATGCATCTAAATTTTCAATTTGCCACAATTTCTCGTTAAAAACTCTGAAATGTGTTGGGCAAAATAATTGTTTTTGCAGACCATTGTTATGGCCCGCTGACACTTTGGCAAACCGTTGTCACTTTATTGAACGATGGGAATTGAAAGCATATAATCAAGTGCAAGCAAAAGAGCTATATTTTCGTGTTTAAAAACAACTGTTTTTGATTGGTGTTGAAACATGAAAAAATGAATTTCAGTGGAAAATGTGGAATAAACACAAATGCACATTTATGACTAATTTACAGGGGTGTAGTGGGGTGGCAACGCGTGGGAACGCGTTCCCACACCTTTTTGCGCCAGGAACGTTACCTGAAGATTTGGATTTTTCATTTCACTTTCTACGTGTAGCGCCTAGAGCAACATAAATGAATATATGACAAGTTATCTCGTGTATAGAACCGTAGCACGGTTGTGCAATTACTGGTTGTGACATCAACAATGGTATTCGCATACTCCACG
>JGI24158J21664_10000125_pt1 | contig 51176 bp, 26 predicted proteins | sample Ectturendosymbi3_FD_21664 | JGI IMG/M metagenome (IMG submission 21664) | reverse complement strand
TTACATCTGCATCGAACCGATGACTTCACTGATTTCACACTAAACTCCCCCCCCCCACATTTTACAACGAAATTGCGCCCATGTAATAGGCTGTTTAAAAACTACATCCTCTTCAGATGTTCTACTTGATCTAAACCTTAATTAAACCATCGTAGAGAATATCTATACTCCACTATTTTTCTAAAATAATTTTTCGTTTGGTACCCTGCCCTTTCCCTATGAATCTCTTTTGATCGTTCAGTGAATTTGTTCCCTACACTTTGCGCCGCAATCTATCCAGACGTTAAGATTCCACTTTTTTTAAATCACTGGCATTTAACTTTTTCTACGAAAGGCCTGTAGATTATGGAATTCTCTCCCACTCGAAATTAAATCTTCTCCAAGTCACCCAAGTTTCATGAATCGTTTGAAATCCTATTACCATGTTGCAAAACATAGTACCCTCTACCTTTTGAGAGTTAATCCTCGTTTGACATCTGCCCATTTTATGCTGCGCCTCGCCCACAGTCCATTAAATATCAGTAAAAATCGTATCGTACATAGGTTTGCGGTGATATCGAAACTGAGATTCCCCTTTTCTTTTACTGTAAATTTCATGATGTCGCACGAGCAATCCTTTCCAATAGGGTCTGTAATATTGTAACTGACGACAAATCACCTGAGCTCTGATTGTCTGAGTAACGTTGAGTTGCTGCGTATTTTCTTATTTGGCTTGCCTGACGATGAGCCATCACGTATCTCGGTTGCTCTGTTTTGCGCTGTGGATGATTTTCTTGTCTTGTAATAGATTTTGACAACATCCGCGCGACCTTGTGCACCATTTATGGGAGATTCGTGCTTTTCTGTTGTATTTTTTTGTTGATGCCGATCTGTTGCAATTGCAATTATATCTATATGATGTGCCTGATACGTCGACCTCCGTTTCAGATGTTGTGCTCAATACTGTTGATGCGTTCTTGAAGTGATGTATTAGATGCTAGCAATGCAGTGTATTGGTTTTTGCATTTCCGTTTGGTTTTTAATTCTTCTTGCGTTGTTGTATTTTCAAAGCTCGACGTGACAAGACAAGATTGCACCAGTCAAGCTACCGCCTGTATCAAGATTGTCGTTAAATAAATCAATAAAATTTTAAAAAAGTATCGATAAGGTGAACAGCGCACATCTGACAACGGCACTAAATGACGGGGATCTGATGAACAGGCAACCGCGATTGCTATTACAATCAATGCAGGCAGGCGAAGATGTTGAGGGTCCAATTGTAGGCTATAATCTATGAGCCAAGCAAAAAAAGCATTTCACCACAATATTTCTTTCTCAAAATACGTAACTTTTGGTGAATAAAGCAAACGTTTTTCCATCAAATGAACTACCAGGTGGAGAGCTTGTCGTTTAACGAGCTATTAACATGAAAACACTTGTCTGCATTTGGTAAGTTTTAAGAAATAAAAAAAACATTTTGAGATTTATAAATATACGAAGCACAGTGTGGGCCCGCTGGTATATTTGAGGTTTTTGCTAACCTATCTGTAATATAGGCCTACTCGATTTCAAATGCAGTGTTAAAAGGATGAAGAAGACAGTGATACATAGCAAAGTTTCTAAACTTTCTATGGATAAGTTTATAGCCTATTTGTCGGAATTGTCAAATATGCTGCTAAAATAAAGCAAGCTAAATGCAATTTTAACATAAAGGAAGTGTTGCATCGGAGGGGAAAAACTGCAAAAAGGGAACAACGAATGGACAGACAACTATTCTACCACCACAGTCACTCTACTACATGAGAACAAAGGCTCACTCAGCGGTTTGATCCAGGGGAAACTTAGCTGAAAGGAGGCCCGCTAGCCAGTGCCGGCACTACCATTAGGCAAACTAGGCGGCTGCCGAAAGCGCTGGGCCAAAGGGAGCGACACAAATATAATTGGGTGGTCCAGAAAGTGACGAACATACACCAAAAGAAGGGAATGAACATGATGAAAAAGATCGAAACACACGATCATGCAGTTTATGAGAAGATGAAGGTAGGCTACTACACTATTTCCGTAATGTGATGAGTAGAGTAACGATCTTTGTATAGGAGGAGTGGGTTCTGGAAAGGATCTTGCCTATGGTGCTCACAAATCTAGCAATAGTGTGCTGTCAGGACCAGCAAAGCATGCCCTCCAGGCCATACTTTATCAAGCTCAAAATTTAAGGGTGCCACCTCTGTTCTTTTCATTTCTTGATTCTTGTTTTTTCCTGGCTGTGCCGCTTTTACCTGAGTAGGTTTATGTCGAAACCTTCACTAAATCATGTTTCGGTCATCAGGTGTTGTCAGATTAGGAAACTGCCGAAATGCCAGCATTATTGGCGCTAGTAGCCTTGTTCATGGCTTCTCAAACTTTTTCGTTCTGCGACCCATTTAAAAAAAAGTTTTTTTTTATGCGACCCCTTCATAGATAGCCTGGTTGTTAATGATGCGTGTAAACAACCCATTACAAAGCTCAAGAGGCATTTTTGTCTATGGCGAAATCATACAAATGCACACAATCCTCGAAAGTAATTGTACAGTAATGAAACTACCGAAATTTTATGGCGAAAATGGAAATTTTATGGCGAAAAAAATTTAGTTGTTGCGCTTGATGCGCTTGATAACTTCTATGAACTGAATTGTATTTTGTTAAAGGGATGGAAGCACTTGATGATTTTTACACAGATCATCCACTCGTAGATTGATGCATGAAAACGAAAGACATTCTCAACATTTTACAAAAAGGATCAGTTTTTGGACTTGATGTTTATGAATTTTCAGAATGCAGCTTCACACAAATGTGTTGTGCAAAATGCTGAGTTTATATATGCCTAAATCAGAAATGACAGTCATGTCTTGTTCGTATCCAAAAATGACACAAACTCCATTTTGAAAATTCAAGTTGCAAACTTTTGTCTTTTAATGACTCCACAAACTTATCCTGGACATGGCAGGCATGTGGCCTCCTTAAATTTCAATTGTGTGCGGTTTGTGGATCTAACTTTTCCTAAATGAAAGTCCAAGGTTCTTCTGAAACTATGTACAAAGATTTCAACTTTGTCCTAATAATACTCAGTGCGCTCTCAAAGCAGTTAGCATAGCACATAAACTCTGTGGCGTACGCAGGAAATTGTTATGGGGGGGATTCATGCAGTCGTGCATGGTGTCATTTGTATTTGGTGTGCGTTGTTTGTGACGTCATAGTTTGACGTCATATTCATGTTTTCCAAACCAACGTTTTGGCGAAATTTGCGCTGATGAGCCATAGCAGACAAAACAGTCTGTGGAAAGAAATCCTTTCTCAGCAAAGAATCAGACACTAAGATCTTACAGAGTATATATTTCGCCTACGATGTAGGCATCATCAGCTCTTATTCAAATAGAAGAGCAGACAAAATAATGACAATTGTTTTGGATAAAGTCAACTATCCTGGAACACAGTCGTAGTGAGCGAAAGGTCTGCAAAAAGTGGTGAGATGGTTTCTGGATGCAGACGATATCCCAGATTCCCACCAAAACCTAATTATTACTTTTGGCCCATTTACAATGTTCCTTGAAATTTGTATGCAAATTCATTCCGTGGTATTTGCATTAAGTCGACATATTAACAAGCACAAAGTAAGCGAAAACAATTAATCTCCTTTGCGCAGGTAATAAAGTTTTTGTAAAATATCAAGCTCAAGGGGGTGTTAACCCCAACCCCCCTTGCGTACGCCCTTGCCTAAACTAGACGTAGAGTTCGCGATCCATAGTTTAAGAAGCCCTGGCGTTTAACCAGTTAGATTTAAATCATAGGACGTACCACCTTAATTTATGCAACAAAGAGATATCAGCTGGTACACAAGATGACCAACATTGGTGGCCTTCACGAATGTCAGAGCTTTGTTGTGCATGCAGATTTCAGAACGTCGTCGATTGTTACGACACAAGACTGCAAAAACGTTTCTGAGGCCTATGTTATAATTTTTGTTTATGTGAGTGCTGTGACGCCTGTTACTTGTGTAGATGATATTTTGATGAACTTTGGTGTTCAAATAAACTTGGCATGCATCGAATAAATTAGTTTGATGTAAAAAAAACGTCCTCAAAAAAGTTTTTTGGGTGAAGTGGTGCTGGAATGGACCTTGCCTAGGACGCACCAGCAAATTTAAGACAAATTGTGTGCTTACGTTTAAACAGACCGTGCCACGGTTGGCTGAGCAGGATGACATCATAAGCTATGAGGGGGCGCTGAAAATGGATCTTGCCGAAGGCGCTGGAATGGTTTGCGCCGGCTCTGCCACTAGCCAACACCCACAAAATCTTGAGAAATGATTTGTAAACCCGGATGAGGATGGCTATACTAAAACACTAATATCACCGGAAAATACTCCGGAAAACGTAAAAAAACAACATCCTACTGAAAAACAAAAGAATACTAAAACCGAGGTTTAAGCTACGTGGGGTACCGGTTTTACATTTAGCTTGCCAGGGGGGCGATTCACTCGCCTGCCCCCCGTCCGTTACGTCACTGCCAGTCAGGTCATATTAGTCAAGTCGTGAAGAACAGTACTTGTGGCATTTCTAACTTTGTGCTCTGAATAAATGGATGGGTGCAAGGGAACGCGTCACAGACTTTTTCTGTTTTGACTCCCACCGTTATGGCATTCACTACGAAAACACTGGCTTGCCCCATCGTGCAGAACAAGTGGCGACGGTGTGATGGTCCGTTTGCGCCATGTAAAGTTTTGTTATGTTTGAAAAACCATTGCAAAAAGTCGGTTTTCATAAAAAGGTTTTGTGAAGAAAAATTGTTTTCCAAAAAAATATTATTTTAATCGACAAAGTCTTTGAACCTGAAAAAATTATTTTCTCAAAAATAATTTCAAGAAAAAATTTCATGATGAACTTTTTTCGTTGCTGATCTCAACTCCGCCGACGAAGTGTTTCTCATTGACGTTTGCGAATAAGCCATGTTGCAACTTCAAATGTTGAATGTTCATTCTAATGGAACGTTGCTAACGCTGTTTCTTCTACAATATGTTGCTTTCCATTCTCTCAACGAAGCCTAACGTCATTTACTTTGTTGAAGTCGAGTTTAAATTATGGCTGTTGTTATGGTAAGTGGAAATTACCACATACACGCCAGGAATCGAAACATTTCGTAAAGTGGCTTTGCATGTCTCACCTTGCAGTTAGATTAGCCTAAGAATAGTCGATAGATGTCAACGGTGTGACGTGGAATACTAGACGACAAGCATTGGGAAAGGTTATGCATGTTTGGAATAACACTTGCAGCCGACCTTGTTATACAACTCTATAGGGTTATAGGCTCTATATGCTGTACAAACTTTAAACTCTATAGGCTTTATATGCAAAGTTCAAACATGTCTAGGTAGTTTAAATTTTCTTTTTACTTGGATTGATTTGTAGCAAGCATTCAGCATAAAACTTGAATCCCATACCGATTCCAACAATTCTCTCTGAAGTTCAGTAAAGGAACACAATTTTATAAACAACTCTTTCTTTTACCTCAGCTCTACTTGCAGGTTTTCACCCCAAACTAGATTTTCATATGTGCGGATCTTACCCCGTTCCAACCTTGACGCAGTTTTTGGCACACGATCTGCTGATAAGATTAGAAGCATCACGTGCCGTTACTTCAAACGTAGTTCGTAATGCTGCTCAAGAGACTTGAAAATTTTCGACTCTGAAGCTTTGTGATTGGACGAAGGAATCTTGGGTTTTTTTAGTTTGCACAAAGAACTACCGAGGTTGGTTAGTTAGCGATTCCGGCTGCGATAAAACGGCGCCATGGAGCTCCTGGACTGGAGCACGACCGAATTGCAAGAACTCGTTGGTTTGGTATGCAGCGCTTTGACAACATGGCAGAGTATGAAGCTGAGAAGCTTTTGGCGGTAGAGCATAATCTGATTAAGCCAAAATGAAGTGGATTTTGGCGCTTGCACCAGCCACACTTGCTTTTGCGGTATTATTATCTCATGGTTGCCCGTAGCTAGGAGTTCATGCACCAGCTATGAAGCGAAGCCTTTCAAAAGCCTACATTATGCCTTTCATAATTTGTTTTAAATTTGCGATACATTGTGGAACCATTTGTCTGTTTACACGCCATACAAAGGAAACATAATAAGCTTTCGACTGTTGCGGATGCATCAAAAAGGCGCTAATTTTATATGTAGCTTTAAGCGTTAAAATTACTTATTTTGTGCAAAGTTACAGGTTAACTCGCTTTATTTAAGCCATATGAATGATACGAATCCGTCGTAACAGCAATAACTTATAAATTTACAAACTACGTTAGTTTTGTGCAACTACGTATTTACTATCACAGTACAACCTGCGGCCCACCACTTGCAACTGAGTTAGGCTGACCAAAGAATGTCACAGTGGGAACTGAAAACCAGCAGATGCATATGCACCTGCCAATATAAATTACACTAAAAGAAGTGCAGCGATGGTTGGTGTCGGGCAGCTCCCAACACCGCAGGTTTACTACACTTCTCCAAATTTTACAAAATATTTGTTATTTCTGTTGAAAATTGTCTTTATTCACAAACATTGACCTTTCTAACTGGTTTAACGCCTACTGAGTTTTCTGACCCTCAGCATATTTGGACATTGGCAAAAATTAATTCAATTTAATATTTGTTCTCAAAAACGTTTGATAGTAAGAAAAATTTGAGAACGTTTGCAAAATGTTTTACTAAACACTTGGACTCTAAGCAAAAGCTTTGGCCCAAAATATTTTTTTGGGGCAAACAAGAAGAGAAAATTGAAAAGAAGATGAGCTGGTAATATCATTTCATAAGTTTATTTTTTCCTTGTAAAATGTGGTAATACTGGAAGCAGTTTAGAAAATCAGCAAATGTTGTTTGATTTTTATAGCATTTAAGAAATGTTGCACCTAAGTTTGTTTTTAATGCTTTACATTTCACTCTTTTAATTTTGCGCATCATCAGTAAATCTTAAAAAATCCGTTTTGGGACAGCTGTTGCTTCCATTTAGCACTTCTAGGATTAGAAACATAATTTCACAACGTTCGTTACATTAACTCTGGCACAAGACGATAAATTCAGATATTTTACTGTGTGTTGATATTCTGTTCGTTTCCTTGGCAAAATTTATGATTGGTAGATTTGTTTCCGCTCTAACGTGGTTCCAAAGCTTAAATGCACAATTTTCTTGTGACTTGGAAAGCGCTTTGACTTATAAACGTTTCCACAAAATGGTTGCTTCGTGCTTCTACCGTTGTCTGTAAACATCATAGCTGAAGGATTGCTAACTCAAATATTTGTCAGTGCTTCCTATCCAACTGTTCTAAATATCCAAATAATGTCACAGAACAAACGGACTAAAATGCACTCTTTGGTTTTCTCGTACTCTTTTCCTAGAAATTCCATGGCGCCAGTCTTCGCCTTTCTTTCGAACAGCATTTATGCCTCCACACGACGACACCGTCATTTCGCTTCCTCACAAGCTGTTAGTCATGAAGATGAGAGTCCCAGACGCAAAAATTGACTTAGTGACTTTCCAGTGTGGACCTGCGCAAAGTTGCCAGTGGAAGAAAGCAGAGCACGCCGTTGAAGCAATGGGACGCCTGCCCGAGGCGAATTAAGCCAACCCTGGGCGGGGGCGGCGGCGCCAGTGGCGATTAACTCCTTGTGACGATCCGCTTGGCTACTTTCTCAAGTGGCAAAATCAGATCTAAGTCTTGATAGGACGAGTGCTGCATGTTATGCGCGGGGGATTACGCCTAAGGAGGGGAAGGTGAGCACTGCCAGTCACCAACACATAGAAAAGCATTGTTGATCAATTGTTTAACCAAACGGAGGAGCGATCAAAGCCTTTTCTGGCTGTAATTAGTTGAAGACAAGCCTGGGTACCCATGTGCTGCAACAAGATCGTTACTCTCGCGGCAGACCCTGCAGATGCGAGTCTTGAGGCTAATAGCTCTTCAACACAAAAGTATTTTTGTATGTATGTATAAACGCATCACTGGTGAAATTTAAAAAAGGGGCGTAAGGGTAGCATCTAGCTTGGAAGTTATTTCAAGTTTTGTTGAAATTTATATTTAATCAGTATGCGATCTATAAAACTGCATTTACCGGTCTATATACCTAAAATCAAAGTTAGCATTAAAAATACTGTTTAATCAACCTGTTGGTGACGCTTTCACCTATAGGAGTGTGGGTTTGCTACATGGAGAGGTTGGAACCTATTAGCGATTCATTCACCATTTTTGAGCATGCTTTAAGCACGTGATGAACGCAAAAATATTAATTTCGCATAAAAGTTGCGATACTGGATTTCCAATTTCCCTGGCATGTCAAAAGTATAAGATCCCAAATGTCTTTTTTATCTGTGCGTTGCTACAGATATAATTTGTTACAGAATCATAGAACTATGATGGATGAAGGCTTGACAGACAACGATGAACCGCTTCCAAAATTATCGCAGTGCCTGATGTGTCCTTCCCGAAACAACCTACCAACTCTCGGATTTACTGGTGGAGATTGGACCACTCAGGGATCTAAGGCGACGAACGAACAATGATAGAATTACAGAAAAAAATAAAAAAGTGCCTAAAATCATATCACTTCACTTTGCATTATCACAAAATTACGTTAAAGCTGAAATATTGCAGCAGATATATCAATGATTTCATTGTCTGGTTTTAACCCCTCGCTATCTTTGTATTTGATGCTTACTGCATACAAGGTAACGTTTCAAGGGACAGGTCGATCTCTTTCGTGGTTCGATGAAACATCTACAAAAGCTAAGGCTGTAAGAACAAAAGAATATGACCAAGTGTCTCAGTTCGATTGGCTGATTGCGGTAAAATTTGAAAGACGAAGAACACAACCGCTGAGATGTAACATTTTATCACAAAGTAACACGTTATGCACAAATTCCAACTCATTCAACCTCAACACATCTTTTCACATAACAGCAAAAGATTGTTAAACACTTAATTCAAATGCGTGTATGCACTGAGTGAGCCACTTGACAATTCAGAAACAAACCGGAGTGATATACGCCATTGTTCAAAAATGACAACCCAAAATCTCCAATTAAGGCTTAAACATACATGGATGATGCAGCATTGTTTTTTGCAGTAGTAGGAACAGGTAAATATGTTGTAGAAAGTGAAAATTACTCAAAACCAACAAATCTTCATTACAGCTTGTAAAAAAGTTTGACGTTAACCCAGTCAGCACAAGTTGATGCGTTTCAGTCCAAACGAAAAGGAAATTATAACCAACGAAAAGGAAAAACGAACTCAGAGGTCAGTTTGGGAACTTCATCACAGCAAACTCTTTTCACCTCTCCTGTGAAGCGTCTTCCCATGCTCCTATTGACGACAACTTATTCATCTGCTGCCAAAAAATGGTTTACCTTGCAACCTTTAAATACTTTTGATGGTGTGAGTGAGTTATCTTTAACTATTTATGAAATCTACAGCAAGAATTGTATATTTGCATTTCGTCTAGTTTGATATTTTCATTATTCTGACGATATGATATTATTTTCTTGCTTAAACGTAACCCAATAGTACCGCAGTAATTTTCTGATTTTTCTTTGAATGCGCATTTTAAGAGCACATAATGACTTAAGGTTCCACTTTGAAGACTGTTTCTGACAAACTGATTGTTTTCCTGATAGCAATACGCAATAATATGAAGTCTCGTTCAAAAACAGCAAAATGTAAAAATTGATTGGATCGTAAAACCGTAAAAAATGCCTAAAATCTGCGCGAGCACGAGGCGTCGTTATACTGGCCTGTGTAGATGAGATCATCTTTCGTCTAGGTCACAGGTTAAAATTACATTTGTTTAACCCATTGTTTTCAGGTTGTTCCAACTCTACACCATTCCTTTACGTGTTTGTTTTACAAGCTTATTATTCTCAAAAGGCCGAGTAACTTGCGTGTGCTATGATTTCAACAGCATATCAATGATTAACCCTTCGAAAACCAGTACAGCTCGCAAAAGAAAAAGCGTGCTTTCAACTTCAACTTCTACATTAAGCTGCTCTACAAGGGGCGGCGTATGCCATAAGATAATGCAGCTTGGCATACAAGCTGCTACGTAGAAAGCCTAAAAAGACATTTTCTAGTTTCTTAAAAAGTTACGAATGCACTTGTGTTGGTGGTTTTTAGTAGAGAACGGGACCTGTGTTGGCTAAAGTAAAAACAGCTGGCATTCACCCTTCCACAAATGTAAGTCAGTTACAGAACGGTATATTTACACAAATAGTGTTTTTCCAAGTCACACCCGAACGGCATAAGGATCTTATGGCTGTTTTTCTTTTCTCCGCCGATGGCAGCAGCGTACTGCTCAGGCACGAGGTTAAAGTTTTCCACTGGCAAAGAAGATCGTAAGCTCCGCCCGTAACTAACCTTTCGAGTCGTCTCGCGAAGCGTGTGAAGCTCCAGTTGTAAGAAAGGTGTTGGCCGGATACCTTTTCACACCTCGACACCGTTTCGTGTCGTAGTCTGTTGTTCGCGCGACCTGTTAAATAAACTTATCACTTGCGAACAATGCAACGCGACGGGACACAATCAGAGCGAACAATCTGGCGTCGAGTGCTCATTGTGCTTCGGCGCCTGATAGTGCTGTGTCACTTGACGCCCTGAGATGAGACTCGACAAACTTTCCGTCTACCGCAGCGACATCAGGTCCTGACAAACGTGGCGCTGACGCCATCGCCCGTTTTCGTTTTGCGGTCTTCATGTCAAAGTTTCAAACCTGCATTTGCTCTCTCCTGGCTTCCGGGTCGGTCCGCTTATGGGTTTTTTTGATTGCGCGCATACACTGTATGTGCGTTGCCCTGACGAAAGTATACAAAGCATAATGAAAGTCCTATCGAACCGGTGGATAAACCTAGACAAGCATGTTTAGTTCTCTACTGGCTTAATGAGCGCGTGAATTTTTATTCAACTAGAGAAGAGATACAAACCCATTCCAACAACAGCAACTTGATTCTAGCATAATCCTCTCAATATCGTTATGACCGGCCTTGGCCGAGGATTGTTAACTAAGCCACCCTAGTGTTACAATCATTAACTCATAGTAATTGTATACAGGGACTTTTACCGAATGAAAACCTATGCTTGGGTATACATTTCCATTTACTGGGTTTTGATTCAATTTTTATATGACGCGTCATTAATGCAAGATTGAGCAAAACCGTAAAACGTATACGCTGCTTGCAAAGTGATTTGCGTGATGCATTTTGCTTTCATATTGGACTCAAATCGGCAAATTTTGGAAAATTGTCTTCAAGGAAAATCTATACCTAACTTTTCCTAATGGAAACCCGTATTGTTCCCATTAGTCGTCCGACAACTTTCCAACTTTCCATCTGACTCGTACAACTCACGTTCAACAAGGCGCAACCGATTTTGTAGCGGGAAGCAAATTCAAAGATAAAGGAACACCTCTCGTGCCGTATAACAAACGAATTCCACCCAGACGTGTAAAACTAGCACCTACGTCACAGTGACTCCGCAAAGGAACAATCTGTTTGCCCTGAAAGCATTATCTGCTCACAAACCGTCGAGAGCAAGGCGCCATCAACCACTTAACAATGGTCTGAAAACAAGCTTGTCTTCTCTAACGCGCAAATCAGCTATCTTCAAAGCTTGAGAGTTTGGACTGAAATGGCTGCAAAAAGGCCTTCATACACAGTAGTGTAAACGTTTCTGTAAATAAACAGCAGTTGCTGGCGATTTCTTTTGATGTAGTTTGCAGTATCTGTCTTTATGTGCGTTGTTTGGTTTGGACCACGCGTCTTCGTATTTTATTTCTTGCCAGGTTCGCTTGCTGAGCTTGTAGCATTTATTTTAAAACATACATTGTTGTAGGCCGTTTTCTCATTGTTTCTCTAACAAATTTTCGATCTTCATTACCGACTACAGAACACAGTGTCTCATTTTATTGCCAGCTTTTTGAAATTTAAAATCAGTGGTATGCAACATAGGCTATAATGTGTAAACGCCTTGACAGTAGCCACTTGCTAAGAAATATTGCGTGATAACAAAATAACTATAGTCTGATTTACTTGTTTGTGACAGATAATGATGAATACACTTTCGATAATTTGCTGTTTTTCTACTTTCAAAGGATTTGTATATCATCCATACTTGGTTTAAAGCAAAATGTGCCTTGCGAGATTGAAGAAGTGTCGACCCTTTTTGTCTCTTCCCACAACCCTGCTTGCGCACCTGAAAATAAACAGCTGAGTCTGCAATGATTGCAAACATGAAATACTTTTATGGAAATCGCGATTACAAACTGACCGTGTAGAGTTAACAGATAAGGCTTTTTGTTCAAATATAAGTAATATTGCATTTGCCTGGTGCGACACTAGTTTTTGATGACCTAAACCGTAGAAAGTTATTCTTTTGTAAATATATACATATTCACTGTCATTCGAGATTTAAACCGGCTTTTTCCAAATATGCAACAGACAACCGAAACGCACGCTGCGGTGAAACAACAAAATTATTCTACTGTATTATCCTCTTTAGATGTATGACTTTGAAAACAGCAGTCACAAAGAAATGTTTCTTTGCATTTCAAGGCCAAACATTTTAATTCTCCCTTTTTGTGCAAGAGGGCTTACTGCTAAAACGAAATCATAAAATAGGACAGATGAACTTTTCTATGTCTGCAGCAATTTTCCTTAGGTCAGTCAACCATTCCACAAATGGTGAATTCAATTTTATTTGGCTTAGTTTTTTCTAGGTAAGGCTGTTGATGTGTCTGAGCGAATTAAACGAGCTGTGCATTCCAATGAACTTTTGTAGGTAATTGGAAACACAGAACCAAGGACTTTGCCTTTTTCCACGAAGAGTAAGGCAAGAAAAGCGTATTGCAATGTGAGAAGATCATCTTCCGGGTACTCTCCTATCCGTATCACGTTTCTCTACCCAAGCACCCGCTGGCGCCAGCATCAGGGAAAGCGGACTGCCGCTGCTTTACAAACAATAAGCCCGAGATTCCGACAACTTAAAATTCTTCAGATACAAGCCAGTTGTGCTCCTCCCCTCTAGAGGTGTTATCAACTGGAGTTAGACAAGTTGCTCAGATCCATAAAGGTCTTCCGATTTCTTGTAAATTATAATCTATGGAGATTCAACGCAGGAAGTTCGATTTTAGCCCAAAACTGAGCTTACGGTTTGTAAATGCTTCAAAGACTGATTTACGTTCTGCTGTATAGTGCGTGGGCGTAGCGGTCAGTTGGTTGCCAAGAATGTTATCAGAAATATAATCTGCAAAGCAACAAACCGATCCATGGCATAAACCGTCAGCATCAACAGGTCGTTGTTTGTGGTGAAGCAACAAACGAGCTTGTTACTTTCGTAAACTTCTATTTTGCCATGAGCTAGCATATCCTTTCGAAAGTTACATTTAAACGCTATCTCCATGTTTTCTCACTAGGCAAATGCTTTCAAAAATCATAGCCCACTGCAAAGTGAAATGTGAACTTCGGTTGATCCTGCGAGAAAAGCATGTTTGACTATTTGATGAAACAACCTTATTGTATTCAAACTAATATAAACACTTCTTGTGACATTAAAAAGAGGTTGACAAAAAACGAGGAAATAACTACCTGCGGGAGTCGATCTGCCAACAGAGGTACATTATTGCATGCATCGCGCTGAGGAACTAAGGGCAGAATCATTGTGGTCATACCTATCTTACAAGGAAAGAATCGTTCAAGCAGTTGCAAACTTCTCTCTCTGTTAGGTTAGTATAATGTGTGCAGAAAGTATGCACGAAGCTAGTGTCATCTCAAGAATTTCGCAAGTAAAGTTAGTTGAGTTCTGCGGTTTTCTACAAAAAACATTCGCACCAGACAGAAATTAGCGAGGCCTGTTGCAATCTTTTCCATTAACCTTTGTTACATGGCGCGCAAGCGAAGTGCCGCGTCTGTAAAAACAAAGCTAAAGTTCTCATCAACCTGTTTAATTTTTTGCGCGTTTGATCCCCGGGCGGGGTGGGTTGCGTCGTGAAGCCCATCATCCCTCTTTGCCAAGCGCCGGCACATTATGACGACTCTGCAAAGCGCTTGATTCGATTACCAGAAGAAACGGAGAATTTGCTCAATTTCTCGCAGCTTCAGGCCCAGACGAGCTTCACGCCGGCCACGCGTTGAACGCGTCGGGGATTCCGCAAATGACAAAATCACGAAGTGAGCGACCTTTTCACCTTCGGAGGAATCCACTGCCTGCAAAGCTTTCTTTCGTAGTCAAGGAGATGGTGGCGCAGAATAACAGGGACTGTTCACGTTGGATACTGGCTCTGGCTGCCTTAAGCTGTTAGCCAAGCAGTCATCGCGCGGCCTCAACTGCTGGCTCAACACGTCTGACAAGCTCAAAATGATAATTGACTGATCTTCGAAAGGTTAATAACCTTGCATCAGTCACTTGACGTCGGCAAGACGTATCACAGGTAGAGCGAAGCAAGTGATTACCATCTTGATGCCCCTGATGCACAGGAGGATTTTTCACGCAAAGGACTCATCGACTGGGCAAGAACAAATAAATGTGACTGATGGTTTCAAACCAGTTGGTAAATCATCGAAAGACCAGCTCGTGGCCTTTCGTTTATTTCATTTCATCTGCTTCGTTGCTGGTAGGTCTAGAGTTCGACTCCGCGCCGTAGTAACTTAGTATTGCGGCGTTCTTGGCTGGCGCAGAATATGCATAAGATTTGCGTGGACAATCTTGCATTTGTTGTATTCATTGTGTTGTACTTTTGTCTCTGTGTTAGGGATACCATGTCTGAAGAGAAAATATTCGTGACAGTCTCAATGGCTCCTTTTCGCAGCAACAGACAAGCGCTACACGGCATATTTCAGTATGTTCTTACAATTACCAAGCCACCGCAAAAGTTGAAGTTTTCATCTTCAACGCACATGCACACTGTTTCAAGTTAAACATAATTTACTAACTGTCAAAATTCCGGACATTAGAGCATTTTATAAAATTATTTCCGGACACAAATTTTAACAGAAGTTCCGGACATGTCGGGGAAATTCCGGACGTATGACAACCTTACTCTATGGTTGCTGCAATTGCGCATGTCAATCATACAAAAATACAAAGCTTGACTTTTGTACAGCGAAAAATTCAGCTAAGAACTATGCTTTTGATAAAACATGTAAACTATTTGTTTGCTGCATTAATAATAACATTTTTTATATCAGCGACGCAGTCACACCAAAGCAGGACTGCGTTGTCGCAGCTTTTCTTTGAAAATCCACCGCTGTTTCAAGACAACAGCACTCGTCTTCAATATTTCAAAGAGTATCAAATAAATGTTTGTGATTATGTGAAATTTCAAATGAATTAAAAGAACATTTACTTACAACAAACAATCGTTGGGAATATTTTCTTACAGTTTTGTATTTTTGTTTCAAAATGATATTATGATAAAAAAAGTGCAGCTGTTTGTCGCTCTTTCAAATTATGCATGCTTGCAAAAAAATCAGGATTATGTCTGTGCTTCGTATTTGACACAAAAGCGAGATTGTGCTTATATGTGGCAAAAATTCAACACAAACTCTGAAAAGCTGCTAATGTAAGATTGTAGCAAGTATTGGATATATTCCTAACCCTGCTCAGAAATCCTTATTTTAGTATACGCGTCAGTAAAAGCAGGGTATAATGCTGTCCATAATTTGCATACGCCTTCCTGGGACACGCGACATCCGTTATCTCCAGACCAGACTATTTTTTACTTCCGTATGTGCATTGTTAATCACTTTCGCAACAAAATTTTTTCTTCCCAGCGAAGCGTACATATCATATAAATTTTAGGCAGGATACCACTAAAAAAAGGATTTTTCAGAGAGATTTTTTGCTTGTGCTTCGAAAACGTCATGCACGTGTTAGATCCGTTGTTTTCAGATCAAGTCATGGTATTGGAAGACTCATCACATAAGGTATTGGTGGTCATATCTGGCCAAACAGGTTTTGCACTTAAAATTGCATAGAAATGTTAACTTAGAAAAGTGTCCAAACTTGTCTAAACATCAGGTGTCCCTGCGTAGTAGTATCCATACATCCTATATACTGTATAGGCTTTCAGGGACATTTTCGTAAAATAACTCTGGCACTATTTAATTTGTCTCTGAAAATCATGAACAGTCATGGAAGCACAGGTTTCTAACATTTTTCTATGTATGTGAAATTAACAAAAGAAAACGCCTCTGGGTAGGGGACGACCCATGATTCCTGAGTAGGGTTTTAAGGGATTTCCAATTTTAATAAAACGTTTTTCAACAGGCTATCATTGATCCACTTGACTATTTTCAAAGAAAAAGTAACTGCATGGCAGTCTTGGGAGCTGATTATGGCGTTGAGAGGTTTGAACAGTTTTAACTTCGGAAAACCGAATTAATTAAAGTTGAAACACTTGCGGTTGTTCCATTACGAACCTAACACTTTGTGGTTCATTAACGACAGAAAATGCGGTTTTACTCTGTTGCCTCCACTTCATTTTTATCAAACTATTGTTGTTTGTTCACCTTACCCATTTCAGCTGGTAATCCCAATATTAATGACAATGGTGTTTTAATTCACTTCGTTTCTTTTACGTTTTTACTGCAATATCAAGGGTTGTTGGGTCTTCACTGCGATTCTACATTGCCTAATTACAGTAGCTGTTATTTATGAAGACTTGGAGTTGATTTATTGATGCAGCTGCAGCATGCGCAAAACGTTTAAGCGCACTAAGCTTTGCAGAAGCAGTGGAAGAGGAACTGGTGCTCGTGAGTCAGTAGGGACGCGCGCATCTAAATAACCAAAGGTTCAACTGAATGAGCATGGTGGCGGGTTTTCTTTGCCCAACTTTATTCTCGCTTTATCAAAGGTGAAGTCACGCACTTTTGAGTAGGCTCCACAACACCCACATGCAAACACAACATTTCCGATGGAAAAACTGAACTCTTGACACGACAATTCGCGGTTTTGTCTGGCGCCCTTTCATTGGAATGTTGCAACATCAAGTTTGGCCGCAAACAGTTAGCTTTCCTCGGTAAATTCTCCTCGTAATCAAAAACCTCAGTTCAGCTTTCCCAAGACATCGAGGTATTCGTGGACATGTTGCGGTTGTATCTGCGGCTGCGATTGGGAATAGGCTCGAAATTTTTGGGAAATAATGTTCAACGTTACAACAACAAGTTCAAGATAAGGCATTTGCGTGTGGACTAATGAGTCTTGGCGAATAAAAATGGCATATTGATCGAGTCGTGCGAAGGTAACAGACATGCAAGTTGTTGGGTGTTGTTTTTGGGCCATTTATTTCAGCCCGCTGTTTCAAGTTCCCGAGGATATTTTCAAAGGAATCGGGCTATTTGTGCTGAAACTTTGGCGACAAATATGGAGGCATATATCGAAATGCCAAACTAGCAACCGGAAAAATACAGTTTCATATCAAGCCACTCAAAATCTACTGTTGATGTAGCAGCATTTGCCTTTCTGATTGCTAGTCAAGAGAGCTTTCAGAAAGAAAGAAAGTCTTTGGCGACTGATCCATAATAATGATACACCAAAATGAACCTCTTTTACCAGCAAACATCCTTTTTTGTCCTCAGCAAGCAGTAAGTCGGAAAAGCCGTAAAGAAATTCAGAGAACAGTAAATAAAATTTTCAGGAATGATGTTTTGGAGTTTGAACTTTTGAGTAATGTTTTCTCTAATTTTTTACAACAAAGTGATAAAGTTACTATTTTATAATTTCAATAATTAATTTTCTTTTGTTCTGGAAGTTTTGGCAAGAGCTTCAAGTAATGAGTTTAGGAGCTGCCCGCTTGCTCACATCAAAAACTAGCATGGTAGAATCAACACACAGTCAACTGAATAATCTGATCAAGATGATGCACAGTACAAAGCTTATACATCCTTACTGAAGTTTTATGGCCCGACACATATAAAATACAATTATTGAACTTTACTCTGAATAAAGGCATATCATTTATCTCTAGTGTTTGCTGGTCATCGTAAATAAAAAGCAGCAGTTCAAAAATCTAAGAAAAAACAATTTCAAATGCACTTCTTTGGAGCCACTACCACAAGGGTATCTGCTCAATTACGTCATAAAGGACTGCACAGGTACTCGCACCATGTTTCTGCATAAAATTGCATAAAAGTTTTCCTGGCGTCAGATGAAAGCTATCTGATTTTGAAAAAGAAATATTCCATCACTGTACCACTTGAATCGTCAGACTACTTTTCATCATCAAAACAAATCTATTTATTATGAAAATATAAAAATGTATTTGGTCAAGCCTTTTAAAAAAACAGCAATCTAGCAGATAAGGTCAATTTATCTGCAGTCATTTGGCTTTCCTTCTTTCAAGCAATCGTATTTGGATAAAAACACATGAGCAGAGTCGGTGTAACAAACAAATTAAATCCGTGAAGCCTATGAACAAGCACTGAATTTTCGCCGATGAGCATGCTGCCTTTATTCCAAAATATTGTGAAAAGTGTAGAATCAAACACTGAAGACAAACAAAGTAAGAGATTCATATAATCAGCATCATCAATTTGTTTAATTTAAACGAACGAAACCATGTCTACTCATCTCTCAAGCTTCAAGTTAAAACTAACTTTTACAAATATAAACTAGATTGAATTATCTTGGTGTTATCATTCGCAGATATACTCCATCAAATCACCTCCAAAGTAGATCAACATCATTTTGAAACACTTTGGTAGGAGTTCCATTGTTGATGAAACTAAAAGGACCAAGCTAAACCATAGTTCAAAGGAAATTAGCAGTACAAAAGTTTTAAGTTTAAAAAAAATGATATACTAGTGTATCCGTAGAAGGCAGTAGCTTTTCTTTTTTCTGCTGCTTCACAGTTCACAAATATTGTTTTTTAGAGAAACTAACACCATGTAAAGATAGTTGTTTTTGTGCGACAGAGGATCAGTCATAAAACATGTTTTGACTTTCTCAGTGAAAAAAACTTTGTCTAGGGGCATTCGATCACAAACTTGTTTTGATTAACAACCACTTCCCTGAGGTTGATAAAGTGACAGAAAAAGCAAAAAATTCACCGTGTTTTGGAAGGTCAATAGTTGCACCAAGTTTCCTGACCTTTGCACGAGCTAATGACCTCTTCCCAAAGAGAGAGTTGCCTGCGGTTCAAGAACAAGTAAAGTTCCTTTATTGGTGAGAAAGAGGCAATTTTCATAAAAGCATTTGCAAAAAAGATGACCATAAGAAACTTACAAGCAACGAAGATATCTCAATGACTCAAGGCCTCATCTGAAGTCTGAATATCTTTAAGGAAGTCCTATTATTTTACCAATATATGCCGGTATTAGCGGAAAAGCTGAAAATTTGCTTAACAACATTTTCCAAATACACGCCTTTGTAAAGCTTTTCACTTCAGGTTTTTGACAAAAGGTATTTATGCTAAACAAGGGTCTAAACTTACTGTATTTCATGCAAAAAAACGTTCGCTCGCCAGCGAGCGATGTCGAAAGTTCACCTCGGAACAGACGAGTGTGAAACACCTTGTAAGTCGCCGGTTGTCATTTGATGTAACAGGGGAAAAACAGCAATTCGAGTTCAACAGCTTTTCCTCTGCCTCGTCATCGTGTCAACCCGGAAATGCCAATAGGTTAAGTACTACCCTCACAGCCGGTCACACGAGGGTTATCAACCTCACTGCTGCAGTTCCTCACGCTCCAATACCAGGCTTCTTTTGTAGAAGTCAATGGCAAGTCGCAACTCCACATTTTAATTCCTTTGAAGGTAGTTATTTGGGCAGCGACTGCAAATGAAAACAAGCGTTTCTTCTAAAATAAAACCGATGGTTCAACGGCATGTTGCGCATGCACAACCAGTGTGTTTCGCCTATCGCCCCAAATATAAAAGTAAACTCTGGTAAGCTTCCAGTTTCAGTCACGTTTTGCTGATGCGTCAGTAGCCTTTCAAAAAATCCGTTGTTATTCTAAATGAATTTTTAGTGCTGGGAAACAAACAAAAAATTTCGTTTTTAACAGCATTTTTCGTTTTTCAGCTTTCTGCGCCACGTCTCCCCAAACTCTGCCACAATAGGCTTTTGGTTTCGAAATCTCGCATATTTAAAAAATGTTAACCAGTAGATCAGTATGACTTTGGCAATGATGCTGGATGCTTGTTTTCCTTCAGTTATTTCCATGGTTTCTAATGAAGGTGCAATCAGAAGGAGAAGTAATGGTTCTTAAAAGTTTAAACTACTTGACTGAAACGCCAAGTAAATAACTTAGAAACACACACGATGTTTCTCTAACAGTCTGCCTTAAGTCGGTTGTCTTGTTTCATTGCAAGACCTTTCTGAAGCACTTGCAAAACCATTAGAACAATCAAAATTTTTCTTGATGCCGATTGTTGCGGATCAGAGTCGTTTAAACAGCAATCGAAAAGCGGTGCACCGTGTTCTGCGCAGCATCAAACTCAATATTACTTACAGATAAAGAGAGAGAAGTGGCACCTTTTTTACGCCAAACATCAGAATTAAGTGCGTTTTAGCGAGATAGCTTCACGCTGCCACTCGAACACAGACACCGATTGCGTGCATTCTTAAGCGCTTTTCTTTGAGCTTTTGCTTGTTACATTACCAAAAATGACTCAAATCTAAACTCCTCGCTTTTGTCGCACTCAGGCGAGTTGATTCACGTTTACATACACAAACTGTCAATTTCTGACGTGATTCATACGAAGCGTTATTCCCGTGCGCCCCTTGCAAGGACGCAGTTATCGGACGCGGCACCATGACTCGTTCGGAAGCTTGTAACCAGCCGGGGTTTACAAGACGAATTTGGAGCGCAAACAGCAGAAGACCTTTCATCTTGAACCAACGCCCTCCGGGCTGGTGGCCTCTAGAAAGCGCTAAGAAGGTGTAGTTGTGGGGTTAATGAACGAAGCACCGCCGCACGCTGCGACATTTTCACAAGTCTGAAACTTTTATCGACCCATGTTGAAGACTGTGGCAAGTTTCAAGTGATGTTAAGTCCCTCTGTAATGTTGAACATCTGTTAAGAACAGGTGCAAATTGTTGTACCACGTTTTCTCTTGGACAGTGCAGTATGTATGCCTTGTCTGATACATCATTTAATGTCTTTAAGATGGGTATTTCCACCAGAACAGCTCCAGCCTCAAACTGTTTTTCTGCTATGTTTGATCTCCAAGACACAGTGATAAAGCGGGCGTTTGCCAGTTACTACCAGGTTACGTTATGGCTATTGACACGAGAAAACAACTGATTATCTACAAAGTCCAGGAGGGCTTCGTAAAATGTGTGTAGTTGTTCTTTGCTTGGCTGCCCAAAACTTTGTAGTAAACGTTCGTTTCTTCATATTTTTGTTGGAATATAAATTTTATGCCAAAGTTTAGCAGTGATCCACCTCGAAAATATCCTATATTTCTTATAATCGAGGTACATGTCCAAACTTTCAAAGCATATCTTAACAGAGTTTGCTACAACATTCTTGATCACGAAGTTCAAGAGCGCATCGCGCGCATCATAGGCATCAAGCACTTCTTACTAGTGCAATAGAAGAAAGCAATAAGGGCATACTCACGGAACCCGACTTAAAACTGCATAAAAATTTTGCATTGGTGACTTTTGAAAATGTGGAAATAATGTACTTTGGATTAATTTTTAACAGAGCATGACCTTCTTGCAAAATGTTTCCATATTTGGCAAAGAGACATTTCGATAATGGTGTTTCGCAAACGAATTTTTATGATATAATTTCATCATATGTTATCTAATACAGAGCTTCTCAAACTTTATTGTTTAGCGACCCCATTTCATATAAGGTATTTTTATTTGACCCCCTTCTTGGATAGCTTAGTTGTTAATGATATGTGTAAATATCTCATTACAGCTCTCAATAGGCATTTTGTCAATAGCGAAATCATAAAAATGCCCACAATCCACGAAAGTAACTATACAGTAATGAAACAAGCACGTAATGGAAACAGTAAAGCGAAAAAATTAACAAAAAACAATTCGGTTTATAGAAGCTATCAAGCACATGTAATGGGATGGATGCACTCGATAATTTTTACACAGGTCATCCAACCGTAGATTGATACAAGACAACGCAGGACGAAGGACATTCTCAACTTTTTTCAAAAAGGATTGTTTTTTTGACTTGATGTTGTCAATTTTGAGAATACCACTTCATACAAATATCTTGTGCAAAAGTCTAAGAGTTTATGAATGGCTAGATCAGAAATGACTGAGCATTCATTTCTTATTCTTATCCAAAAATGAAATAATCTGTTTAGGAAATTCCAGTTGCAAACTTTTGTCGTTCAATAACACCGCAAAGTCATCCTCGGCATGGCAGGTGTGTGGCCTCCTGAAATTTCAATTGTGTATGGTTTGTGGATCCAACTTTTCCCGAATCAAAGTACAAAGTGTTTCTGAAACTGTGTATGAAGATTTCAACTTTTTAATCTGAAACTACTCCGCTTGGTGAGCTCTCAAAGCAGTCAGCCTACCCTGGTTGATTATTATCATTTGATAGCTCAGGAAGACATCCTAGTAAACAACTGACACCATTTTGCCTCTAAAATGTAGTAGAAATAGATTCACTGCAGTCCTACTTTTAATTTTCTTGTAAAATAACAAAAATTATTATATCTGTTTTGTCAAGCCAATTTGTTTCGCGACCCAAATGGGGTCGCGACCCATAGTTTGAGAAGTCCTGATCTAGTACATACTTCTTTTTGTAGCTTTCTTTTTTATAGCCTGCTTTTGTTGAACTGTAAAACGTGTTTTTTATGTAGAACGGCCAGGCGTAATTGATACGGTGGTTTTAGCGCAGTTTGCCATTACCTGCTCTATCATAGGTGGAGGATTTTGTTTACTTGGTAACAAATGTGCGCCACAGTTCTGAGTAAAATACAGTGAGTGTTTAGTGCAAGAGCTGGCGACACCCTTTGTCTGCTTAAGGCATTCCAAAGTCTTACACTCCTGATGAAACTCTAGGGTTCCTTTGAATATTACGTTAAAAAAGTATGCGTCTGGAAACCTCTGCTAATCAAATTAATTAAAGCTTTCCAAAATGTACGTGTCTGAGGCATTATATCTGGCACGATATAGTAGCAACCAGACATTCAAAAGCAGCAGCGATTGTGTTTTCGAACTCTTTTGAGGTCTTTCATAGTCACTAGAAGTATAGTATTTGAAGTAGTACAGATGATGTCAATGGTAAAAATTTTCGAGGTGTTACATATCGGCACTGCGTTTGACACATTAACCCTTTGCAAGGTGAAGACAAACGGATGTTCCACTATGAGATATATTCAGGCAAAATATAAAAAGCAAAATTTCCGCCCCGTTTTTAATAAAAAAATTAGTTTCGTTTCTTTATACTTTTGATCAGAAAGTTGCAGTGTTTATACAGTTTAGCTAATCGCGATTCCATCACGTTTTACGACAAAGTAACACCATTAATCTTTTCAGTCAAATAACGTATGCTGAATAAACTTGTGCAGTTTTGTATTTGAACAGCAATGTGTGCATGATGCAATGACGCTATACGCAAATGTGCTGCGTAGGAAAAAATCCCAAGATGCCTTTTCCGATTTCTCATTTGCAAATGCTTTCTCCACAGCGAAGAAGCCGCGTGCTGGTGAAAGTGCGTTGTTTTTGTGTTTTCTGTCGTTCACCTCCCGGACAAGGGCAAGAACGCCCGTTTTTTCGCAGATAGTCCTTCGGCATTTTTAAACATCTCACATGAATTCGAGCTGCACAGGATGACAGTTCTACAGTTCTAAGGGTAGAGCGTCCCGGGCTGTTCGCCTGCCGAGCTGAATGGAAGAGAAAAAACATGCCGCTCTATCGTCGTCTCGGCGTCTTGCTCACGCGCCGTTACACAACGATAACCTTGCGCGTTGGCCTGATGACCTCACTAAATTTATGAGGTTGTAAATTATGAAGGCAAAAAGACTGGTCATAAACTAGGGACAATGATAGTGGTTGCATGTTTTTGATCTTTCCGAGGAACGTTGTTTGTCGTAGAATATTTATCGCGCGTGACCTAGCGGCAGCCAATCAATTGTCGACCTCATTTTTAAGATAAAACTATTTGAAGACTGAAATGATCAAATGCGAGCAATAAAACTTGCAGAAATTCAAATTGAACTTTTTAGATGTTTATACGAATGGCATCAGTTCCTTTAAATTTCTGCTTGTTTCTTTAATAAACCACAGTTTTCACCGACACATCCAGTTTAACGAAGTAAAAATGTGTTTACACTGCTAGCATGCGCATTAGATACGACTCAGTGTTTCGTCGCTTCAAAACTTGTCAATAGCAGCTATTCTGAACGTAATACACAAAAACTAGCTGCGTTGCTTGAAATCACTGTGCATGGCGCAGAAAGCAAATATTGGAGGTCTAATTCCTGCATTAGTACCTTGAATGGGAATAATTTTTCATGCGGTATTTTTAATTGAAATGATAACACAACGGTTGTAATTGCAAAAGTTATACACTGTAGACCCGATATAACGCGATCCAATATAACGCGGAATCGGATATAACGCGGTTTGAGTATGGACCCCGATTTCATAACTGATTTGCTGCGATACAGTAGCTAACTGATTTGCTGCGATACAAAAATACGTGATGCCATAGCAGCGATCGATACAGCCTTGCAGTGGCTAGAGTGTCAGAACATGGACAAGACTCACATCCTACACTTGAAAGAAATACGAGATTGCAAGGAAAAAGAATAGACAAGCATTGAAGCAGTCAACCTTGGACTCGTTTTTAGTATAAACATCACATTGTCATGGAAATATACGTTCTTGGTCATGACTGTATACCATTTGTTACGCGACTCACTTATAACGCGGTCTGATATTGTGGATCCCGACATCCGCGTTATATCGGGTCTGCAGTGTACTTCTTTGGTAGTCTAGTTCCAATTTTTTGGTTAGCTTATTCAAATATATTCCGTTGAAACTTATTTTAATAACGTCAAGCTAGCATTCCATTGACATGCCGTTTTCGAAACAGTTACGTCATTTCTTTGTTTCTTATCTTGTCCATCAGACGAAACACATTCATTGGAAAAGATGTCATATTCCACAAAGAAGCTGTAACTTATGGATCAAGAAAGAAAATGATGTTATTCTCATTGTGTAGTACATCAAATATCACATGTGCCACCGTCTACGGAGCTTTTTCTTGGTAAATATTGCAATTGTGGCGAGCTGCTACCGCATCGCTTGTGCTTTTTGTTCCTGCAACCTGCATGAAAAGGCGACAAATAATACTTTACAACTCTCGGCCTGGCCCGACCGAGTATCGAATCCAGTCCAATATAAATAGAGGTGTTTGCTCGACCACTCGGCGACTTTGATGAGAAGTTATGGATCATGTAAACACAATAGTTTGATATCTGCTTGTATTTGTATGACACAAGATTGGAATAGAACTAAAGAAAGTGTGACCAACGCATGTGAGCGGGTTCTGGTCCACAGTGGAGCAAAATCACTTTAGAATAATATCGACATCCGTACGGTTGACAAATTAACGCACAAAATACTGTAAATTGAACTTCGAAAGTATTTATGAATAACTACAGGTTTCAAATATTTTCCCCTCACACCAAATTTTGTCTATTTTCAATTTCAAACAGATATTTCAAGAGGATGTTGAGGAATATCATGTCAGAGAAGTACTTTTTTCTTCAGGACATGATTTCATCACTAACTTGAAGAAAAACAGCGGTTATGAAGCAAAATCGCCATCCATGTTTTTACTTAGAATATCTCTCAAGTACAGCCAAAACACAAAAACACAAAAGCGGAATTAAAACTCGTATAAGATGGTTTCAACTGCGTACAAATGTTTTCTTTGTTTTGTTGCTACTTCATTCTTTGGAAATCTTTCTGCATTTTAAGAAATTATCCTTTACAGATCTTTGTTCAGTTCCTTCTGGAAATACAGTAAACCGGATTAAAGCTGTTTTAACCCTAGTAACTCAAAAAATGCTTTAAGGTCTGTGCTTCAAGAAACAATACAACAAATTATTTTTAAAAATTCGTTCAGAATTTGAACTCACAAGCTTGTCTCCCATATGTTTTGAGAAATTTAATATACTGTACAGTATACTGACAGGTATTGTAACATGTGACAGTGAATCATTTTTATGTAGGGCTTTGCTTTTGTTTGTACACACTTTGGCATNTGTGTATTTAAGAATTTAATAAAAGTGGAAGCACCAGTACAACTAAATAATCCCTGAAAGATAAAAAGCACAAAATCCTGTTNAGCATAATGCACACTTCTCTAATTTCTGTGTCATTTCCTATATATTCAATGTTGTACACTAGTGTTTTGAAACTAGTAGTTCATATCTTAAATTCAAATTGCACTTAGCCAACGTATCCCACTGTGCACTGCACGGCCTTTTTATAATTTTACTCAACGTGACATTGAGAATCAATGTAAATTATGTCGACATTTTTGTTGAGTGTTCACAAATGCTTTTTCAGCTGTTATCAAAGATTGTGAACTACGCACCTTATATCCCAGCGGTATATTTTCTGTTTTCTTATTTGGTCCTTGTGTATTACTGCTGCTGTTGAAGCAAGCATGCATGGAAAAAGATAATTTTACCTATCAGATGCATCGGTGTGATTGGATACAGTATGACTGGTGGCAAATTCACAAACCTATGACAATAATAAGCTAATTTTAGGTATAGCTGACTCCTGGGCTTGGCGTTAAACTCCAATCAGTGATAGGACTGCAGTTCTAGAGTTGTGCAGTTTTGGGGAAACTGGGATTCCTTATAGTTGTCATTATTCCCAGGTTCACTCTGATCTGTATAGTCTCTTTCAAGGGCAAACTTAACTCTTTAACCATGCAAGGCAATCAGTGTGGGTATTGGGAACCGATAGGCAGGTGGGAATTTTTCTTCCACTGCAGCAGCCCTTGCAGCTGAACCTGGCCCCAACATACTGTATTGGCCAGGTCTTCCCATGGGAGTCACTAAGGGATGCGAAGCGTGGTCTATTAATGACTGGTCAACTTAGTCACCTAAACCTTTTTCCCGGGCTTGCAATGGAGTTTTAAGCGGTTATCGTCTCTCACCGAAGTTCTGCGGCACACGCAGATATCATGGATGGACATTACAGAATGTGAATCGTGACGAACCCTTTTACATAAGTTCGTTTTCTCGCTGAAAGCGATGGCTGAATCATTCAAGTAAGTTGGTTAGATGTGCCCAGGAAAAATAGACGCAAATTGCGTTTTCTTCATGCTCGCCTTACAACTTGTTTTATCTTTTGCAAACCACCGCTGCAAAAAATAGGAAATTAAAATGAATTTTGCCTTAAGAGAGAGTTTGCACGAACGTGACAAATGAATTGCCCCCAGGTGTTCCATTGCGGAAGTTAGACGAGGAAGAAATAACCTAAGCTGACCTGGTTATAGTACGAGTTGAGAACTCTTATATTTAGCCGAAATCTTTGCTCGAAAATGTAAAGATTGGCAGCTTCGCAAGCCTCGTGCGATATTAAGGCGGTGTTTGGTTTACTAATGGGCGCCAAATAATATTGAATCATCATTTGTCTAGCGCGGCCCGTTTTTCAGATCTAGCCGTCCAGCACCAGCACTGTATATCATTCGCAGGCCATTGTGAGCAAGTAAGGACCTTACGCCGGAGCAATGGGCGGAAGGAATGCACTAGCAACGGTTGAATCTTGTGCGCAAGTGTCGAAAAGTAATCGCCTCGCGACCGCTGACACCTGATCAACAAACACGACAAATGCGTAACCAGGCAGGCTGCTCGTAAACGGAGAATGGGCGCAGGGGCCCGGCTGTAAAGAGAGTGACCGCGTCCTTTCATGGAGCCGAGCACGTGTGATAAATATCCGATTTGCGGCCAGCATAACAAACATGTCGTTTCGTGGCGGTGCAGAAAAAGTAACGATCCTGGGTAAACACGTTTGCGGGAGCCTGGAGCGTCGTTTCTGTACAGAGCAGGGTAAGGAAGTGCTTGGCCAGTGCGAAGGTTAAACGATCGATCCAGATCGGAATAAAACAGCAGATCGTTTGAATTTTAGGAGGGCGTGAAAATAGTCCGAGCACAAGTGCTACACAGTGCGAACAATCTCAACAGGCGCTGTAAACATCCCGCTTGATCGGAAAAAAGTCTAAGAAAACTGTTGCCACCTGCGACCTCGTTAACACTCTTGTCCAAACCGGTGTTACGGGATTCGCAAACAAAGCGATTGTGCGCTCGGTGCGGCTAACGCTCGACCTTTGCCAGACTTTCCCCCAACATAATGTCAGATGCCGCTGGAATGCTTTCATGTCCCTTCCCCGCTATGCAGTAAAACTTTCCCTACATGGGAGACAGTAGGTTATGAAATTTTACCACTTGCAACGATCAGCAACGCACGTCTTTGAATAGTCACCTAAGTGCAGAGGAAGATATTGATGCCAGCATTACGAGTTACATTTCCAAATTCGTATGTTTTTCAGCGGCCAGGGTGAAACTGACCCAGCCCACTCCCTAAACGGAAAGAAATGAGTTTCATAACGATCAAAAACAAACTTGGTCTTATCATAGAGGTTTCAGTGATTTTTTGAGATATTTTGTCAGTAAAGAGCTAAGCAGGCCCTGCTTGAAAACGTCCTCAAAGACGGTATTGCTGATGAATCTGACTCCATTTTAGAAGATAAAGGAATAAAAACTTTGTTTGTTGCAAACGCGTTCTGCGGTAGCAGTATCACTCAACTTTATGAGAAAAGACATGAAACGACAATATCAATACGACTGTCCACTGTCATCAAATGTGATGCGTGTATTTTTAGGTTCAGATGTCAAAGCAGCCCTCAGACAAATATCAATTACCGAGTGGGTGTGGTAGCAACGCCGTGGGGATAAATCTTTTCTTAAAACGTGTAAAAAACTATGGTTTCTGCTAGCTCAACCAGCAATAAATTAACTGGATAGATTGGTTGGAGACGAGAGCAGTGGGCGGTTGCCCGGCCGCGAAGCTGTTTGCCTTTCGCCCTTCGTATTTACGAGCTCGTTCGCTCGCAACTGCGAATAAGGCCGAGTAAATTTAGGTAAAGGCCAACAAATTGCTCTTCTCCCGCAGTTAAAGCTGTGCTTTACGATCGGCCTTCACGAAGGTTTCTGCTTGATTCGTTTGTTTTCTGACACCTACCAGCAGCCGCAGCCGAACCAGCTGGCTGCACTTCCCTTACGACATCTTTAAGGTTTGTCTCTTAAATGCTCTTGAAACAAAAGAGGATTAGCAAGAATTTTTGGTGGGTTGGCTCTCAAAACCAAGAAAGAAACACTGTGCTAACATTCGGATGTGGTTCCTGCATTTTGGGCTACGCAAAACAAATTTTCAGCTTTCAGATTTGCGCAAACAAAAAATCTGTATTTGCCTTTACTGAATAGCGTAAATCTTCTCGTTTATCTAAAAAATTTTTTGGGCTGGATCTGGAAGCTAATATCTCTAAGTGACAGCGCTTCAATTAAAAGCTCTAGGTTTGCTGTAACCTTTCGAGGAATTAGCCAAATGGACTCTGCTTTCTTCTTTTTGCGATGATTCAAACTTGCACATATCTGCATTCAAGTAACAAGTCTCCAAAAAGTTGACAAACAAGCCAATCTATCCAGCACATTTTTAATAGGTAATCGGTTGCACGCAACACTACGCATCTCCAGTCCTAAAATCTCAATCTTCAACCCTGAAATCTTATTCAAATTCTATTAGAATAAGATTGTAGGACTGAGGGTGCTAAGCCTTCGTGAAGTCGATTTCCTGTAGAAAAATTTTGCTCGATAGATTCGTTTGTTTGTCACCTTTGTGGGGACTATTTACTTGGTGATAGTACTTCGTCATATTGATGGTGAAGCAAATCTCTGAAAAATTGGATTTCTTATCAAAGCCATTTCATGATTAATGCCCTTCTAAGTACGGCATGTCACGTCGAGGGTGGCTTTGCCGGACAACACTAAACGTTTATTGAGATGATCACGAAAAGCTAAAGCTTACACAAGAGTTAGCGTCACGAATTCGGACACACGTGTGCCGCAGGAATAAATCATAAGGAGTCCCTTGAGCATTGAATCAACCCCGATTGTCAGTGCTAAAGACTTAAGTGCACGCGCTCCGGTTCACGCAGCTTTTTTTACTAATCGTTTTTTTTACCGCCAACCTTAGTCAGTTTTGATGAACCACCATTGCTGTTGGACAGGGATTTTACATCTGCCGCGCTGCTTTAAGACACCTTTGGACGTTTGAGTGAGGATCATGCCCCATGCCGGAGCATTGGTATTGGGCAAAAGTGTTTTAAGGCTCAATAGAGGACAGTTTTTCTTATAAAATGATGTTATAACACGGAAAATTTGATAAAAACTTTCAAGTTCGTCAGTAAGAGGATAAAGCGCAGCGATAAAAGGCGATTTGTACCAAATTTTTGCTTTAAAAATATATCTTTACAAGTTAGGAACAAAGTAATAGTGTTCGTTCAGCGCTTTCTGCTATCCCAGAAACAGTTTTTTGAATCGTTTTATGAATTTCGTCTTTTGTTTTGTCTGAATAAATATGTTATTGTAAATATATTAAATAGATATAAACACAAAAATAAAAGAATATGGATCTTGAACGTCGTTTTCAGTATGCTATGACAATTACTTTAACCAACGTTTTGTTTCGTGAACCCTTGTCAAACAAACGGACTTTCTAAGCTTCGAAAACAAAATATATTTTGCCATTGTCAGCACAGAAAACAAATCTGTGCTGCATTTAAGTCAAATCGCTGTGGCAGATTTTAAGTTTGTAGCTGGATATTTTGTTCAAGCACACTAAGCGAACGAAACTTATATGCGTTCCGTAGCTTACTTAAAAAAGAGACCAAGAACTAATCACCATCTTTTGTCTGCCAGCATGACACAACAAAATTGAAATACAAGAAATTTACTTTCCACGGTCTTTGCCTGAAATTTCCTAAATTTAGAATCAAAACCACTGATTCAAGTAGATATCGGAAGTCGGGAGTGTTTTTGTCGCTCACGCCCGCAATGCGCAACCACCTGCCAAGCACGAGTCCATTAAAAAAGCGCGCTCGTCTGTTGACAGATGCTTTTGACAAACCTGGTTGCGACGCTCGAATCGTGCTGCAAACACAAATAAATGAACCAGACAATACTAATTTCGAAACTACACGCAAATTTTTCAGAAGCAAATGACTTGCCCAAAGTTGCCATTAACAATCATTTTGTGCTTTACTGACGGGTATGGAGAAGAGGTAATGCGTGCGTGGTTTATGTGTGTGTGCGTCGTGTACATCTAGGCGTGTGTCGCCTCCATCTGCAATGTTTCGCTTAATTTTATATGGATGTAGCCATAAACTGCGTGATAAACGAAAGACGAATCGGTAGATTTAACAACTTAAAACTCTGGGTATCCATTTAATCCAAATAGAAAGGCAAGCAATCAATTTCCTCCATTCGATCATAAAGATGGAGCTATCTAGGCAGGCTATATAAAGTGTCATGATATGGCATTGTCTAACTGTACAGAGGTTCTTGAACTTTTTCAGTCGCGCCCGCTTTGGCGTTAGTCATTCATACTCGCGCCTCGTCTAACCTCAAATTCAAACACAAAAAAACAGAACAATTTATTTGCCAATATCCTGCTTTTCAACAACATGTCGCTGCCATATTCGCCCCTCTTACGACTCTTTGACGCCCTTAAAGGGGGCGAACCCCAGTTTAAGAATACAGAGTCTAACGGGTAATATTTGGTAATAATGGAGGATGTCATGGGACAGTTGTGCTAAAATTTAGTAAAAAAACTTTGTGACTTTCATGTAAAGGCTAAAATAGATAACGTTTTGATATGAAAACCTTTCTTTGATACAGAAGTGCATAAGATGAACGCCAAAATGTTTGATTCCATGCAACTATACAACTATTGCAGGCAAGTACTTTAATAAATGTGTTGCTTTATTAAATGCTGCTCTTGCCCGTCTAAAATTGGCACAAGAAGAACTGAACTTTTTTTAAATTTTTGTTAATGTTATTCGTATTTCTATTTTTTCTACGTACTTTCTCTCATAGTTTTCGTTTGATACAAGTTGATAATCTTTGTTGTCACTTGCATGACAACAGTCAAGTGCACCCATCAAAACGAACTAAGTGCAGATGAGAGGTAAGAGCAAGATGATCAGGCACTATTCTAAATAGTTAACAGAGCAAGCAGATGACGCTAAACTTGGGTATCAACCAAACAACAAAGAAGGATGATATCCTGAAGCATAAATGATGGATAAACCAGCCATAGCTTCTACAAATGTTCACCATCTTTAGATAAAACAAATTAAACACTTTTTCGGCTCATCAACATAAAATTGTTTTTCTGATGATCGAGCCAGAAACGAATAATCAGGAGTTAGGTTATTTGTATACGATTATCACAGCAAAACATTTGATTGGTCAACGTTCATGACATGATACATTTCGCAAAACTGGATGGTCCTTTCAGTGAATAAGCCCCTTCTGTGCTTTTTATGTGAAAGCTATGTACAGTAAAATATGAAGCATGTGAGATAAATCTTATAACTAAATTTCTCCAAAGTATAGTATAGTGCAGCATATTTACAGATATGTTTCCCTACAACTGTTACACTCTATCTTAAGAGAAAATTGGGTCAACTAAATCCTGTTTGAAAGATATTTTCTGAAGGAATCCCAAGTGAGTATTTGTGTCACTCCTCGCAACCTATCAAGCAAGAGGTTATTTTAACAAACCTTAAAAAGTCGATAAATTTTTAATGTGAAGTTTTTGGTAACTTGACAACTTAACGGTTGACACACATTAAACAACCTTGAAAGCCTTTTTTTATAAAGCGACCAAGTAACCACGCCTGGGAGGCAGAAAAGGATCTGGGCAAGACAAATTCTCCAAAACTTATGTTAGCATGGGTCCTGGTCGATGAAAAAGTTTTATCAACTTTTACAAATCGTTATTACGTGAAACTATTGCTGGAAAGGAAGTAAAGAAAGACAAAGCAACAAAGCAATCGCAAACTCTGTTCCTTGTTTTTCAACTGATTAAAACAAGAGATGCAAGGGCTTGAATGACTGTAGCTTGCATAAACACGAATGTTTTTCAATTTCAACCAACCGGTCAACCGCCAAGCTTGGAATTTAAATAGTTCTGGTCACTGTTGTGCCAGAGCAGTAAAACACAGGCGCCGAGTTTTAGCGCCCGCTGACCACCAGAGCCGCCACTTTTACCACCGGCGAGAGGACAGTGCGAGCAGTTAACGGCGCTGTGGGGAGGTCACCATAAAGTTGCCTGATGAACTCACAAATGGCCAAAACCATTGTGCGAACAAACAGCTTTCGTTTACGACTAAAACAGTCAGGAATTTCTGACGTAGTCCTCGTAAAAAGAAAACTTTCACTGGCGTACCTGTAGCTAAAGTGCTACATCCGCTCAAGTGACCACAAAAGCTGAATAAAAATGTTTCGCATCTTAAAGATTCTTTGGAATCTAAGAGGTTGTTCTGCTAATTTGTCCAGCAGCAATAGCGGCTCAAAAAAGATTTGATATTGCGTCGCAAGTGGTCACCGGAAGGTAACGTCTTGTTTGCTTTCGGGGCAGCTTGCCACATGTGCGAGAGCACACCTGCTGCTGTTGGGTGTTGGTTTGCTTGGTTGCAGAATCGTGCTGCCATTTCCGAGCAAACAAATGTTTGCGGTTTGAACTGTACGCACAATAAGTTTGCGGGGCAGTGGTTGACAAACAGCGATAAACAATGGAGCCCAACACCTCGGCTGTTACACGCATTAACACCTCGTAAGCAAGCCTGGAAAAGTAAATGAGACGGCAGCAACATTCCGTAGTTCCAATTTATCACAAACGAATGTAACAGAGTAGTTCCTTCTGCAAACGATGTCTCCTAAGACAAACGTAAAGCAATAAGAGATTCGGACAGACAAGGGTTACCAAAAACAGATCAACTGTAACAAGTGCTTACCGCAAACTGCGGTTTTGAATTCACTTACACCGGATAGATGCCTCAGTTTTATTTTGCTCTGACCCTACAACTTTGGGTAGCAATCCAAAAGTTTTGAAACAAAAACATCTAACAGAGCATTGCTGGGGTGAAAAACATAATGTTGACATATATTTTCTACATTGTTCGATTATTCGCTGCAAACATTTCAGATGTTTGTTATATTTTACAGTTAAGTTCAACAGGATTTCACGAAATCATTTTTGATGCATTGCTGGAAATGATTCGTTTGTAAATGTGCTGATCTTGGACTTGTGTTCACTTCACATAACAAAACCTTGCCACAGCGAACAAAAATGCTTTGACCATTTCTTATTCCGTCTGCAGGAAACGTCAATGCCGGACTTAGGCGTGTGCGTTGTGTGCGGTCGCAAACACGCTTCCACATAAATGTGTAATTTAGACTTTTCTTTGTTTAACGTCTAGCGCAGAGACGACTCTGCGGTTATACCTCGTGCTCATGATCAGCAACTGCAGCGGAGAAAGATCATTTGGCAAACGGAAATTTATCAAACACAGGCTGCGAACAACGATGACGCAAGAACGCCCAAATGATCTTATACTGACGAGCATTGAACATGACATCTTGCGACAAATTAACTTCGACGATGTCATCAGTGACGTTGCCCACGCCAAAGCTCGTAAAGTTCCAGGTCTCCTTTAAACATAGTATATGATTCCGTCTCAATGTGTGTGTGTAATTTTCAGTCATCTTGTCAGTTCAAAGTCTGAAAGTATTAACATGGAAAAGGAGCCTCCAGATGGCTTTGCGCACACAGGCCTCCACAAATCAAAATCCGGGACTGGGTAACGTTTACAGTTGCCATTTCGTGTGACAGCTTTTCGTAACTCTCATTTCATCTACAGATTATATTTTAGTTTATATTCTACCCAGCACGAAATTCTTCGCATAACTTCATAAACAGCATCATGCACAGCTACAAAAAACGATAAATGCTGACTTTTGCACAAGTAAACCCTTGACACTATGCAACATTTTTTCCATCAGCGCTTGTGGAGCTTTCCTACGGTCGATTTCGTTGGGGCGGGCGTAATTGCGACGATTACGAATGTCAAGAGGAAAGGCGAGCGCGTGTAAAACCCTTATGTCTGCTTGTCATTCGGATTGAGAGGAGGCGCCGAAACAATTTGCTTCTTGCCCAGTTCAGGCCGGCACGTGTTAACAGTCCCCTTGACCCTCTTAAACCATCGAGTCTCTCGAATACGTCGGGGATTGGCAGGATTTGTTCACAGGGATTTCAAACCGAAAGATGTTTCGTCGAATTATTGAACAGAAGAGCAGATGAATCCGGATGCTTTCTCTCCAAATTAATTTTTTTGTACAGGAGTTAATTATGATATATCGGCCAGAAAGCCATCTTTTCGGCCGTTTCAGCGAAACCTGTTAGCGCTAACTGATGGAAAGGTCATTTCCGGAATGTTTTGACGATTTAGCTTCGTGTGATCTTTCGCTCGAAAGGTAAGCAGAAGCGTGACTTCAAACTAAAATTTTCTGTTCTTTATCAAGGGCAGATTTTGAATTAGCTAGTTGCTAGATTTTCCTTTGAGTCGTCTCTGGACGCCTTTTGCGAAAAGCGGGGTTTTGCATAAATATATGCAGTTGTTTCAAGGACATTTTTAGAAAGCAGCTCCAGTTTGTACGTCGGCGCGCGCTCCACACTTTGAACACGAACACGGCATCACACTTCAGCCCCGGATTTCGAGCAAGTGCTTTTGTCGTTTTTCGCATGAGAAAGATTTCTCTTTCGCTGGCGACAAACTGTTCAACACAAGAGCTGTCTGTTATGCGGCGAAGCAGGGTTCCGGTTGCAAAGTCACAATTAACGCAAAGCATTTGCAATCTCGATCGGCGCAAAACGGCGCGCCTGCGTATTAGCAGTCTAATTTGTCGCTTGCACACAAGCAAATTGCCGTGCACTTGACTGCCTTTTCATCTGCCACGTTATCGGTGCGTCGTTAAGTCTTAATTAATTCGGAAGTGCGGCGTGCTTATTCGGGCGCGCAGCGCGGCAGTCAATCATTCTAATCTACGTCGATCACGCACGTCGACGTGCTGCCGGCCTCTGCAACGGTCGCGTATTAGCTGGCCAAATATCAACCCAGCGGCACAGCGCGTAAGTTCTTGCTTTGACTGAGAGCTGTTATTAGTGCCCCCCGATCACTGCCGTTTTTACACAGCAACGATTTTCTAATTACGTAAGCGTACACAAATGGACGGTTGCAAATGTATGTGCAAGCGCTTTGTTCTAAATCAAGATGAAATTTAGAAGGCGAAGTACGCAGTTGATGAAGGATTGCAGAGTAGTTTAAGCCCACTGCGTCGCAATGGTACCTTTCCTATTTTTGCCAGTACTTTCTAAAGGGATACGTTGGACGAGTTTGACATTGGGATCAAACAACAAAAACTATTATTTTGACACGAAACGTTCCAGACTTAGACAGTGACTGTGTTGGTGACAGACCTTAAAAAGCTGCGTCATGAGGACACATGTTTGAAATGAGGCCAAGTAAAAACATACATCTACAAACAGACAATGTAAACAAGTAAAACTGTCAGTAAAATCTAATCAGAATATATTCTAACTTGTTATCACACGAGTTAGTTTTGAGGACCGCTGTGCACAAACTGGCTTTCGCGCAAAGAAAATCAAAATTAAGCCACATATTTAGCTTAGTTGCTGCTTTTACTAAGTAAAAAGTGTTTGAAGGAAAAAGAAACTTAAAAAAAGGCTTTAAGGTTTTCGCCTCAGTCAGATCACGTAAAATCGTTTCTTTCTATAGATTTAGGTGTCTATTGACAAGCATAAACTGTTTTGCGCATTTTAGACAATCACTGCTTTAGCAGAACGGATCGACTTTTTTACTTAATCTTATGGATGAAAGCCCCAGCAACTTTATAGCTATTCAGCTATTATCAACACTCCACCCATTTTTCGGACGGGCGGATAATCACGCTAAGACGTAAATATATTTTGATGTGTGTGGCTGCATTCTTCGATTACGTCCAGTATTTCACATACAATTAAAAAGAGTATGGCTGGTAATCCCAAATACTTGTGCTTCAAATCTACAGTTTGTGCAAACTGATTTCCTCATGAATACTTGTACCATTTTCATTGAAATTCACGTTGTCGCACAAACGCTTAAACAGAGGCCTGTCCAGTGGTATGGCTGCGGGGACAAACTCCCTGCAAGTGTCAGAACAAAACGTCTTTTTTCACATGCGAAAAACCTGTATGATGTTTTCAATGTTCACAATCATGGGCTGACGAGACGCGGAGTCTGTGGCGGACAATCGTTTGGCAGCTGCCTTGCCCAAAAACGATGAGCTTATTTTGGTCTTTGAAAAATATACCTGTCCCAAGCCACATTTTTGATAGCACAATTTCCCTGGGCCTATCACAAGGTTTTGACGCTTGAACCTTCACTGAAAAAGTTGTTTGACCACTTTTCCATACGGCTGTTAAATAAAGGTAAGTTTTTTGTTATTAAACTATGTCACGCAAAAGATCTTAAGTTTTTTTATCAAAAAAGCTGCATAACGATAAACGTCAGCATTGTTCCCTCTAAGAAATGTTACACTTAGGTTCAGCAAATGTTTGTTTCAGTGAGCATGAATATTTTAAGGCGGAGATGACAGAGTTCTATATGAATTAAATACTTCGTGAATTATTAGAATAAGTATGAAATCTTATCAAAATACGAACAAAGTACACATTTAATCCAAATGACGTCTCCTTCTTTTCGTGCTTTTGTGATGTCTGAAGTGTTGGAAGTGCGCGATGATGAAATTCCACTGCGCAAATGGTCTGGTGGCATTGAGAATTTGCGCAACATTGAATGCCAGACTTGATAATCGTGCGTTCTGTGAACAGTATACAAGAGTTTGACTCACGATCACGGTAGAAAAGCCAGCAACAATCATTGCAGGGCACAAGCGAAAATTATGGAGTGAGCATACAGGGCATACTTTTACATCCGTGGCATGCATTGTCTGACAGATGTGTTATCGAAGCCCGTAAGTTTTGAGATCTATAAAAAAAAGTTTGATGTGGTCGTCTTGGTTCCTGCACTTGTTTTCACAAATCGACTCTAAATTATTTATGATCTTAATTATTTTTCTCACTTCTCTGAGAAGTCAACGCATTGCTTCAAGTCTCATGTTTTATTTGACATACTGTAAATTTACCTTTCAAAAGTATTGCCATCCATTTCACGACGTCATGCTTCAGTGGATAGAAGAAAAATTACCTCAACGGCTTTGCCTGTGAAAATTTTATAAATTTGACAACACTGTCCGACTGCTGCTGTGCTAAAGGAAGGAAATTGATTCAGAACAATTGCCACAGAGGCAATCGTCATCTTGTTCACTGAAGCACCAACAATATTTGAAACATACATTTTCTTCATCAGCCGCATCGCAGTTTATTTACGAAATTGTACTTGGTTCAAACAAAACGGTAACTGGTGCCCGCGTTGATGTGTCATTGTGGGATTTATTTAATTATTCTCCACGATTTTGCGCGGCAAAAAGGTACTCAAGAAATTATTGGTTGAGGTCTAAAAGAATCTCAAATATTATCAGCAAAAGAAAATACAGCATTACTTCAAAGAGTCCAAGAAAGAAAAGTTTAGGTGTTGAAACATTCATATTACATAATTGGTAATTTCCCTGATCATCCTTTGCTCCTAGCAAACAGATTGCATTTACCTGCGTTCGTAAATAAATTATTTTTTTATTTTTTTGTCCTGTTTCGACCTTAACATGAAATACTAAAATTTTGAAAGCTTTGTTCACTCGTAGGTGAAGAGAAGCAGGGAGCAACACCATTTACATAAAATCTTACTACTCAGTATGTCACCGTGACCAAACTCATGAGGGTCGCTCATTCTTTTTGTTGCAAGCAGCTCATTTCATTGATAGAGAAGGCTTTTGAATCAAATCTGCATAAGAAAACGATATATGTAGTAGGTTTGCTTTTGATCGTGTTTTGTAAACTTTAACCGTTCAAACTTTTATGAGTGCCTTTCAAAACTCCCACACCGGGAAGAGACAGTTTCCGAACGGCAGGCCCGCATGTGGCGGTTTATACTAGTTTGCGAATTTTTTCTGTGCAATGCTTGGTTTTCAAAAAACACCACCTCTCGCAAACTCTCCACTTATACAAAGCCAAACGAAAAAAGTAATGGATAGAAGCAGGCCTGTAATGAGGGAGGCGCAGGGGGCGAAATCCCCCCTAGGAAAATCCCCCTAGGAAAATGTTCGTCCTCCCTGGAAAAACGTGTTGGATATAGTTTGAAACTATTGGACAAAGTTAAAAAAATCTGGTACCCTCTCAGAAAAATTTTCGCCCCTCCTGGTGTCCCAAGCTGGTTACGGGCCTGGATAGAAGTATGTCTTAAGTGCACACCTTTGAAATAATATCACCGCTCGCAACGGTTGCACCGTAAATTTTCTAAATTTTTGCCAATGCATTTTGACAGTGACAAGTATCAGAAAATCAAAAACAGAAACTACGGTACTCCAGACTAAATAAGTAAGCCCTACCACATAGAAAAAGATATAACAAATGTAGCAATTGGATTTGTTATTTCTAAAACAAGTTTTCTTTTCACCAGTATTCTTGGTGAACTGTACAAACTATGTTCTTCGAAAACGTACTGTATGTGTTGCTGGTTGCACAGCTCTCAATCAACTGCTTCCTTGGTGGAAAGTCTGCATGCCAACACATAACGCCATGTTGATATTCTTACAGTTCTAAAGCTATGACGATGCTTTGGATCGGAATTTGCCATTACAGAATGATTCTTGCTACTGTCTTCGATCAGTTATTGTGTAGAAAATAGAAAAAAATTTTGTGTGCCATTAGCAAAAAGGTTGTGATACACTTCGGTGATGTCGTCAACGCCCGGTTGGTATAAATGTGATGAGATTAATGCCTGTAATTAAAACTTTCCAAGAAAACGTAAATTTAGGAAGATACAAAATAAAGGAATCTTTCTTTGAATTTTAGCACCGCGGCTGTTTCTTGAACACGTCCTTTGCCTCAAATTTTCAAATGTAAACGTCATTATTCAGGCATTTTGGGCAGTTATCATGAAGTCTCTGTTGCTTGTTTAGCCTTAAAATGGTTGTGGTGGTTCTTTACATGAAAGAGATTATCCTCTACTGACAAGCTTGCTGTGTTTTGGTGTGATTGAGCAAATGCATTATTTCCGCAGGAGGGCGCACGAAAGCAAATTTTGTCAGGAATACATGAAACGTTCGGTTATTGACCCGCTTTGAACGGAAACTTTTCTGAACGAAACAATACCACGACAAGGGTAAATAAAAGCACTAGAAGAAAAGGTGACTGAGTCGGTAGCAGTTTTTAGAAAAACAAACCCAGGCTTTGGAAAAATCAAATATAACGAATATAGCGAATTTGTTCTGAAATTAAAAGGCAAGCAAGTGCTATAAACAGACACCATGCTGTCTCCCATCCTTGCCTTGATTGCGAATCGCGATTAAAAAATGTGAACAACGCTGGATTGTGCCATCAGACTGGCGACGATCAAATGGTCTGTGATCACTGAGGTGTCAAGGCTGCCTTTCATCGCTCTCCTTGCTGCGTTCATTGGCGATTGGCTTCTTGTGCACTGCAGTTGGATAAAAGAGTGTCAAGTGACAAGCAAAAGGTTACAAAAGGTGTGCAATTTGTTGTACAGGCCGCTGTCAGCCCATCATCACCCGCACGCGACGTGCAGGAAACAAAGTAATGATTTCTTGCACTACAGCGACGTGCCTGAACACCTTTTCATTTGCGAGCACAGCCTCCTCAAACAGCGGGTCATGGCTGGTTACAAAGCGGAGTTCAGGTTTATTCTTTTTCTGCACCCACTTCAAATAGATTGCTTGCCTACACAATATAAAAAACCTACGCGGTACTGCCCATGAATCTCACTTCCAAGTGATCAACAAGTCTCAGAAAACCACAGATCAGTTGTAACATTCTGATGCCGGTCAAGAAGTTTGAATTGAACGGGTGCAGGTAGCATGAAAACACTTTTCCCAGATTTCAACAACAATCAAATCGCTGTCTTGCTTGCATTTTGCTACACTTTGTGTTGGGGACATTTCCAATGAGACTCATGAGGACCTCGACTTAAACCTCACTTCTGATCGTTGAAAGCGAACAATAACCCGCTGTTTATCGATTGGTCATAATTTTCTGATTGAAGCCATTTTGCCTGCATCCATAGTTTGATTCTTGACGCTTTCCGCGGTTGCGGTTGGAATGAGCTGATTAAAGGCTGATGCAAATTAGAAAGAAAAGGAAACGTGAGCTGCTTTTCGTGCGTCAACTGCACACGCGACCGACAAAACATAAACAAGCACTACAAGTGTTTGACAAAGTCAGCGAGAAAGCACGAAGAAGTGCTGAGAACGAAAAATGGCGAGGGAAAAAAGTGGCCCGCCGGGATTCGCCGATGCAGGCAGGAAAAAAGGACCTGCGAAAGCGAAAGACAAGAAAAATTACAGCTTACGCGGACGATCGCTTCGCGAGATGGTTGTCTTTGGAAGGCCGCGAAACTGAAAGGTTACGAATTCTGTGCAGTCGCGGTGACAAAGGTTCCTTCGATTGTTAGCAAATTTCATTCACACGCTTTAGTGGCGCGAAGCATTTTTTCACAAGTCAAAACTTTTTCGTATAAAATCGAAAACGTTTCCTAAAATGAGCCCTTTCGTTGCTGAACATTTTGGTATATTGCTATCAGCTGCTTGAAACTGATCCAGACGATCAGTGTATTCCTGATGCAATCGGAGGCGCTTGGGTTTCTTCGTTAGGTTATAAGATCATGTTTTGTTAAGAACTGCTTCATAATCAGCATCATGGTCACGCGAAGTGGTTTTGATCCGCAGAAAGATAACTCAAGAAAACAGCAAGTCGCCGTAACAAGACAAGTGAAACTGAACGACAAGCTTATAGAGGTGCGACCGCCGAGAACTGTTCAGACGGCTTTTTGAAATCGAGCCGAAAGGGTCTTGTCCTCTGCTGGCAGGGCAGATGGAAGCCAGCACTCCAACCGCGATAGTATCATGCAGCGTACTTTTGCTCAGTGACAGATGATATCAGGCACATACGAGCGTGTGAAACTGGAAGATTAATCATAAACGAATAAATCAGCGCATTATTGGAGGGTGAAACTTCACATATATTGGCAGATGCACAGAAAGGTTGTGACTAGATAGTTTGTGTTTAGATTGCTCGGAATGAAAAGTTTTAACAGATATGATGAACGTAGTAGTTGATTGATAAACCTCACTGCTGCAAACCTATCTAATTAACCCATTTTTTTAATTTTGAACTTGTTCTTTAACACTGACGAAGTTGCTGTCAGCGTCAAATCATTTTACCAGGACCAAGCATTCCGCTATCGCTACCTACGAGCTGCGAATTTCTATCACAAAGTTTTTCTTGATTAACGCCAATGTATTGAGTGTTTGCCGTAAAAGCATCTATTCTATTTTCGTATGATTAGCTCTACCATACAGATTGGCACTACTGTACTTAAAGCAAACTTTGAACTTTGCTTTTAAAACAGGCCGTACTGTAGTTGAGGCCCAGTGTCAAGAATTTCGATGTTTTTGATCAGACCGACACTGTTGCTTCCATGAGTCTTATCCGGCTCCAATTTTGAAGACAACAGCCAAGCACGAGTCGCAGTTACCTGACAGAAGGCTTGTTGCACAAAACCTTTGTTTGTGAGATTTTTATCACACTCAACCCTTGTTTGGCAGAGGACATTTCCAATCTCAAAAAATAATAATCTACAGATCTCAATTTTTGAAACAAAAACGGAATGATACAGGAATCTATGAAACCGGGACCAGTATCTCCACTACAAGCAGTGATGTCTGCCTATAGCCACAACGCTCTATTGCCATCAAGACACGGGGCTGAATTCCCATTCCTTCACCCCTCATACATCCCTACAGCTCTGTCGCTTCCACATTGTCCATCATCGCTGATGTTTCCGAAAGGCCCGACGTCTCCCGCTGGCATCGGACCGGGATTTGAACGCGCTATGTGCGGTGCTCAAGTTGCAGATCTGCCGCGTGGAAAATTGGCAGATCCCGACGACAACGAGCCTGATGATCCCCATGTAGAACTGGACAATGCCAAATTGTGGGAAGAGTTTCATAAACGAGGAACAGAGATGGTGATCACTAAGACAGGAAGGTGCGTTGTTGCTTATCTTGATATTATCGAATGAGTAGCATTTGTAGATTCTATTTGATATTATCGAATGAGTAGATTCTATTTGAATAAGAGCTGATGATGTCTACTTTGTAGGCGAAATATATACTCTGTAAGACCTTAGTGCCTAATTCTGTGCTGAGAAAGGATTTCTTTCAATAGGCAGAGTAGCATTTGTGTTACATTTTAGAAATAATTTGTAGAAATTTTCGACAAAGCAAGAGGGCTTCGTTCCATACAGGAAATGTGTGATTTCGTCACATGTTTTCCAGTAACCGGATTTTTTGCTGTGTGTATTGCTTGGATTCGTTAGAATATTTACGAAATGGGCCATTGGACTGCAGCTGTTTTACATGCCGGTCATTTGTGGTTTCATAGCGTTGTCTATTTTTTGTACATTTAGCATAACAATGTAAGCCCGCCACTGCGCGTGTAGCTCTGTCTTAAATGCCTGACGCCTGTTGGTGATTTCGAAATGCAATTTATAATTTGGTTGTTGTGGAAAGGTGTTTTGTGAGATTAGGTAGGCCATCAGACAAAAATTTCATGAAAAAGGTCACTCCACGCACAGGAGATGATTTGCTGATTTTTAGCCAGATGATAAACTGAAGCGCCAATGCTCGCTCCGTTGCTCACCGAAAAAGTTTTGAAAAATTTCAGATCAGTTTTAGCCTACAGACAAACCTTAGAAACTCCATACCAACATAATGTTCATTTCATTTTTGTGCGAAAACCTAACTCGCTTTGCCCGAAGGAATGCAAGGCCCCTGACTTACGTCCAAGCTGGAATTTGAGGTCCAGTGTTTGATGCAAGGCGGATCCAAGAGTACTGCTGATCGCAGAACTTCCGCTGTAACTGACTCCTCCGTTGTTCGACCGTGGCCCGTTTCTGCGCCGTTCAAGCAAACTTTGATTAGAATATGGTCGGCGCATCTTCGTATCAAAATCGGAAACAGGCAAAGAGGCACGAGATGTCGAGTGGGGCAAGGTGCGCAAACATCAGCGAAATCTGCGAGTAGGTGTCAGCTGCGTGCTACATTAAGCTTTCTTCGCACTCTGAAACTCACCGGTACGCTGTACACACCTGTTGCGCCACTCCCAGCTCACTGGCCCTTGTAGGCAATATCTTGTTCGTAATATCTTTCTGTGTATTTGTCTCACGAATAACACGTTGGGCCAGGTGCGTTCGTTTAGTTAGGTCGTGCGCCGAGCTGCCGCTATCTGTGGCAGTTTGCATTTGTCGTAGAGACGGTGCATAATATCGGACCGTTTGCGTGCTTCAAGTGTGGTATGCGCACAGAATGCGGGAAAAATGTTTGACTGGGTCAGCGATGCGAACTTACTAGTCATTACGACCTGCGTCTGGTTGTGAACAACACCACTACTTTCTTTGCTACTTTTTCGACGATTCTTCTGCAGCAAGGATGATATTGGGCAAACGCGTGAGTGACCGAGGATGGCTTTTTTGCGAGTGACTGCGGTGATACTGTTTGTCGGTTGCGCTGACTACGCTAACATTGCGCGCCATTTTCGCGGCACTACACGATCGGATCGGTTTTATTGCCGGGCATGAAACTGCGATTCCCGGCCATGTCAAGGCTGGGCCACCGATGACCGATGGAACCGGACGCAATCATTTACCCACGGTCCTTGTGGCTCTGGCGTAGCCACCTCGGTGGTTGCCGAGCAAAACGTATAATTATGAAATCCACAATGGTTATTTGCACCAACAGAAATACAATTAACACGAGGTAACGACGAATGTACTTTTTAACAGAGACAAGTCGTCACGTTTCGCGAGTCGTTCGCGATACCTCGTTAGGACAGAGTAGTTTTACCACAAACGCTAACAAATTGCACGTGGTTTAGTTGCCTAATGGCAATAAACTGAGGGCTGAGCAAATTTTACGGACTTGAACCAGCACGAAATCCACGCACTTGGAGATTTAGTCAAAGCTAATAGCAACGATAATGGTGATAATGCGGTGTGGTTGTTTCCAGCACACAGCAATCAACCAAGTGGACTGTTTGGGTAAATGGACCTCCTGACAAGTCGCGCGACCGCACACGTCCCATGCATTTCAAATAAAAGTATCAGTGACAAGTCATTTGTTGTTGTTTCGTCGCGGCGCCATTTTGGCGGCTGTGTTTATCAACATTTTATTTTTTCTCAGTTTGTACCAATGTTTGATGATGAGTACAATTTTTAGTGATGAATATATGTCTTCGTTGACAAAAGCACAGATTGAAATAAACGTTGCGGACGTTGACTAAACAGTCGACTGATGTTGTTCGATACTTTCGAATTTTTTCAAGTTATCGCCACATGTTTTGACTCTTCAAGATGTCCACAAACAAAAATAATTGTTTTAATAACAGCCACTGCACTCGTTAGTTAAAGTATATTCATTTTGTAAGAAAAAAGTACCTTCTTTTCTTCATTGTTCGTTTTTCCAATTTTTTCAGCTCGTACGTGTTGCCAAGGAAAAGATTTTTTCTTAATTTTACGTTTTCGCAATACGTTCGAAATAAAAATACTTGCAAGAACGTTTAGCTTTCACCAAAAATATTGTGAAGACTTTTGATTTGCAAAACCTACCTTCATCTCACACTGCTATAAAATGTTCGTGGTGTAAACCGGATTGTTGCTCAAACGTATTTATTAACGCAAAAGCAATACACCAAACAAAAAGTGTGTTGTAATTTGTCCAGTTATTTTACTTGCCGAATTAGGCTAAGCAACACGATGACTTTTGGTATATTTCTAATGACAGTTATACAGCGCATCAGGTTCTTTTTGTGTTATCTACCTTTTATCAAGGACGTTGATTTTTCATATGAACTACTGTACTAGAATCAGTTCATGTTTTTCCATCGGTTGAAAGTTTTTGAATTTAAGCAATTGTTGACTCAATACCAATGCAAAAACACAAACCGTATGCATGTCAATTCCGCATTTTTCATAAAACGCACATTTCCCTCATGCGTGTAACGGTTCGCCATTTTTTCCTGTGAAGCGTTTTGATACAGTTCTTTCTTTTAATCTCAAGTATCACAACTTTTAGTTTCAAAACATGACCCCTTTTGCAATGCAAAACTTCCTGTATGTGGTGGATCCTTGCAGTTACAAGTCGAATTTTCTGATTGCTCTCTAGCTAATTTTCAAACACTTGGAGTGCTCGTGTGTCAATGTATGATTGGCTAGCAGGTGAACATCACCACTCGTCACATGAGTGAGTGGGGTTGCGGCAAAGAAAAACGGCTACAGGGTTTTTGGCTTTTGATAGTTGCAGAAAAGTAAACCTCGTTTCTACAGCTTTTTAAGACGCCGAAAACATTTTTGTTACAAAAAGGAAACTGTTTGCACGCGACTTTGGTTAGAAAGGCTCATACTTTTCGAAATGTAGCTTTGCCAGTGGCAAAAAAGTTTTGATGCTTTTAGTTTAGATGATTATCGTCTTCCTTTGTCAGCGATTACGCGAGTGGAAGCGTTTGAGGTGAACAAGTAAATGCAAGACACTAATTAGACCCGAATCAATTCGAGATTCGTCTATCTTGATTAAGTACTAGTAGGAGATGACTTCTGTTTTGTTGCAAATCAAATGTGTTCATCATCACAAAGGAAAACGCACATATGTCTTTTTATTTTGTCGCAACTCTCCGCTACACTCAGGAAAAAAAAATATTGGGAGTGATTTCCTGCGGTGTGTTAATGCGAGACGTCATACCTCCAGGTTTCACACCAAGTTGCTGTTAATGAAAGCGGGGTGCCATTGCTGATGCACTGCCACGCCACGCACTACTACCAAATTTAATGCTGCTCGTCAAAATTTGCTGTTGAGTCATGTAACCCACTTGAATAAAGTCGTCTAAAATGTAATCGGTACCTGGTTATATGGATTGGTCAGAGGAAACAATTTCTTTCTCACACTTCCAATATATTTAAGGGTCCAACTTGCTCACCAAAGTTCACACTTGCGAGGCTAAAATGCGTCGCTGGCAGTTGGGCGAACGATTTGACGCTATTGGAAACAAGTGCAGTTATTAAACCTCTTTGTGGCCGCGACTGCGTTCTCTTTTTAGGATCTGGATGGTGTCGTTTTGCATTTGCTTACTTGGTTTACCAAAAAAACCTTCTCTGCGAAGTTTGAAGTCTGCAGAAAAATGAACCACGCCAATGGTGTTTTGATGATATTTTAATAAATTTCTCATTCAGTTCGGTTAAGAGCATACATTGCATTCAATCAAGATTTCCTGTAATTACTTCAACATTTTCCTACTTCAGTTAGTTTGTTGGTTTCAACAAAGTGGATCAATTAATTTATTTCCTTAACCTCAGATCGTTTTATGCTCTGGATAGAAAACATTTATTTTGTGGAGAAACTATTGTTTAAATTATTTTTGTGTCACTCATTGGCTGTGCTCGTCACACAGTTAAGGCGTTTTTACATAGGTAATATGCAACCTGTTTACATTGACTCTTCTTCAATTACACGTCAGATACTGACGGCGTTAAACTTTGCGTAAACCCGCCGCGGGTGTTATTGAAACGTCATGATCGGCAAGGTGTAAACTTGTCGATCAAACAGTTGACGCTGACGCGTTCGTTAACTCGATTATTGGTCGTCCAGCAATGTCGGAATGAATTCGACAGAGGAACAAAACGCCAGGGCGTCCGATTAGAAGTGCGAAAAAACGCGGGCGTGTTTGATTTGACACTCTGGCTTTTGTCTGTGCGGGAGGGATTGGCGCCGCGCGGCCTGCGACAGTCGGTTTGCACACTGCGCTTTCGGAAGTAGAATTCCCGGGCGGTGACCATCCGGTTGCAGTGCGTCACAGTCGTGCCCAGCGCCAAAGAAACCGACTGTGCAGAACTGCGCCATTGCATATATAATTTGAGTTCGGCCCATTGTCACTGACTGCGCCAGCATGGCAGAAGATTTGACGAGGTGACAGTGTCATTGTAATGCCCATTGTGCAGTTCCTGAAAGTGAGATGATTCGAGCGTTGTGAGTGACGTTGGGTGCGCAGTGGAAATTGGCTGCCACATGGTGACCCCATTGCAGAACAAAGAAGACCGTTGGTGATGTTACACATTGTTGAGCGTTCCTTTGAATCCTCTGCCACAAAATAGCACGTCGCAAGTTGCATGCAAAGCAACTGCTTCGGTAAGCTGCTTTGGCTTTCCTCATCATCAGCTGAACAAACACTCAAGCCAGGCGTATCGCGGTGTCGAGAATAGCAAAATGTAGCGGATGTCAATGTCAAGCATTATAGGAGATCAAAACCGTGCCACCCGCTGTTAGACGCGACCCTCTGTAGCCCCATAGCTCAAAGCGCGCAAAAATATCCGGGGTGCAATAAACAGCTCAACTTAGCTCTTTTGTATGTTTGTGACCCATTTTCACGGTGCTGTTTGCTGACGTCCACTTTTTGAAAAAGCTGGAGCGTATATTTTTGTCAAACTAAGTCTCGGTAGTTCAACCTCTCTCTGGAAAAGTGACCTGGGGTAACATATACTGTATATGACGTCAAACCAACCGTGAACGTGACAGCAGGTTCTGAGGATTCAAGCAACTGACTAGAGGTTGAAGAAAATCGAGCGTTAGTTTTTTTTATATAAAATTTTGACAATGTCCATTCAAAATCACAGAATGATTATGCTTTGTAACATAATTCTACTTGTTCAGGGTAGTCAGCTCATATTTTGAAGCAGGGATGAAACGTGGCGTGCTGAACAGATAAATGGAAATTTCCTATTTTCACTCTAAGCAGCTTTTTTACCACGCTTCGTTTAGTTTTTTACAACATTTGGTTGGGGCTAGTTGGGGTCATGACCGCGCTGGTATTCCTGATGCGGACATCATGAGGTCGCCGTCATACATAAATCAGTGTGGCAGAAGCTCCGGTGATAATCTTCTCAAAGCAACCTGGTTGGGTCGTGTTCGCACAAATATTTACTGTAGCTGTTTTCAGTTGTGAAACGTTTCAAGTCGTCCATGACGATATTAATCAGCTCAAAAACTGTAGGAGATACTTCTGCTATTACTTTCGCGTTTATTTGCGAATTTAAAACTTTTTCTGAAATCTAAATAGTAACAATTCGAGTATTAACGTATTTTTTTCAGTTGCAAAAGCCCCATTGATTTTCACGTCCAATGCGTTGAGTGGAATTTGCACTTTCATTATTTGAACAATGCGTATTGCAGGCAGTTAGACTTGACAAAAATCTAGTTTTGAAAACATGTGTTTGTACTTATTGTAAGAACTGACTGCCTGTGGTTCTAATTTCCTGGGTAAAAATCAAAAAATTATTTGCCTGTAATTGAAAGTTTTTGAGCAAAACACGCGGTCACCGTTACGTTGTACCGCGATAACGATTTTAAGGGTCAAGGCCCTTTACATGAAAGAGCGTCATTCGCTTCGTGGTGCTTACGGCAGAGTTGTCTACATGTCAGTTTCGGTGATTTTGGCCTCGATACCCTGTCGAGTTTGTTTTTACCCTTCCTATGAGGTGAGAATTGCCATGGGATGGGCGTCATCTTTGCTGACCTGCTGAGCAGCAACCATTGTCTGCGATTAATCACTTACTGCTGGGCAGATTGAGTCAGACACGGTCAAACAGCCTAGATTTGTCAATGCTGTGGTTCACAATAGGCCTGCTTTTTGGTTGGATGCATCTCGCAAAGGCTGCACGCAACTGCGATTGCTTGGAGCTTTGTCCATACGCGAACCGGTATATTTAATTATTGTTCTAGCAGCTCCAGTGGTAGAAAAACCTGCTCTGGGCTTGAGGTGAAGAAATATTTTAAGTCGATATCGATCCATCATGATGGGTGACTGAAGCTTGCAGCTCAAAATTGTTGCTAAGTTCCCGGGTTTTCACGTGCCTAGCAGGAAAAAATCTCCCCGCTCATTACCTTTGCTCGCAAAGTTGAGGTTGCTACGAAGACTATATGTGTGTTCTTAGCTGATGAGCGGAGCATTAAACCGCCAGTCGTTCGCGAAATCCTGAAATGGGTAGTTAATGTGCTGTGTAGCAGCAGCAGCTAAAGAATAACCGATTGCCCGCGTGGGTGGGTCGTCTAGCTATCGGCATTGCTCAACTAAGTAGCCTGAATCCAGTGTCCTATTTGTCTCCTTCATCCAACCAGTCGTAATCTTTCTGACGCCTGACGCGCATCTGATGCCGCTCAAGCTGTTTGGGGATGCAACAAGAACCACAGCAAATTGTTTGCAAGCGCCCTCATCAAAGTAACGCAGTTTATTTACGCATCCAGCCGAAACATAAGCCTGGTGTCGGCGGACGTTCAAGTCGCCGCTACATATTATGCGTCCAGGTGGTGCCCTAACGAAAGTCTGCAGTTTTTTTCGGCCACTTTTTCTCAAGAAAATGACACCAGTCTGACGCTTGCTGCAAAACAGATATGTTATCCTGCAGCAAAATAACCGCTATTAAACGAACGAAGTGTTTGACGGTGTGTTCGTCCGCTGCCATTGTTTAGAGGTTATGAAAACGCGTTCTTTATATGTATTAATACCTTTTAGGCGATTCCATTTGGAAGATTCAGTTTTCAACGCATACTGTCTTTGTTGAACTCGTGGCGCACAAATAAGCGTATGTACTCTTGACAAATTTATACAATCTTGTTGGCGTTTCGTGCCGTGAACAGCTAAGTATGGGTTTATGCATGCATTGAGCACAACGCACTTGCAGTGTGTATTGCACAAGTTGCCCTCTAAGTGTAGAGTTATAGAAATGGTAGCGTCAGTTGGAGGTGAGGTGTTTAGTGCTCTTGTTTTTTTT
>JGI24158J21664_10000123_pt1 | contig 51351 bp, 30 predicted proteins | sample Ectturendosymbi3_FD_21664 | JGI IMG/M metagenome (IMG submission 21664) | reverse complement strand
CTATTTAAGCGCCAGTTTGTAACAATTTTATAAGGGATGAAGACGAATGTATCCACAAACATTTCATGTAATTGAGATGAACTTCGGTCCCTGACAGAGCAAAGCAAAGATGGCGCGAGTCACCAAAACAGATTTACTTTCGTCCGGCTTTTTTTTCAATACAAGCATAGTAGCAATTTCGTTTGTACATTGCTAAGGAGAACATGGGATGCCTCAAGCTTCTAACTGAGTAACACTAACAAATCGTTACTCCAACTCCAAGTTACTTAAGATCACAATCACTACCAATGCTTTTAAGCATTTTCCGTAATGCTTTTTTTGCATAGAAGTAGACTTTTTCAAGGAAACAAAGGAAACTGCTCTCAGTGAAAATGTAACGGATGTGATATTGTGTTAAATCAGTAACCTAATACCAGGTTTTTTAAAGGTGTTTTAGGGACGCGATTCGGGTCCCTACATGTCCATACCAGGTAACTAACATTTTCCTTTAAAAAAAAACTGATAAAACAATGTTTTTTGAGGAAAGATGATTTTTTTTTTTTAGACCAGTGGTTCTTAGCCTTTTCTGCACCACGCCCCCTTTAAGTGCTGTAATTGTCCTTCGTTTCAAGCCCCCCTGACAATAAACAAACAGTACAGTGCAAACAAATGTATCTATTGGTTAATTTATTGATCAAACTTTCCATGTTTCAGAGCGCATAAGGACTCGTGACCTCCTTCGGAGGCGCGCCCACCAGGTTAACAACCACTGTTTTCGACCAAGTAAGGAAAGCTCGCAGCACTGACTTTCCACTTTACGTTTCACGAAAGCGAGAGATGCAGTGCACTTACTTTGAAAAGCCGGAGGATTTAACAAGCCAGATAGTCGAACAAACGTTTCGTTTTTATCAAAAAATGCTAATTTTGAATTTAGTTTTAGCCCTTTATGGCAGGCCTGCACAAAATACGACCGGCGAGAGCTTTTTCAGTTGCAGAAAATGTTGGGAAAGCCCGACTTCGGATATCGTCCTTGCAGAATTTCTTCCACACTACAACGAAATAGGTTCTTGCGGCCCGCGGCGAAATTACGTTGAACAATCTGGCCTTCGAGCTTTCTGAGTTGTGCAGGCCTGCTTTAAGGACATGAGATGGCAAAAGGTGTACCACCAGTCTAGCAGTGGTGTGAATGGTCGGAACACGTTGCGTACCCCAAGTCTGTGAAACTACCCTTGCAGGGCTGGAATGTAAACGACTCATGGATCACCGATACAACCAGACTCGGACTTGCTACGTTTGTGGTTCACTTTTGCACCTTTCGAAAACCCGTGAGCGCGACAGCGTGACGAGCGCGCCAGGCGAACGCAGAACCACAAGTCGTGAACAGTTTGCATGTGTAACAGCCTGGCCTGTGCGGCCGCATATTAAAACAGAGAACAGAGGGAGTACAGACTGGTGCATAGGTTTGCTGTTTGAGAAAGATCTGCGATGTTATAAGAGCAATTGATGGACTGAACCATTGAAAATAAAAAATCAGGGCAATAAACAAGTTCTTTGAAACGTGAGACGGAATGGCAACACAATTTTAAAATTACTATTTAAATTTCCCGAAATCGAAACTTTATCTGCAGGCGAAGACTAAGGCGACTACATTTTGTGTTGTCTACTACATTTTGCAACTGGCCGACTTGCAACCTGTCTGGTCACCAAACGCAAGATGCGAAACTATCCATTTACACTCAAGCAAAAAGTCACCGTACAACCTTGGGTTGGTCTTGTTTACATCAACCAGGCATTAACCAGGCCCGTAGCCACGGGGGCAATGCCCATCACCAATTTTTTGTACCCCTCAAATTTTTTTGTGCTCAGAAAAATTTGTTTTAATAACATAATAAAAACAAAAATCTTGCCCCCCTACATATGGCTTTTGTTCCCGAAATCTTAAGACCTGGCTGCAGGCCTGGTATTAACCAGCAAAGAGTGTCTAGCGGTGGCGCAGTGGAGGACAAACCGTAGCGGCAACTTTCATGTGAGAAGGAATCGTGTCAATCATTCCGTTTTTATCTGGAGCTACAGCTGCGACGTGGAATGCAAGTGGTGAAGGTCGCGTTTGCAACAGAGCCTGGAGCAGTTGCAGCGACTGAATAGAAGTGTTAGAACGTTGGGGGAAAGAAACACTGCTCGGCTTCCAATAAAATGCGTTAACAAGGTGGGAAAAACACGATTAGATCAGAAGAGCTGCAAAACGAAGTGGCGAACGCGAAAAATGGCACATCCTTATTTTCCGGGTTGTTTCGTTTTGAAGTCTCATTTCTGCGCTGGTGAAAAAGCGAAGCCAGGTCTTATCATACAATCCACGTTCTTTTTGAAAGAGTAACAGTAGACGAAGTTTCACTACAATCAACCCATCCGTCATTCATCTCGTTTTGATAAGTATTTAATAAACGCTCATGTTACTAAAGATAAAACTTATTTCGCACCAGCTCCGTTCCTTTTTTAACTTCATAGAAAGGTCGTTTTTAATTATGTAGCCTAAATTTCGAACAACCATCACCTGCAAATCGCTCAAAATTAGCCCGACCAGAAGGGGGAGGCTGCACAAGACGTCGCGGTGATTTTTCGTCAACTTCAGCGCTGTTGCTGTTTGTTGACGAAGACCAGTCATGAACCGCCCCTTTTCCGGTATAGGCGTCAGTCGTTTCATTGCTGACGTTCGGGCATCCATTGCTGGGCGCATTGGGGTCCGGCTTGTTAGGGGATGATTTACCGCTGCAATACTTACTCTCGTTGTTTTCAGGACAACATGGCCCATTTGGACATTTGTGAGTCGGTTGCTTTCTTTCGCAGGGAGATCTATGAGAAGGTGACAGGTCAGTTATTAAAGTGAGAACAAAATGTTGCGTCTGGAAAAATGCAAGATGAACTGCATAAACAAAAGTCTCCACACAGAAGTTATAATATTTTCAACAACTTTTACAGTTCCTTAAACGCGTATTGCAGTAGATGCTAAAATCCCTGAAGGTCAAGGAATAGACAATCGCAGGGGAGTGGGAAAAGTCTTGCAGGCAATTCCACACAAAGCCGAACGTTTTGTTGTTTTATAAAGAACACGCGCATACATGCTGTTTGTTGACGACGACCAATCACGAGCTTTCCCTTTTTGGTAAAAGCGTCAGTCGTTTCGATGCTGACTTTTCGAGCATCCATTGTCGGTCTTATTTTCTGGCATGACAGGCACAAGCGCGTTGTAGCTTGCTTTCGACATAACTTCGCAAAGAAATCTATTGCTAGAAATACTTGCGTTTCAGCGCTTCTGCGACGTGAATCAGGAGGATCTTGATCACGAAGTGAGCTGTGGCTACTGCGGTCAGGCTCACAACTTGCAACTTCGTCTTTGTTGAAAAAATCATCCAGTATGGAGGCTTTGCTCGACTTCGCACGCCTCCTGAGACTGCTGTAACCGTTGAGAATGTGTGGAGACGTCTTAGAACGCTGCAAGGTTCCTGTAATGCCAACTAGTTTACCACACAGTCCGATTGGCTTGCTCAGCGACGAACCGTTGTCAGCGCGAATGAACAATGTGTTGGCGGTCAGAACGTCCAAGTCATTCGATTCACCGGCAATTTTGCCCTCTTGTGTCCTCCACCCGTTTGAGCTCGACACATTGGTTCGATTTGCTTTAAACTGCGCAGTTTCAGGGGACACAAGTGAAGTGGATTTATCTCCACAGGAATCCGACTTAGATTGTTGTGCTGCGTTTTCTGTTACTGGCGTTTTCAGCAAGTCCTCGTTTTCCTTGTCCGACGAAGTTTCCGGGTTGATCTTCTGAGCTGCAAACTTTGTGGCGAAACCCATTTTCGTCGTCTTCTCGCCCGCGTCGTTTGTCGCAAAACCTTGAGCCTTGTTATCGCGTTTCGGGCTCGGAAGCACCTTCAAAACAACGCCAAAACGGCATGTCATGCAGGCTGCTTTCCAGCGGCAGCTGAACAGGTGTGATTGTAGCTTAACTACTGAAAACAGCTGCTGCGACATACACAGGGGCGTACCAAGGTTAGATGGCGCCCGCCCGGGGTAAGAATCAAGTTCGACGCCCCCATGTTCGAACCTAAGGTCTTTTGGGAGTAACTTTACTGTACTGAAGAAAGTACTCGCGACATTGTTGGGACTTTTCGGCGCCCAGGGCATCATGCTGTCCTTGCCCCTCCTCGCTACGCCCCTGAACATGCAATGGACCTTAGAGCTACAAAACCAAAATCACGCGCCTCAAGACGTGACACTGTAAAATTTCAACGCTGTATTGCTTTCCTGGTCTTCAAAAATCGCTGTTTTCTATTAGTGTCTCCATTCAGGAAGCGTTCGAAAATTATTGGTCAAGTTTCTTGCTGGCAAAAGACCACAGAACTCAGAACTATGGAAAGCATGTTAAGAAGGCCAGTTTATTCCGGGAGCAATTTTTTCTGAACTGCAAGCTCCTGCTCAATTAAAAAAGCATGGAATTACCCACAAACATAAGCGTGGCCAGGGGAGGCCAAAGGGGCCATGTCCCCTCAAATGTTTAGAAAATATAGTCATTTTGTGCTTTGAGAGGCGTTTTTCTATACAAAATAGTGTTATTCGCCTGAAATCAAACACTTTGGCCCCCCAAATTTTTGGGCTGGCTACGCCACTGCCCCCAACCTGAAAATAAAAAATTGTAGATGATGGGTTGACTTTATCTTCCCAGCAACCAATATTTTGAAGTTTTCTGCATCAGCTAATGATGGAATTTTATGAAATAGAAGACTTGACCATGCTTTACAAAGTTTTGAAAACCGACATTTTTCGAAGTAGCTAACAACGTTCGGTTTTAGTAGCACCACTGGTCAGGAAAATATTTCTTTACACGCTTCTCGCAGCTGCAAAACAGTTACAACATAAAGTTAACGAAAGTACGCAATCATATGGTCTATAATCATGTCCTATCCTTTGTGACTAATACGTTAAACCATGGTTGAAACGAATTAACAAAATAGTGAATGTACCCTTCAAAATCTTGCAGCAAGTTGTTTCACTGTCGCCGAACTATTGCGTAATAGGCTACGTTTCGAATCATTAACTTGATAAAGTAATGCTTTAATACAAACCGAAACTGCTTGCTAGACAAAAAGTACTTGTGTAAACCAACAGACGATTTTGCATGCACACCTTGGCAGTAGTTATAGGTCCGCTGTTGGATCTGCGGTGCCCAGGTTTAAAGGGTCTGTAGCTTTCTCGGGGAAACAGTGAATGATGGCTGCTGGCAACTGGTTTGGAGTGGTCGCAATATCCATTCCAATGGCAATTGTTGATGTCATTAGGATTGGTCGTGTTAGAAGCTTTGAAGCCATTGGGCAAATCTGCTGAGAATGTAATGCCGGTGTAACTGCACTGAGTGAATACTCAGCTCCCAATAGCAAAATTGCAATGCTTCCAATAGCAAAATTTTTTTGGAAAGTTATACAAAATCTGAGGGATTTCTATGCTGATGTACAAACAGCAGCATAAGAATGCTGAACAAATTATGGGAAAGCAAATGCAACTCGTGCTTCATAAAGTTTCAAGATTTTGATACGCAGCATAGGCTCGTTTGTAAATAAAGCAATTAATGGTTAGGTACGTCTATTAAAAAAACACCGAAAAATGCCCGATGCAATTCCAGGTCCTTGCAGCAACATCTACAAATAAAGGAAAATGGGATGCTTTCCATTCTTTAATCCAGTGGTTCCCAAACTTGTTCGAGCCGTTACCGAAATCAAGGTAGCGATTATGGCTTACCGTAGTTACCCCCAATATTTCGTGGCGATCGCTCATAATATAGAACAACATTGTGATTTTGGTTCCGCATTACCCCCTGAATAATCGCATATTACCCCTGGGGGGTAATTAACCCCCAGGTTTGGAACCACTGTTTTAATCGATTACTTTCCAACTAAGAAACGGTTTGAAGGGTACAAGCACATTACGGGCAGGAAAGCACCCTTGTATGGATAACGTAAAAAGGTATTACGCTGTAATTTATGGCTATCCGTCCTATTATGCAACACTTACGTTCATGTGGTACATATTGGATATGGCAAAGCAAACAGCAAGCGAGTACCCAGAGTTATGAATGCAACAGAAGAACAATCTAAATTGGACAGTGCAGCGCAAGTAATCACTGCGAACTTTCGGAAGCATTTTGGTCGTCGAGAACCTGCAAGCACTTACTTTCAGCACCATTGTTTGCACCACGCTCATTGGCAAAACCGCTGGAGTTCGCAATTGCAGTTTTAGGGCGATTGTGGACATTGCGCTGCTGGTGGCGGTAAGACGGAAGAACGTTGGCCACGTTTGGGTCTGGCAGGAAAGATTTGTCGTTGTTTCGCTTGTTACCTGGTTCCTTCAGGTTTCCTTTTTCTTTGTCGTATCTTGCCCGGACCAAAGCTTTTCTCAGTCCTTTCACGAACGTTTCAAAGGACAGCAAACCGTCGACAGGTGCGACAGCCCGCAAGCAATCCAACACTCCAGGCAAGTTGGGCACAGCGTCGTCTCGCCATCTGCGTTCGATCTCGAGCAGCGGCACGAGACCAAGACCACCGTCGTCCAGGATATCGAACAAAGTTCTCATTGAATCGACGAACTGCCGGGGAAGTCCCGATGTGGACGAAAATTTCCGACCTTCGTCAGTGGAAACAGGCAGGACATTTCCAGCCGGTTGCATGTAGTCCATGGTCTGCGAACCTGCACCAGTTAGTAGCTCGGTCCCTTATGATTAAAAGAACCTAGAAAGGATCGACAGCAGCTTGAAACACTTCGTAAATTATAATGTGCTTATAAAGCGCTTACCCGCACTGCTCGACAGAGAACTTGGACAACGACAAACAGGTGATTACGCTGAAGCTAGCTATCAGCATTCGTCACATGTATATTACTGCTAACTTATCTATTAGCAGTTTAGCGAAGTCTATGCGATTTTCACAATGACAAGAGTTACTTGCGTTGCGCAACTTGCTTAAATACGTACCCACTGCAGGCTTACGAGACGGGAATCCGGGTAACGGTAGGCCTCTTAGCGCTGCAAGTTTTGTGTATAGTATGACAGACAAGAGCAGCGTTCGTGAATTTTGAAAGAGAGGAAGTATGGTTCTTGGGCAAAATGAAAAATCAGGGCAAGCAGGGTATTAACAGTTGTGAATGGAAAAATTACAATGCTGTAGAGATCCGCTTCGCACGAAAAACAATTAGTCAGGACCAGGGTCCCGACATGGGGAAGTGACGCCCCGGGGCGAATCGAAAAGTGCCGCCCCCCACCACCACCAGGTGGGGGTAGAGACCATTTGGTATTCCTTCCTTTCACCAAAAGTGCCCCCCCATCCCCCCTCGTCCCCCCACCCCCCCTCGTCGGGGTCCTGGTCAGGACTGGCCTTTACAAACAGTTTTCTTCCTCGCGGGAAACCTTCCCGCTTACGTATGGCATTGACTGTCATGAAGCAAGTGATGTCATGTGTCACAATGTTAAAAAATTGTGTTTTTCATGTGGTAGTAAATTTGCTCATGAGCGATTCGCCAAAATTATTCAACAAACTAGTTTTGTTTCTTGCAGTTGATACCTCTTTGGTTTCTAATAAGTAATAAGGCAGTGAAGTTATAATAAAACTTAAGCAATTGTGGTGGTTATTGGCTGTGGTATCATATTTCATTACGAGGTCAAAACGACTCCAGAATAAACCTTTAAAAAGTTTGAATTATGCGAATACTTAAGATTAACACGATTTTCCGTACATATAGTGATACTCAAATAACTCTGTAGTTCTCTAAAACATTCAAAGAATTTGATCTTTGACCAGCAATTGTTTTGTCGAAACTAGAAAATATTTTATTAAACAATTGTAAGATACCTATATAGCGCAAAAATTACTTATGCGTAATTTGGATTCCTGTGTATGTCTTTGACAAAAATCAACGCATATTAAAAAAATACATAGGGAATATGGATTCCATTCGATAAGTTTTTGATTCAATGCTGATGCAAAAATCCACTTTCAGGGACGGTTTTATAAGGACTTTATAGTTCCATTGCTTTTTTTACAAAGTGGAATAATCCTACATTAAGCTACGCCTCGATACTATTGGGTTGTGAGCGACTATCACCAAAATTCCAACTATTACTATACTCGACTTTCCTTGCATAGGAACAAAATACATACTCAACTTTGGTATTGGCTAAAATCTGTGTTTTTGTCGATGAGACATTTCGGTCATTTTTTGCTGAGACATGTTGGTCACTGAGACATTTTGGTCATTTGTATCACTGTTGCATTGTAACACGCCGTAACGGTGCTCATTAGCCTATCATTTTCAGACATTCTGACCGAACTGACTTAATTTTTTTCGGCCATTTCAAAAACGTTTTGGTCTAGGACCGAAAAAAGAGGCTAAAATATCACTTAGAATCTACACAAAAGCGGTAAACGCAAAGCAATATAATATGAACCTTTTCAACTTTTTTTATTTACATCACCTCCTGTGACTCCACTGAGAAAACGGACGACTCAAGCTTTTGCGTCTGCAACTTCCCACAGTTAGTCAACTGACTTACATGTTACCTCGGCATCAGCTGACCACAATTTTCAAAGAACTACAAGCCATTTTTAACAGGCTACGCGCTGCCAGCTCAGTCGGCACACAGCTGCTACATGAGAGCAATCCATGATGAAGCATCACAAATCGTGCCTCGTGTGTATAAACAGCAAGCCAGAAATAAACAGCTAATGAAACTGACACGGTCGGACGCAATCGGTGAGGACTGGCAGATGAAAGGGGTTTCTTCCGTCGGTGTTAGCTGCTGCGCTTCATCGCGCAAACCGCTGCTCGGTCGGTTCTAACCACGCGTAAGTCGCGTGTTGAACCTATCTTTCAGGCCACTCGTAACTTTTAAACATGAACGGCGTGTTTCTAAGTAGTTTCATAAATTACTGCAGCGTTCACGCACCTTGGAAAAGCATTTGCACACAATGCGCTTTAATGAGTAATTGCAGAACTGGTTATCACTTCGACATTTTACTTTGCACTTGATGCGACCATTTAACAAGCAATGCATCTTTAGCTTGGTTGCAAGAAGGTAGAAAAAGTTCTTAAATGACGTAATGAGATTGATTGAACGCTACACTTAAACTATAAGCAGGCATGATCGGCGAATATAAGATCAAGCTTGCTGTTTTTTGACTATCAGAAAATTAATGGTTAAACAGCTAGAAAATTCAGGCGTACCCTTGATCAACGTTTTCGATCGTTTTTTTCAGACTGATGCAATTAGTCCAGAATTCTGGTGCAACTGTTCTACGTCATTGTAATGTTTGAAAGTTCAAACGTAAGCCGTGTAAGAACAAATCCAGTATCTCAGTCTGTTTCATCTTTATATTGTGCACGAAAGAAATATGGCAATAGCTCCAAGCTGAGGAGGTCGGTGACAAATAAACTTGCAGCATCTGCATGTCTTCAGTCAGCCTCTTTCAGGTTCGCAGCAATCAAGCACTGCCGGAGAGGTGACTGCACTCTGCTCTACAGTTATAAAAATCTCACGCTGTAATCTACTGGCGGAGTCGAAGTTTTCTAATAATTACCGATGGCTAACTGGGTCACCTCGTTGTAAGCTTTTCTATCTCCCACCTATCGCTGCATCAACGCAGTTACTGAAACACTGCCACGCATACCTTTGCTGTGACTAACTCTGTTGCCCGCCGCAGTCTAGTCTGATGAACGTTTCAACATTCGATGGCAAAGGTCACCCTCGTGCAACCTTTTTCTCCGACTGGCCTAGCGCGAGTTTCAAATGCCGCAAATTTGAACGTGGCCGCCAAACACCTCATGCATCACCGCAGGCGCTTGCTTGTTCGTGCCAAGGCACTTCCTTGCACCCGCAGGAAGGGTTTTGTTCTTCTGTGGGTCGTAAGACAAAACAAGCAACTCCGCTAAATTGAGATCAGAATCTTGGATCAGATTTTCGATTGTTCAGGTGGATTTTTAATTATTTTTGGGAGAAAGTTAGTTGTTTCCTGGAAATGTGCTGAGGTTTGGGCAATTCCATTCTTGCCCGAGTAAAAGAGTACTAGTCCAAAGTCGCATTTATTCCAAAAGCGGGATGAACAAAACTTCGAAAAGAGAACTACTTTTTCAGCATGTGACTGAGATTGTATGTGGAAAAACGCTTCACGCTTTCCTACGTTNCTGAAGAAAAAGAAAAACGTTCGCAATAATTTCAAGAAAATTCATTAACACAACACAACAATCTGCAGAAACGAATTTATCCNAGCATCGAAAGGATATCAACAGTTTTTTGCAATTTGTGAAGCACAAAAGGAAATAAATTTCGATCTATTACTCTTTGTACTAAGATATGCATATAAAACATTTAGACGATTAATCTGTTCGACAAATCACCTCAGATTTTATTTGGGTGTGCACAAAATAGCAAAGGTTAACGTGTGTTAGTACTGATTTAACAACTCACGTGATAAGATTCAATTAAAAACTTACGGCAGTGTTTCTGCGTTGCACCAGATGGTTTTACAGTTTTTCGCAACCCTCAATTACAAATTTCGAACGTGAAACATCCGGTTTTTGTGCAAATGCTTGAAATGCGAAGGCATTTACGACGCTTGCGGCAAACGCGCAACCTCAGGTAGCCTGTGATGATCGCAAACTGAGTCTTTACGGAGATGGCTAAAAAAACAGAAAAAAGTTTTATATATACCTCACCGTCAGCTTCTAATTCACCTGATCATAGTGCTGTAACCTTATGATCACGCGACATAGTGCGGCGAGCTGAAAAGTGTTTGGGATCACCACTTTACGGTGAGATAATGTATTGAAACATTAAAAGAATATAAACCCAGTTTTATTTCGAACAAGCTCAAGAACAAATTCACGGCATTCAAGTTTGAATACAGTCCTCTTCACCTGGAAAAATGCGATAAAAATACTAATGAAGGTAAAGAGCTCCCAAAAGCAAAAATCAACAAGTAAGATTTACCTGTAACATCAGATGAGACAGAAGTGATGGATCAACCGACTTACATGACTTAATAAAAAACAAACATTTTTTATATAATGTCTTTTATTAAAGTTCATCAATAGCTTAAACAAATAAGTATTGTAACTGCACGGTGATATTTAATTTCGTTTAGGTATGGCGTTTCGCATTGACGGTTGCGAATTGCACAGCATAAAAACTAGATTTTTTAATATCCGCAGTGCAGAATTCGTTTGTACAAACACATTCCATTACTTAATTTTCAACTTTTTGTACAAACACATTCCATTATTTAATTTTCAAAAAAAATCATTGCGTCAACTTTTCCCTAAGCTTCCCTTTAAGTCCCGCTCGTGCCAAAATTATGGCGCAGAAGCTATGATCAGCCGTAACTCCTGAACGGATCGGGCTAGAGAGCCAGTGAAAACATCGCTGGATGCGTGAGACATCAAGGAATCCAGTGAACTTGACAAAAATATACCTTTAAATTTGAAATTTTTGAGAAAATCCATATTTGTGAAGTTGCCGTACTAAATTTTCGGACATTTTCGGAGAAAATCGAAAAACACGTTCCCCGCATCCCATGTAGCCTCTCCGATGCGGTTTTTGCGCTTCGCCGACCGCCTGAACACCCAAGAACACCACCTGCTCAGATATAGTTGGTTCGGGCTGGTTTGGGGGGCAAAATTAGGGGTTCTAAAAGTGTAGGTTAGGAAAATTGACTTCTAGATCACGTTTTGGGGTCCAGAGAACAAAATACAGGGGTTAGTGACTTGCTGAGTGGCATAAAATGTTCTAGGAGCTATTTCCGAAGCTTTAGAGACCTTGGGAAGGCTGCTAGCCTAAGGAGTTTGGGAGTTATGGCCAAAAATAAACCCAGAAAATAGCTCGGCCACCTAGTGGATTTTTTGATTTTATTCAAGAATAAAATTTTCCTGTCAATATTTCGGCTTGAAATTTGGTGGGATGTTGTAAGACACCCAAATACACCTTTTCTGCACGTTTGGTGGGGGGTGGGTGCTGACTGGCAGAAAAGTGGCTTGAACTTCAAAATACCACCGAAATCCGTAGTTTTTGGCCCCTTGGACCCCACACCAAAAGAAATTTCAACTTTTTTGATCATCATTGCAAAGACAAGGTCTTCACAAACGCTTTTTGTGTAGAAAGTTTGTTTCCAACGTGTTTGGTTGACGCAACCATAGGTTTTGTAGCCTTCGCGAAATACGTTCTTTTTCCCCTGAAACGACGTCACAATGACGTCATAGGTGGTCGCGACGTACCTCAAAATGTGCGGGGCTGTCTTACGGATCCGCGGATGCCTTCAGTGACTTTCTAGCTCAATACTTTCAGTAGTTATGGTCGATCATAGCTTCTTGCGCCAAAATTTTGGCGCAAGCGGGACTTAAAGGGTCGGCTGTTCTCAAGAGATATCCCGGCAAACAGCTGTTAAAAAATCCGGCAAGTGAAAAGTCAACACATATTCCTGGAAGAAACGTATCAAAATCAATATCTTCTTTTACGTATTCATCCTCAAAATTTGTGCTTGTAGCAGCCAATATGTTGTCAAAACTTTTCCATACAGCGCCCACGGGTTATCAAAACCTTATCCTTTCAAAATTCTATCAGTTGCATTGTCGTCTGAATATTTGTCACTCTAGTGAACCAATTCTCCCATCTTTTGGAGCTGCTTCAAATTTTACGTTTGCCATGCTCACCTGTCTCAGTCAAGATGGTTTCTATTACTTGTGGTCTTGTCTGCTTTGCGTTTCTGTTTAATATCGACACGGTCACATTACTTTGTTCGTGCTATGCTCTCGACGAATCGATTGCCTGACCGAGGAAGAAATGCCTTCCGCAGTTGTCTTGTCCAGTGTCCATGGACGGAAAATCTGCTGATAAGCAAAGTTTAATTTTCATCATTTCTCTTAGATACTCGGTTTTTGTCTCAGCACTATTGACAAACAGACCTCGGCAAGTTTTGGGATTTTGGGAATGACTGGTAATGCTTGGGATTTTGGGAATGACTGGTAATGCTCGATTTTGGGAATGACTGGTAATGCTTTCGAAAATTTGCAATAGCTTGCAATAACTTAGAACGTCTCTAAAACTTCAAGTAATTTGCAAGTTTTTGGAGTGGCATGCAACACTTCGTTTTTTCCTAGCTACAAACCTGCTGGTTAGCATTCATTCCAAAAAGAGGGGACACTTTATATCAGTTGTAAGAGGGACTTTCATCAACATTCTACACAGAAGCCGCAGTTGCGCCAAACTCGTGTATAGAGTTGGCGTGGTAACAGTTTTCGATTGCAGCTTTGAAAATTCCTTCACGGTTTGCAAGTGCAAGCAGCGATAGCTAAAATCGAAATGTTCCGTGATTCCCAAATGGTCAAACGCAATTTCAAACCCTCGTCTTAATCTCAATTCCCTTGATATACCATGCCCGATGTTCCATTTAACACCAGATTATGGCTAATCGCTTAATTCCATTGCACTGAGCTTTTTCATCGATTAGACGTAATTAGATGACGACAATTTAGGTTCCAAATGGGCGGCGCAGTGACGGCCGCGTGGCAGTCAATTGTTTGTCCACATCAATATCCGATGGGCACTCTCTTTTTCCTGGCAAAGTTGCAGTTTCGACGTCTCAATCAAATCAAGTCTGTGCTGTTCTTTTCACAGTGATGGCGAGTGTGGAAATGTTTGATGCATTTCAGTAAACAGTTAAAACCTAACCCTGAACACAACCACAGGAAACATATGAAACGAAACCCAAGAACGTGACTGATTGCTCGCTATCTTTGGCTGAAGAAAACAATTAAGAATTTGTTCACAGTTACGGAAAGTTTCTAAGTTTTTGATTTCGTGACACGGGACGCAGTGGAACTTTCCTGGCCGTAACAGTGATGTGAGGTGACCGTAAATCAGCCTTTTAGATTTTTCCATTTTGCACCTCAGTTCTTGCATCCATGATTACGATCTTAATGTGGTTTTGTCTTCATCTATTGTTTTACAACTGGGGAGGATGACAGGTGCCTTCAAGTGGCCTTCTCTGTTGCGATATTTCCTGAAATGCTTACCAAACCTGTCGGTTTGAGAGCAACCACTGCTTCATAATCACAACGATGATGAAGACCTTTTTGTTGTGACCTCCACAAAAGATATTCATTTATTTTTCTGCAAACGTTAGGCGCCGCTTTTGCCCAAATTTTCAGAGATTTTGTCTAAATTTTCAGGGATTTTTCCCGGATTTTCGACAAATCAAAACTTTTGGGGTGCGCTTGCATCCCCTGCACCCCCGCCTCCTGCACCACTGGGAGAATCCTTTGAGAGATCCTCCAGACACACGAAACATCGAGAAGGCATACCAGGAACTATGCAAGAGTCTGTATTTGTGGCTAAACGTGAAGAGTAGTTAGAAAGATTTCTAAAAATCTTTGGAGCAAGGGCGGATAGGAACGATGGACATGGTCCAAAAACGGTTTGCACGAAAGGCTTTAAGAATGTGAAACTGACGACGAGCAAGCAATGGGGTAAGACCTAATTCTTTCCGAATAATTTCGTGGGATGTGGTCCTGAGGCAACCAAGGATAAGTTTAGCTGCAGCAGTTTGACGCTTTCAAGAAGATTAAAGTCAGTAGTCGTACAGTTATCAAAAATAATATCAGCATAATCAAGGATGGGCAAAACATATACACGATAGAGTACAAGAAGTGGATACCTGGGAAGAAACTTCTTAATCTTTTTCAACGCATTAATTATTATTGAAATTGCTCTGTGATGCAGGGTTGCGATGTGTAAATGCCAAGTTAGAGACCGAGGGCCGGACATCTTATGCAATGTAATTTTTTTAGGATAGGTTTCATTCTACCAAATCAACAAATGTTATCGCAAAAATGTTATTCTTTCATTATTGTTAAAATGGTTTCGCGCGCCGGATTTAGCCTGCGGGCCGTAGTTTGGAGAGCCCTGCTCTAAAGACTCGTATTCTAGCCTAGAATCCAAAAAAACTTTGAGCCACAAAATCGGCTCGATTGTTCGACTCCCAGGGGATGACGTCATTATCCAAATGTAAACAAATATGCATAAACATCCTTCCATTATGTAAACATCAACAAAAACCCGAGATCTCAAGCTAAAATTTTTTTTGCAGTCTAAGCTACAAGTCTTCACGAGTCTTTAGAGGGCTTGAACAGCTCTCTAGCCTATTCTGGCGGCGAGTTATGGCCATATACAAACTGGGTGTTATTCACCCCAGGTTAGAATTTGTAGGGGCAGAAAATTTGACCACTTATTGGTTTTTGCGGCATAATTTTGGCTCCAGATATGCTAGAAAGCCAACCAAGGGCTCTAAAGACTCGTATGGTAGTCTAGTTACCACACAAACTTGAGCCAAAAAATTGGCTCATTGGATTGGCGCCTACGGCCGGGTAAAGCAGGCCATAAAAACGCTGAAACACCCCCACTTGTGATGTCTCCCTGGGGTGTTCCCCGACCGGAAAAAAAAATTGTGTCGGAACTAGAAGACTTACTGAATCCGTAGAGGGTTTGAACACCTGTCTACCTGCAGCAGCTGGCGAGTTATGGCCAAAAGAGTACTGGCCACCACAGTGGCCGGCGCGGGCGTTAAAGGGCAAAAAGGCCGGTATTTTTACAAAACACATCTGGCAACCCTACTGACACTGCAAACAAGGATAAGTAGTATTTGTAGTACGCCAGTATTATCAGAGAGGAATTTTTGCGATGCCTTGAAAAGAAGTGTACATCACCATTAGGTTGGACATAGCAAGCTGGTGTGCCAGAAACAGGAAAGCGTTATTTCTTGTTTTTATTTGCGGTTAGTGATTACAAGCTGTTAGACGCAATCACACAAGTTTTGTATTTCATGATCACCAACTTCCACACGGAGCTTAAACCTCAGGCGAAGGTCAGCCATGGTATGAATTCCCTAACACTTACACAATAGACGTTTGGTTAATCGTGGAAAATTGGTAAAACATACTACTTTGATCAGGGTCGACTAAAAGCTCGAGTATAGGATAGATTTCCTCAAGCAGTTTCGTTGATTTGCACTGAAGTTTCCCTTTGGCTTATACATCAAAGGCATGATTAACCTGAAAAGTTTTGGAAAACTGGATACGCGCCTGCAATGGCGCTTAATTTGTTTTTCAGTTACGTGTTAGTATTGATAACCAAGTGCAGCAACTTCGTATGCATCGCTGAACACGCAAACAAACATTATCCGTTGGCACGAGGCTGGCCATGCTAAGCATTCAGAGGTCAAGTGGGGCCATCCACTAATACAGTTGAATAGCATTAAATTTTCTGGCAAGGATCAAGACTAAGTTGCATGATAGCATCAACGTCGCTCATACGTTGTTTTCAACTGCAAAAACACTTTTGTTTCATCAACAAGATGGAATTTCATTCGTGACTTTCAGTTGTACGCCACAAGATCAAAGTAATGCACTAAATGTCGTGGTAAAAGACATTCTTGATGTTGCGAGTTCAACCGCCCTTTTAAGAAGCAAGGTAAAAGTAAATAATAACAACAGATAAATCCGAGTGTCTGCTGCAAGATGGAATTGACGTGCTGTAGATCGCTGCAGTAGCTCAGACAAGCGATTTTTCTGCGTTACTAACAACCTGCAACTTTTTGTGCGCATTGTGTAGCCTACTTGCGAAATAACATGTATAGGCCTACTGTACCATGTCGGGTGCTGTTCTAAGGTAGATACACTAGAACGAAAATCTGAAAACCTCGAATTCAGCATTTATCATATTTTTCTTTCGTGATCAAGATTGTGTTTGGACAAAATACCACGCTGCATTTGGGTGCATGTCTTGGTTTCACAGTGGTTACAAAACAAATGCACGACATCATGAAGCAGCAACATACTGCGTTTCAAAATAGGTGGTATAAAATTGTAACTACTTCGTTTTCGAAGCACAGCTGATATCGTATGTAACAAAATAGCTGCGAAGATCACTTGGAAATATTTCACTTCCTATCCGGGCCCCATTGATTTTGAAATATCGTACTGTCGTTGTTACTTCAATCAGTATAAAGATTGTCTCAAGTTTTCAANTCAGTTGGAGATTAAATCACTTGCGCAACTTTGTGAATTAGAAATAAAAAACGAGTTAATCCGCCAACGAAGATATTGCAGATANCTTCCCAAACGATATCAGAGTATTCGATCAAAGAAATAAAGATCCTGAGTTTGCAGTGTTTGTATCAACTAGTTCTTCAGGAGCAACTACGTCCTCAAACTGCATCTCTGCTTGGAACTTGTCCCCACCAATACCAAGAGTGTTGTCGTATATAAGGCAAAAGGGAATGACCCGCATAACAAGATATTCTTGCGTTAAACTATCGAGCATAACAAAAAGGTGGTTGCATTTGAAGTGTCAAATCAAGCATATTGGAATGCTCACAATCATGGGCGCAATTTTGTGTAAAATGTGGGTGGGACAGCTTGGTGTAAGACCAATATAGTCATTGAGTCGATGCAGAAGTGACGATTTGTATATACAGATTCCCNAAATTATTTCTAGAGGTGTTTTGAGAGCAACACTAATCACGCTTTGCTTTGTCCTTGCAGAAGACTTAGATGTTAATATACTTAAATTTATTGCTGGAGACGGTAGTGTAGTTCAGCCTGCTTCCATTAATATCGTATTTGGTGCAAACAGGCACAACAATATAGTAGAACATATCAATTGGGTTTTATCAGAGCTGCCAGTTGCAGTTCACAAAATGCAGAATCGCATTAGTCGCACGTGCATATCATTCTTATAGTAGAACACTTTAGTTTTCATGCATTTTATAAGTGTGGGTTAGGTTACAACACGGTTTGATGTCTTGTTCAAGTCGCTTAACGTTACAGAGACAACAAATATTTTCCTTGCACATTTCCGTTTTTTGAAAAAGCTACAAATCTTTTTAATACTACTGGGCATCATGCATGCAGACCCACTCCTACCGAAATCTCCACTGATATCCTCTTACCAGCAGGAAAAACATTTGGCCTAAATTAGCGTGATTTCAATCTATTTTTACTGTTGGTGGGTGGAGGTTGTATCCTTTCAAACTCCCAGTTTGACCCATGCATACATACCCACACAGAATTGTAAAAGGACCTCATTTGTAAGCCTGAACCCGACCCGAACCCGAAATCACAAGCCCGAACCCGACATTTATTTTTGAAGCCCGATTTAGGCCCGAAAGCCAATTTATTAGGGGAGTTAAGATATGCGCAACTGCGGAGTAAAAAAACGTTGTGTGCAGGTGTAGTTGCAGGTACACGGTTTATCACACCGAAAATAGCAACAACCTTGACCAAAACATTGGCATAATCTGGCACAAATGTAGTATGTTAGTCAACGATAACACTGCGGAATATAATGTTTTTCAAGAAAAAAAAGAAACTATCACGAAACTATCTACAATGGCGCTATAGGCATAAAAAACGTTCTAGGATAGCGCTATAGACATGAAAAGCCGGCTTGTAGGCTTCTTAAAGCAAGCCAAGAAACCCGTGAGTGATTGATCTTTTCGACGCAACGCCATCGCGTGCTAATTTCCTCTCCGCTGTCGCCTTCTCAAAAAGAGTGAGACTAATCCTAGCAGAGAATAAAAGAACGTAGCTGTGTTTGCAAACAGAATTAGCTGAAGAAAAATCACAATCACTTCACCCACAGAAGTTACCGCAGTGAGCACAAAAAATCTACGTTACGAAAGAAAAAAATCGTTGGACCTACTCTTAATGTTATAAAAAAGTTTTGTATGCAGGCCCGAAATTTGCCCGCAATATTTCGACAAACTTAAGCCCGACTTGTAACTCTGCACCATGTCAAAAGTCATTCTAAGAGTTTTACTTGCATAGCGACAGAAAAACATAATTGAGATTAAATCAAAATGCCCAACGGTGAGTTGGCAAAAAAGTACCAAGTTTCACCTTCAACACGAAAAGAGTGTCCAACAAAATTAGGTGTGACGTATCTGTAAAGCAAATGTGTCGCACTTAGATGAAAACATTGCTGCATTTTGGGTTTGGTTAAACTCAATTAAATCAGATGAATTACGAGCCAACGCATTCAGCACAAGCACAAGGTCAAGGAAAAAATATCTTTTGGACCTAAATGTACATTTTATCCTTATTTCCGTGTCAAGTCCCTACGTTTTGAGCTATAGGTCAATACACACTAGGTAAATACTGTAGGCTACTTCTCCAACGTTTTGATTGAAATCCTGTTCACTAATGGTTGAAAACAGTCTTCTGCGAAATTCCCCATGCCAAAACTAAGTCTCCACAATAGTGCTGCTTTTTGTCTTCGGCAAAAGATTCGAGATTTGCCTGAAAATCCATAACTTTCTAACAATGTATACACTAGCATCATTAAATTACACGCTGTCTGTTTCTGAATACGTGACAACCAAAGTTGCAGCAAAGCCAGTTGCATGTCTGCACGGAACAAATAATGGCTGTGCTGTGGTCTCTCACATGTGTAGCTGTAATACTCTCACTGTTACAAGAAAATATCCTTTCTAACAGTATACCACAAAGGGTAAAATGTCGGACAGAAGTAGCTAAACATCTTTCAAGGTCTCTGGAAACTTGAAAAATGCTAAAAATTATTTTATCGCAGCTAAAATTGATAAACTAAGAGAATCAGTGATACCACACGACACTCTGTTTCAACATCAACTTGGCTATGCGTGGCCTATCATCTAACATGAAAACCTCTTCAAACAAAACGTGACAAACACCACTTTTATTTTTGAAACATCTCCAAATACAAAACCTAAAGAGAAAAAAGTGGGGGGACATGGCATATTATGTCCCCCCGTCTGAAAAAGTAGGGGGGACACGTCCCCCACCAAATTGCGCCCATGCTCACAATCAACCCGGAATTTTGAAAAAAAACTGCAATTTCAAAAGAAATAAAAATGTTTTGTTTGATGTTCTATTTTGCTTCCTATTGGATAAGTCTTCATGGTTTGAGCGAGTTCTTATCCACTGTTAGGCCGTAGTACTGTAGATCTAGTGGCAGGCATTGAGCAGCTATTCGATTATTTCATCATCCAGGACCGTCAGGCAATGCACTCCATGTGGTGGTCGATGGAGTGGACACTGGAGGATAACATGGTCATCGGTCTGTTCTTCTGCGCCACACTCGCCAATTGCCATACCTCCCATTTGTGCAAGCAAGAGCGGAAACGTCCGCCACTGGTGCGAAGGCGGTTAAGCCGAACCCAAGCTGTTCTTGACAGAGACATTCCAGGAAGGTGGGTGCCGACATTGGGGATGAAAGTGCGAAAATGGATAAGTAATTACTGTTGACAGCATGCTTTGCTAGAGTAATGGGCACACTTGTGATAGTGCACCAACTTCGTCCCAGTTGCGAAAAACTTCAAGCACGGGTTTTGCAGTAATTGGCTCCACTAACCATAACCACGGTTTGGTTGATTACTATGTCTATATTACGAGGCTTGGAGAACAAAACCAAACTGAGCTTTCCTGGACCTACTACATAGTGGGGTGCAAGTCATGAAGAGTCGAGTTGGTTTCATACAGTAGTCGCAGCCAGGGGGCCGACTAGGAGGGGGGCAATGCCCCGGGGCGTCACGTTTCGGGGGGGCGGCACTTTTGGTGAAAAGAAGAAATAGCAAATGGTCTTTCACGAATGAACCTGAAGTTAGATTTAGGTTTTACATTTTGGTTAAGGTTGGACCTACAGTACCATACGTCTGGACGGGACTGTCCCGGTTTAAACGTCTGTCCCGGCGTCCCGTCCCAGTTAGCAAACTATCCCGGTATTTTACTTCAGTGAAATTTTCAAAATTAACTCCAGCATGATAATGCATTGTTACGAAATAATTCCGTCCTGAAAGGCTTGACTTTGCTTTAACCCGTGGTTTGGGGACGGCACTTTTCGACTGTGGGCAGCGACGTAACTGACGGGGGGCAGGGGTGCGCGCACCGCCTCCCCTGGCAAGCTAAATGCAAAAAATGGGCCACCTCTCAGAGATTTCATGAAGTGCAGAATATGAATGCGCTTTTACAAGTATTAGAAATCCGTTGGTCTTGACGTTTTAAATACTGAAATAGTGCAGTGTTATACTGAAATAGTGCAGCATACTAACAGTCATCAAATGAATCCGAAATCGAAGTTGTTGCGACGGCGTGCAGTACGCAGTACATCATCTTGAACGTGCATACTGTGTGTGATGTGATAATCGCCCGTAGTTGTGGAACGTTGCCCGCATCTGCGGCCATTATATTTCTGCTTACTTTGGAGTAGGGCTGGGTTCAACTAAGTAATTACTTAATTACTTACTTGAAAAAGTAATTTTTCCATTACTTGATATTTCAAGTAATTTTCTTTTGGAAAAGTTTAAGACTTTAGAAGCCACGTCTGTTGCTGTAAACACAATATTATGCAAGAAATTGCACCATCACAAAAAATAAGCCACTGAGGCGAATATATTTGCCTGTGCAGAGCGCTTGTGAGTCATTGTGAGTCACAATTTTCATTGTCATCGTGAGACGATTTGGAACTAGACGCTCATTCCAATAAATTGAATCGCAGCCAACAGGTGCGAAATTGTCTGAGCAGTTCAGCAATAGCTAATAAGTCAATTTTGTAATTGTAGAATGTCTGAGTGGAACAATTGGAAAGAGTACTAGAAAGCGATCAGAAGTGTGGAAGCATGTGTTAGTGCTGGAATTGATTCTCTTGTAAAGTGCAAATACTGTACGTCAGGGGTGGGCAATTANCGGTCCGTGGGCCNCATGTGGCACGCCGCAACATTTTCTGTGGCCCGCGGAAGCATTCAGGAAATATCTTCTGATGCTAAGTTTGTGTGAGTTTACATTTATTACAATACTGCTTGCGCCGGATAAAGTTTATTTGTTCAAAACCAATTACNTTAGAACCTTTTCTGTGTACCATTACTGTTTTTGTTTCATTTAATTTACGATCAAATTAGAGCTCTAAAAAAGTTNTAAATTTACGATCAAATTAACTTAATGCCCTGTGCTAAGCGTGGCCTTCTCAAAGTGACCCTCGAGCCAATATAATTGCCCACCCCTGCGGTACGTCAATGTTGCAGTAAAAGAGGGGATAAGCACCAGGCGAATTGAGAGAGTGTTCAGACTTGCTAGGTGCTTAGAATCACCTGATTATTATGATAAGTTAGTGGAAACTTCGTTATTGAATTATTCCAGGAAAAAGGACCTTGCCAAAATTGGTAACGATATTTACCAAAGACTCTTTCCGTATGAGCAGCTTGATTCTAACAATTGCAATATAAATGTTGATGGTGCACGCAAGAACCCCACAGAAAAAATCAAAAGCCGAAGAACTTAATGACGTTCTTTTCAAAACAGAGGCATTTCACGGAAATGAAATCCAGGAAAACAGCTCGGTTCACATCAACAAAGATATGGCATTTCATGAAGCAACTAAAAAATGCCCTAAAGTGCTTACAGAATTGAAATTCTGCCTTAATTGTACTCTATCTTCTTCAGTGGAATCTGAAATATGCTTTAGTGCTGCCANACTGTTCATATCAAGGTTTAAGTATTCATTGAGTGATGANATGATTGACAGTTTGNGTCTTGTGCGAAGTCTTTTAGAAAATAAGTAGCTACTCACCCACAATGTGATTTAATAATTGCAATGATTTTGATGTGCTTGCATGATTTCAAGTCTAAATATCGATTTTTATGATTTACTTGATTTACTTAAGTTACTCAAGTAATTTGTTAAAAATTACTAATTACTTAAATAATAAATTTTTGTTTACTTGAACCCAGTCCTAAACAGTAGTAACCATTTATCAATCTTCACAGCCGAACCGGCCGTCGCAGGCAAACTAACGCCGATCAGCTGAAACTGTCTTTTTAAATACCAGTTGATTATCTTGCACAGCTAGCGTTTGACAGTTCTCAAGTGGCTGCGCATGTCCGTAAACAAACAGAAGTACTGATGAGAGAAAGTCGTTCACAAGGCAAGATAGTTACTTCGATACAGCGACCGTTCTTGCAGTAGTTGCAATGAACTCAGAAAAAAATATGTGGTGTCTGCGACAAAGGTAATTTACAGAAATTAAAAACCTTCGCTATGAAGGAAATGGAAAGGTCTATTTCACTTGTGCGTTGCACCACATGCGTTTACGATCTAGAACCGCACCAGGCTGTAGTATGCTTGAAGTGCTGAAAAATAATAAGATGTTTGGTTTCGTATGTGGTTAACCAACCCTCTGTTATTTGTGTGGGGGCCGACGCGTCTGACAAGTGGCTGTCAGTATCGGACAAAAAGGGCGTACAAAATTTTGATATCATCATAATGGAACTGTGAAGCTTTCAATTAAAGGTGATTACCTAATTGACTAGGAACATTAAAATCTGTCAACATTATTGAAAGATTAATTGGTTTATTGTTAGGAATATGGATCACGAATGTGAAGCTTCTAATGAACAGATAGACGAATCAGGTTGGAGAGATTCATTAAAGCAATACTAGTAATGAAAATAGCACGTGCAGCACTTCAAATTTTTGCACATATCAGTGTCACATAGAAAACGAGCAGGAAAGTTTCTTCAAACAGATTCTTCAAGACAAAGAGTCAGTTTTAGAACATGCACTCGCAGTGTTTAAATATTTCACATTAAGGTAGAGGGAAGCGGGGTGTGTTGAACCATTTTTTACATTTTTTGCCATTGCTCTTTTGATGTAGGCACTAAAAACCTGAAATTGCGGCATTTGGTAGTGAAATCCATTTAATACATTTACACGCAGTTTGTTTGACATAGCGTTATATGTTACTAGCATAAATTGAAAACGAAAACATCACTTTTGCTGTTCAACTTACCCCATGCGTGGGCTAGGTTGAACCAGGTAGTCGGGAAAGTTGAACCAAAATAAAGATCTGCCACAAATGCGAACTGATGCAGAATGAAATGTCGGAATATTTACACTTGCGTGAACTTGTTCAAAAATATCTAAATCCGTTGTAAACTCATCTAACCATTGATGTCTGAAGAAGTGGCGGAGTAGGCCTACATTCACTTGAGTAAATTTATCTGAATTTTGAGGTCTGATGAAAAGACATGCGTCTTTTGTCTTTTGGTCGTTCCAGCGACTTATGGAAACGGGAGTATCTTTACAATGTCACGTTTTGAAAAAGAGCACTCTTTACCAGACTTGAAAGTGATTTTCCTGTTGTAGGGTCATTTCTTCCTTTTTTCAAAAGTTTTCCTTCACAATAACCAATTTTGACATCAATGCTCCCAATGAGCACAACATGTGAAAGAGGTTTTTGCCAGTGAAGCTCACAGCAGGGGCGGATAAAGCCATTAAGGTTAGGGTGGGAGATTTCAATAATATTTGGTTAGTCAAGTCTCATTACTGTGTCATTACTGTCAGGGAGATGAAGTGTACATCACACCAATGCTGTGGCGAAACAATGGACGGCAAAATGGCCTTAAACTGTGAATTCTGTTTTCCGAATTGTACAAAATCATGGAGAATAAAGTTACTTTCGTAGGTTTTAGGAGGAGCGATTGCCCCAATCGCCTTTTTTGATAGAAACCTTTTTGATAGTTCCTTCACATGCTTTGCCAAATCATTTTCCATTCCATCACTAAGCATTTTGAGTTCAACACTGAGAACATCATAACCATAAAAATGTTTCGCTACTGAGGCCTTTCGGTCAATGAATCGTTTTAAGTATGACGATTGCTTTCATATTAGTTTGCAGTTTCTCAAAGTAAATTGCTTTTTGCTGCAGCGTCTGTCGTAAATATTCCAAAACAGAAGCACGATTGTTTATTTTGTGTTTGCTACTATAGGCAATTTTACAATTTATAATTGCAATAATTAAAAACAACAGTAATTAAAGTAAACAAACAACAACTAACGACTTGGATCAAGTGGGGTAAGTTGAACCATGGTTTAACTTGCACGACTTGAATGGTTCAACTTAGCCCGAAGGAGAATTTCAACTTGGAAGTTCATATATGCCAAAGCACTACTGTCCAGCTGTGCCAACACAAGGTGATAAACTCTGATGGAACTACGCCTTTAAGAAATGACGACATCAAACAAATATGCTTTTCCCACTATTAATTATGATGCAGCAGNGTACATTTNCAGTTTTTCACTTGGAGCTTACAAAAACACTTCCAAGCTGGCAGCTTTCTGGACCAAATAACTTTGGATCTGAATCGTAAACCAAAATGCATTCCTAACCGGTTCCAAACAATAGGCGGCGCGTATCAGTGTCTGGACCGCTTCATTTAGCTAAGACAGGTGGTGAATCAGCTTACCCATCGGTTCAGCATACCCCGTTCTCCCCTACCTCGTTTTACAACTCATGCAAGTCTTAAAACAGTGGTTCTCAACCTTTTCTGGCCTCTGGACCATCTTTTTCAAAAAAAGATATCTGATGGATCATTGGCTATGCTGGAGTCTGAAGAACAACTAGTCGAAATTGCATCGCGCGTAGGCAGTTTTTATGTAATATATTGTACAGTGAAGGTGGTTTTATGGAACTCACAGTGGACCACTAACAAATTCCTGGTAGATCATCGGTGGTGCACCTGGGCCATGTTGAGAATCAATGGCCTAAAATAACATGAGATGGGCGGTAAAATTACCCTCTAGTTGTAAAAATTTGCCGCCCAGTATTGCCGACTTTCAGTCAATAGGGAGCACTAAAATTTTGCACTGCACTTCAAAGCTTTATTAAATTTTGTGGTTATACCTGAAATCTTGTAGTACGTATGTCAGTCCAGACGTCACGCATTCCTTCAAACTGAGACCGCTACTTTGACATTACAAGTTTGGTGACGCAAGAAAGAGCATTGTCTCAAATCAGATATCGGTTTCGATTTATAGGATGATGTCAAATCAAGAAAGAGGCCAAAGAGGCTGAAGGTTTGATCGTGCAGTGAGTAGTCGGTAGCTAGATGTATTTGCTTCAGTCCTCGAGGTTGAAATAACGCACAAGCAGGGCCGGTGCTAGGTGGTTTGGGGCCCCCAATATACAATATATTGCATTTAACACATAAAATTATCAACAAAAACGTCGATTTATTTTAACAAATGTTTATAAAAGCATGTTTCTACAGCATCAAAACAACATATAAAAGCAGATCAGGACCGACCTTAAGCTGAGGCAATCCATGCAGCTACATTGGACCCCGCACCATGGCGTTTGGTCAGGCTGTTTATTTTCATCAAATACTCCTTGCGCTCGAGAATAGTAGAAAGAGCTTATAAGTTTCATTTGTTAGCCAATAACTATCTCGTTTAAAGTTTAAACGAACGATGAATTTCATCTTATTATCGAATGTCATCAAACGTCCTCAATTCTCATGCTAGCGCGCTATATCTACGCTAAACCATGTCCTTGTCTTTGCGTAACGAACTTGGTTGTTGCTAATGCCAGTTAAGACTGCAGTAGACCTACAGCTATTGCAAACAAGGTGTGTGGTGATTCAACTCGCAATGAACAGGTCAAGACGAGTGTCTGTCGTAATAATTTTGATGACAGTTTTGCCAACGTAACGTTTCTCAGTTCTCAAAAAATTCTGCGGTTTTGGAAAGTTGTTGGTTGGTTACCCGTCATCTGCATTTTGCTGAAGATTTGCAGTTTTGTTCATGTCAGAATTTGACATAGATTACATATGTTAATATTCTGCCCAAATGAAATTAACTCCACGACATTGAAACAAATGACAAAAGACAAGAGGTTGATCCCGTGGAAGCCAAAAATCTCGCGCAAACCAGGGTAAATTGTGTGAAGTGTTCTCACTTAAAAATTTGCCTCCTTTATCCACATAATTGTCACGCGATATTAGTCGGTGGTGCAAGTGCTTTTATCATTTGCCGCGCCACCGACTTTTATTGTGTTTTGCCTATTTGCGAGCGTAAATATGTACAAAAACCACTACTTCAAGTCTTCAAAGTTAAGATTTATAAACGTAAAGGACACCAAGCTGTCCTGCACAGAGCTGTAAACGGGCCTCATTTGAAGCCCGAACCCGGCCCGAGCACGACATTTATTTGTGAAGCCCAATTTAGACCCGAACGCCAATTTTACCGAGAGAGTCAAGATAAGCGCAACTGCGGAGTATCAAAAAACTTAGTGTACGGTTATACCTGCAAGTGCACGGTTTTATTACACCTTGACCAAAACATTGGCTTCAACAAGCACAAACTTAGTTTGCTAGTCAACGATAATGCTGCAAAATGTAATGTTTCTCAAGAAAAAATGAAACTATCACGAAACTGTATCCACGATGGCGCTGTAGGTATAAAAAAAGCTATCTAGTATAGCGCTACAGGCATGAAAAGCCCGTTTGCAGGCCATCGTTTCTTGAAACAAGCCAAGACTCGCGGGAGTGACTGATGTCCTCGAAGCAATGCCATCGCTAATTTACTTACCTCTGTGGCTTTCTCAAAAGGATTGCGAAGCTATTCCGAGTAGGGGACAAAAGAACGCAGCTTGATTGCAAATAGACTCTCCACCACGGCAGCATGCCATTTGTCATAAACATGGACGTAACCAGGGAACACATGACATATGCCCACGTTTTCCCAAATAAAAGAAACTGTTGTGTTATCAGTTGTGTTATCACGTACATGTAGATCAACTATAATGTATTGCAGTCTTTTTATATATTAATGTAATTATTTTGCTAAAACATTTCGATCAAAAAGGTCGTAACACGTTGGAATGAGCACGATGACGTCAAATCACCACTGCTCAGAGGCGTCTCGAACTTGGGTATTGCATTGGGACCCGCACCTGCTAGGGGAGGCCCTGAAACAGATAGATTTTAGCAATTCCTATAGCTGAAACTAGAAAAATGACTTTTTCTTAGTTTTCAAAGATGCGAATTCTTTGATCAACTCAGTCAAATCTACTGCTTTTGCAATTTAACTTTCAACAGATGTCATTGCCAGACGAAAAGTGAAGCCTTACAGACAGGACACCGAAAAACCTTGAGGTTATCGAGGCAAGTGCCACAGCAGTGCCGGATTAAGGTATTGCGGGGCATCGTGAAGTGTGTGGGCAAGGCATCCGTGTTTCTAGCTTTACTCTCTGCATGCCCTATCCAGTTCGCATCGTGACATGACAATCTGAGTGTATCGCATGTTGACCGCCAGTGTTGCCAGATGGTTGTGACCTAAATCTGCTAAATGGGTGGCAGAAAACTGCTACATTCTGCTAAAAGTAGTGTCACAAAATTTCAGCTAAAATCTGCTAAAAGCAGTGAAATTTTGGTAAAAATCTGTTATTTTTGCAAAGATTAAGATAAACCTATGAGGTTATTCAACATATTAATTTTTCGTCTTGCACTCGCTCTCAATGAGCAGGGGCTGAAAATGCCGATATTAGCCAATACACTTTTCGGCCCACAAATTTATTTCAGTCAACATTGTGAGCAACGTAACTGCAGCTTACCTCGTTTTTTTGAATGGCGCAAAGTTCTTGACCAGCTATGTCCAACCCGCGCCCAAATCAAAGGTTTGTGTGGCCCAGTTTAGGTTTTCGCTGTAGCAAAAGTATCCTATACTCTGACAACCTGTCCTTGTTTTGATAATCTTGAATTTGACATCTGTGATACAGGGGGTCTTCACTGCCTCTTTAACACGTCTGTTATCATTGCGGTTCGCATTCGAAAAAATTTAGTTTGCTAAGCTCAAAGTAAGCTTTTAAATGTGCGGCCCTCATAAATATGTCATTCAATGTGCGGCCCTGGTTAAAGTTGTGCAACAATTTTTGGCTCATTAAGACATTTGGGTTGGACATAGCTGTTCTTGACGATCTGTTTCAAATGGTTCATGTTTTACAGTAAAACAATGCTCAGCGATAAATAATCTGAGCATAGCTGTAGCCCTACAATTTTTAAGTCTACTCTTGGTAATTTAAAACTTTGTGTCACATTAGGGGGCATGCAAAAAGTTCTTTAGTCTTATCTGACTGCTTTTGCTATCAGTTATGCTTTTCAAGCATACAATATTTCGCTATGATTGCATTACTGCAAACTTCGCAAAAGGCATTTCTTGAATCAGCAGGATAAGTAGTAAGCACCGAGTCAACTTTTAAGATCTGAATCTTACAAACATATCTGTCGAAACTTTTGCCAGCTTTGGCTTGCCAGGAATTTTTTTGCCAGACATTACTATAGGCTACTTACTAGCGTGTCTGAACCACTTGGAAATATCGTGTCGTGGGATAAAAACATATTCTGCCAATGATGTGATTTAACCTAACGCACTCACTAAGCACACAAGCAAATCATTTAGGCTTCACCAAGCCATCTACTGTAATTAGGCCTACTTGTTATTAGGATACTTGAAGCAGCTTCGTTGCATCATAATAAAAATTCCGCATAATTGCAGGCAGCTGGTTATGCTTTGTCCTGGTGTTACATAATTAAAAACGTTAGAACAAATAGGGCATATTTTTTGATGTAGAAAGTGCAAAAGTTTTTCATCTTGAAAAACTGTTGAAACAGGTTTTTGGTCAGGAATTTGTTACCTGCTAAACCTAAGAAACGGTTAGTAAAATCCTGCTAGAAAATCAGCTAGTTGGTAGATTGAAAATTTTACAGCTAGCACTGAGAAAAAGTAGCAAATTAACTAAAATGGCAACACTGCTGACCGCAATCTTATGCCTATTGCTACGCTTTTTGTTGTACCTTTTATACGCCTTTTGTTACTTAACTGTAAAAAAAAGAATCAAACAAGCATTTCCGGAAACAGAAAGCGTTCAATTGAAAACCCTTGCTTACCACATATGGCAAATGTAACAAAATACTGACTTTTAGACCGAAAAAAATCTCATACATAATGTAATAAAGGAGATATATTGCAGACGACCGCGGGGTCCCCAAAAGAGCGGGGCCCGTAGCAATTGCGACATTTTCTACTATTGTTAATCCGGCACTGTGACCCAGCACAATGAAACATTTCCGTGATAGCTATACTGTATATATCACGAAAGTATGAACAAAGGCACATATGAGAGTGAAACAATTCTGAGATAAAGACGATAGAAATAGTTCAGTTACCTTTATACAAAATGTCAAACGCCACGCTACAAACCACTTAAGAAATCAGAAACGCATGCAAAACATACGCGTAAACGGTGAGACTGATGAAGTGAATGTATGTTTATTAGATGTATCCAGTAGTAATATTTTCGGCAATTCATCTCTTTCGAAAGAAATTATTTCTGGTAATCATGTTTCAGAAAAAAAGTGGTACAAAGGATGCAGGATTAGCGCGGCCTGGCTAAAGTCCAATATTCAGGTCTTGAATCCATTGATCTTGACAAAAAAAATTATTTGAGATGTCGTGTGTTGCAACTTCAGCAAAGCAGGAAAAGCAAATAGAAATGGACACGTTCCTATAGCACGGGCCTGCACAACTCAGAAAGCTCGAAGGGCCAAATTGATCAACATAAACTTGCCGTGGGCTGCAAAGTCTATTATTTCGTTGAATTTTGGAAGAAATTCTGAAACGGCAATTAACCGAAGTTGTTAAGCCCCAAAAATGTAAAGCAAATTGATCACAGGTCATTTCGTAGGGAAACTAGTTTCGTGTTTTTATGCGCCAAACGCGAAACTAGTTTCCTTGTGAAAAAACTATTGATTATCGATTTACTTCCGCTATTTTTGTGACTTCTTCGTCGTTTGAGTCAGTTGTTACTATTCACTATTGACTGCACTAAATCTCGGGGCAGACGTTGAACAGCCATTGAGCTGTCTCATCGTCCAGAACCGTTACGCCGTGCAGTTTATGGGGGAATCGATGAATCGGACATTGGAGGACGACATGGTCAACGGTTTGTTCTTCTGCACCACACTCACAGGCAGCAGAAGGGACTATGCCCCATTTGTTGAGAATTTTCGGCACCCCTGCAGTGATTCGGCGCCCTAGGAATTGTGCCCCTCTTGCCCCCCTCGTTACGCCCCTTTATGCAGGCAGGAGCGGAAACGTCCGACACCGGTACGGAGGCGGTTACGCCTGATCCACGCTGTCCTTGGCAGGGCCATTCCAGGAAGGTGGGTGCCGGTTTCGGGTATGAAAGTGCTGAGTCTCGTGGTGTTGTCCACATTCCATCGGTAATCCGCTCAGAGCACCGCACGAATGTTGCTGTTGTTGTTGTGCGGCGGTTACAAATGGGTGTGTCGATTTGAGACGCCGTGCGTGCCCACACGGTGGACAGGTGAGCAGTGGAGCAGATGTCCAGGTGCCATGGCACGACGTGCTAGAGACAGTGTCCTCTTTTGCGACGAAGCTCAGCAGGTTGGATGCCTGCGAGGCAGAACCGTTGCTAGAAAGTCGTCAATAGGGGGATTTATGTTTGTGCGGAGGGGCTTTGCGTTTGTGCAGGGGGGCTTGATATTCGAATTTGACAAATGTTTCACTAGTTTATAGTGTTTTCATATTTCCATTTTGGGGGGGCTTTGAGCTTTGTTTGGGGGGGCTGAAACTGTCAAACAATAATTGACCATTTAATCGGCAATGTGCACTCTGCGGCAGTCGCTGCTGGCAACGCCAAGTGGCTCTGGGTCTCGCAGTCGGACGCCCACAGTTGAGTAGCGGTTATGAAAAATATGAAGAGAACTTGATCTCGAATCTAATTAGGATTGCGGTCGACGTCTACAATGAATGTATGATGAAAACGTTGTCCGCAAGATCGTGGTCAAGTCGTTCTCTAACTCAACAACATGCTGAGAACCAGGTGGCATATACAGAGATTGTGGTCTTGACTGCCCGTTAGCACCGTTTGAACCTGCTGATGGACGTCTTCGCTAAAAAAAACCCTACACAGTATTCGGAAATGCTTGAGACAGTAAGATCTTTGGAACAAGAAATGGGTAACAACTTTGTTAAAGCAAGCTGACTGTGTTTCTCTCCAAGCGGACAAATCAGTTGATAAGAACAACGTGGAGAGTCTTTTTATTACTGCTCGATACTTTGATCGAGAGTAGGTCACTGGCATAAAAGTGGCCTTCCAGGGCAAAGCACACAGAGAACTTCTCGGCGCAGAAAGCATGTTGCAAGCTTTGCCAGACTTGTTTGTTTCTCAGGACATGATGCAGGTTATGCAAGAGAAGCTTGGTCTGACTACTGACGGCGAAGCTGCTAACACCGGTTCCAAAACCGGCTTCTGGAAGAAACTGAAAAACAAACTTGGACGTGGGTTTCTTACATTTTAGTGCGCAGCGCATCGAAGTAATCTAGGGTTTGAAGAACTCGAAACAATTGCAGAGTTCCGGCATTGGAAAGCAGATATTACTGCAATAGCGTTTTTTCATCGATCATCGCATTATCGTGAGGAAGGTCTTGAAAAGCAGCCACTTCAGCCGACGCGTCTTTTACATAGAAGATGCCCAACTACCACGACGTTCAGTTTGTAGAACACTTAGTGAAGCAAGTTAGAACCGTTCAGAGCAATTTCCCAAATATGCGTTGTCACTGGCGAGACCTTCTTGACAACCTGTTTCCGAGAAAAGGGAGAAACATCAGGTTAGCGGGTTTTTGAAAACGTCTTTTACAGGGAAGATGCCCAACTACCACGACGTTCAGTTTGTAGAACACTTAGTGATGCATGTTAGAACCGTTCAGAGCAATCTCCCAAGTATGCGTTGTCACTGGCGAGACCTTCTTGACAACCCTGTTTCCGAGAAAAGGGAGAAACATCAGGTTAGCGGGATTTTGAAAATATGGAGAAGGAACTCATTAATTGAGAGAATAACGGTACTAAAGACGGATGGACAACGGCAATTTGAAACATTTCAAAATAAAGCTCAGCGAAGTTTAATTACTTTCCTGACTTGCTCTTCAAGCACGAGCAGGTTTTGGCTCATTTAAACATGATGAAAACAAAGCCATTTCCAGGAGGAAAACAAGAAGACTTGAGGTCGAATGCAGAACCGGAACTATTGACTGTTGGCAAGAGTAAAACACCTCACAAGCATGTCGCAAAACCTGACAGACCCATTGCAGCTATTCGTTGTGAGCTCATATTGACAGCGTACAACTTTTGACATAGTCGGACCGCCTGCATGGCGAAAAAGAAAAAAGTGCCCGGAATATTTTGAAAATTGCCAACGCCAGCAACTCTAACGAGCTTATAAGTGCTGGCATGTGAAGAATTAGTTGATAAGATATATTGCAGCTAATTTCATCACATGTATCAAAAACATATATGATACATTACGTTGCAGCTGGGTAAAAATATTATTAAGCACTTTATCAAGAGGTGTTGTTGAAATATGAACACAAAATGGTGGAAGTGAAGTACGAGGCAAACTTAAATTTGATTTGTTGGTTCGAAAAGTCTTTTTGCATAACAATTTTTTCAAACCTGTGAACATCCCAATAATTCGTGGGCGTTAGATCATACGAATATGCACATATGTACCCTCCCATAAGCGTAGCCAGGGGTCGCCAAAGAGGCCATGCCCTCCCCGAAATTTTTAGAAAATATAGTCATTTTGTGCTTTTAGAAGTGTTTTTCCAAACAAAATAGTGTTATTCGCTTAAAATCAAACATTTTGACCCCTCAAATTGTTTGGACCCCCCCAAATGTCTGGGCTGGCTACGCTACTGTACCCTCCTTAGATCACGGGTTAGCCTAACAAACACGCTTTCAAGCTGTGACATTTCATCAAACAACAACACTAAAGAGTGGAAGAAAACGCGAGGCGGAAATCGCGGAACTTCAGCAAACAGGCACTTGCAGAAAACACGAGAATTGGAGACATAAGCGTTAACGCCTTTTTCTGCCCATCATTTACTCTTAAGAACTACGCGCATTTATTTGCTATGCTTTTAGCGCGTCTCCTGTTGAATTCCGTTTTCAGATAGAAGCTTGGTGGCGGAAATTTTTGGAAAGGAGAGTGTTGAGGAATGCGCTGAGAGCGCAGTGGGCTTGTTCACCGTGCAAGGAGCGAGACAGTTGCGACTCAGTCACTGCCAAGGTTTAGGAGCTGCTAAAGAAGTCGAGGGGAGGTTCAGTACTCAACAAGTCTGCTCAGTGCTGTTTGATTTCTTGTCTTCACAGCATGATTGCAGAACTAGCTGAAAAGCATCTCATTATCGTTAAAACAGACCTGCGATCATCGATGTCAAAGTCAACGGTAAAACAATTACCAAAGACTACCATCGCTCTCGCTGGCACAGAAACTGCCTATTATGATCCCAGATCCGCAGGTTGTAAGTTTCTCAACATGAAGCATAGGAGATTCAGCAACAGTGACTTTAGGATCTCAAACAATGCGACTTTGTAAAAACTTTCTACCAAAGAGAAATTAGTGTGAAACTCCCAATGTGAATTCCGCAACGATTGAGCTGTTTGTCCCAAAATAATAAAATTCAGTTCGGTGACACCGAAAGGTTTGGTTGTTCGGTTTTCACGACACTAACACAAAACCAAAAAATGTATCACCGCGTGATCCAGTTGAAAGACCATCAGCTTGTCGTGTCAGCTGAACCAAAGAGCAAACAAAGCAAGAAATTTACACAAAAATCTGTATCGGGCTGATTCCTGTCACGTAGAAATCAACTGTGGTGTTCACGGGAGGTGTTTCTGTTTCCAAATGACAAAATCTAGTGGCGTTCAAAAGGTACTTTATAGAAATTCCGCTTGCCGTCAGACACGTAGTCAGTAAGTACGAAATTGCCATAAAATGTCGAAAATTATAGGAAAATTGTACTGTATTTGCTAATTTGCCTCCTTTCAGTTGGACGAATACGTATTCTCGTTTGGTCATCACCAGTAGTATTGCAGTTTTCCCAGCCAACTACACCTCCTGATTATTCTCGTGATTGTCGCTCAGTGAAAATTTCATATATTAGGCTGTAAACCAATGTGTTCAGTGCATACGTGTGGGAGCAGGCAAATTTTTGGGGGTGCGAAGGATTTTTGCCCGAATTTCCCCAAACTTGCCTAAAAAGTTCTCGGGCAACTCTTTGTATGAGTATTTCCTCCCACACAGATAATTTTTGGGATGACTTCCAAAAAAAGGTCTTCATGTGAATCTCCCCAAATTGAGCGCCATATTTTCAAAATCTAGCAACACTGGGCGCCATTTTTAGCCGTATTTTCAGGTAGTCTGCTTAGAATTTCAGATATTTTGCGAACATTTTCATCAGTTTTGCCCATGTTTTACGAATTTTGCCCGGATTTTTGACAAATGAAAATTTCGGTTTTTGACAAAAATGAAAAGCGAGAGCGATGGTAGTCATCATTTTGTGCCGCTTGCAATTAAGGGTGGCTAACAATTGAATAAATACGGTAGTCAGCTCTATTGTGTAAATTATGGTAATGTGCCTGTCTATCGCTGCCAACGAATCGCGTGTTTGTGACTGTTGCCGGAGCATAGGACATTTTCTTTGTGGTGTAGAAAAGGTAAAGCGTATTGCGAACGTCCATTTGCATTGCATCGTCAGCAACCTGAAAAGGATAAGCAATATGTCGACCTACCGCTTGGAGAAATTTCTGCGGACGCCCAGATTATTGATTAAACGGAACATTTAATCCTGGTCTGTGTCATTTCCATAAACAATAGAATGTTCAGCTTTCACGTGCAATTTCGTTCAACTGCGAATAGAGAAGTTATCAACGTTCGATTGGAAAAGTAAAATGGATAATTAAAGCAAAATGAATGCCTAGCAATTGCTTTGTGTGTTATGCTGGGAAGTTTCATCTTTATTGTTCTTAGCGCAAGCGTGCAATATAGGTTTTCTCACTAACAGCATACTGATGCCAGAACTCACAAGCTTAAAGGTATCAGGTTGAATTCAATGTCTTTTGAGCTTGTTTCATGTTAAAACTGATTTTGTTAAATAACATTGTCACTAAACAGTTTAAAAATTCTTAATGTTTTGAATGGCTTGGAACAAATAAAATGCTCGTTTTCTTCTTTTGGGAATCAGAGCTGCAGCGCGACGACGTCCTAATGATTTGACACTATGTGTTTTGAAAAGTTATAATATATTTGATTAATATCATTCAAGTGTTGGTTTTAGTTGTGCGTCTGCAGCTTCTGTGGATTCCGAAACAATGGCAAGGCGATTTTGCGATTGATGAAAACGGTTATGCGCTCGCTTCGAATCAATTGCTTATCGCTACAGTTTCATCACAGCGCCTAAAGCATGGGACAAACTTCGCTCCTCATGTAAAATTTGTACATACTTTGAAGAACATTAAACCTGTTTGCTTGGGTGGGTTTGAGTTATTACGATCTTCAGCGTTATAGGCAGTACGTCATTTTTCCAGTCATTTGTGGACCAAAGTGCTATACCATGTTTGCAAACACTGAGTGAACAATGTGCGGTTACCTCACAATTGTACGATCCTTGCTTTCTCGTGTTACCACAAAAGCAGCAAGGCTCATCTGCATACATTTTATCGACAAAAGGAGACTCGGCATCAGCTAATATTAGGTGATTGCGACAAACCGGTGGTTATACGGAAGAAATGACTGTGATGACCAGGTTTTGTAACAATTAGCAATGATTGTATATTTTTTTAGACAACGTATTGGTATAAGAACCAATGATTTCCATCATTTACCACTGCATTTTAAAAGCTTTATTGTAGACCCAGTAGCGGTATTTTATAAAAAGTGTTCCAACGCCGATCTTCCATTCAGTGACTTTACTGTGATCACCAAACCAGGGCATAAATTTTCAGCGTTGAGCCCGACTAGTTCACTCTTCCTCGGGCCTGATTTTTTAGGGCTTGTAGAGATAACACAAGGAGAGTGTAGCTGCTGTAAGTGGCTTGCGCTGAAGGTACGACTGTTGTTTGCATAACTCGGTAGTATTGTGACGCAGGATCACATTTATTGGGGTATTTTAATATTTTATTTTTTAAATGCAATGCAAGTATTTAAATCAATCCACACAGCGTGGACTTCGAGATAATGTTTTGGACGCTCTGAACGTGTGCAAACCACAGCGAAAGCTTTGTGCCGTGAAGATTTGCGAATCGATGTGTGTTTCAGATTTGCTGAACGAACCTGAAAAACACTTGCCATGCACAGTAAATTTGCTTGCTTCTAATAAAGTTCGCTTCGAATAAAGGAATCTCTGCAGTTAATCCCCCTTCGAATCGCAGTACCTTTTAGTCTGGCATCAGTTTGATTTTCATCTGTGAAATAAAACAGACAGTTCTGGCCCGTGGTAACATTTTGACGACTTGGCCTTCCGTTATGACGTTCATTGCCTCATTTTTTTGCAACAGAAGTACAGCTTTATGACTCATAACTAAGAAAAGTAAAGCACGTTGAAAGAAATCTTTCTTTGTTGTCAAGATGACAATAACAATGTGTGTAAATAGAAATCTCATTTGAATGAACTCGACGATGTAACAAGTGAAAACGATCGGACTTTCAAAGGAACAGTTTTTTCTCATTTAAATGTTTAGGCCCTCGTCACATCAGGAGTCTTCAACACTATCAGGTGCAAAAGATGCGTGGCAATAAGATTCCCCTTCTTAGTTTTGGTTCCTCGGAACAAGCTAAACCAGAAACAATCATCCCTGATCTTCTGTTGTGTGGATAGACCATTCGCAAATGGAAGGAAGGTCGCAGCCTCCGGTTCCCCTACTGGCGAAATCTGTTTTCATGCCTCAACAATAGTCAGCTAAGAAAAATTATGGGTTTTTGCTTCGAGCATCGCATTGGTTGTTGCCTCCTTGCCAAGCAACGAATTGAATTTTTTTCTGAATCTATTTGACTAAATCCATACGTTCCAACTACAAAAAGGATTTGAAGGTTATCCGGAACGTGTTGTTGCATATTTCCGCTCGTGTACATCCACATATAGTGCACAACAGCTACCGTTTTCACAAGGTTGAAACGGTTGAAGGTTAATTTTTTTACAGCAAGGTAAGGTCGTGTTACGAGTAAAATTCAGTGCAAGTAGCTCATTGCCAGCCTACTTTTTCTAATAAATGCTATGTACCTATTGCTATGTATGTATACCGTCAGCACGGATCACATGCGCTTGATGCGGTGAAGGTCATTTTTAAAAGCAAACCTTAAGTTATTAGCTTACTGTCATTTGAAGGGTTTAGCAATTCAAAGTCTTCCATAAGAAACGAAACGCTGGTAAAATTACAAGAATGAAAGTAGCTCTTTGTGAGTTTTGCTTTGCTTGACTGATAGCTTTATTAAGAAAGACAGCGGTACAAGAGCTGCGTGGTGCAAAGCTCCATTTAGAAATTAATGCAATAAAGCCACCTTAGTGACAGGTAAGCAATAGTGTTTAACGAGAGAAGCACGTAGAAATTTACTGTACCTTTTTACCAACACTGTACAGACACTATTTAAACGCGTATTATATTTATAATAAAGTAACACTACAAATCATTTAAATTGTATCAATGTACCCTTTTCCGGCGTGACGTAAATATTGTTTATCTACAGTATATCTGTTTATTGGACTAGGTGCTTCACTTCCTGCAATGTTAGAGATTACCTTTGAACAAATGGCATTGTCTTCCTTGAAATTATGACGGAATAAACAACTGCAAAACTAAAATTCAAATCGACCTGCAAGTTTGACCCCGGTAACAGCCATTCCAAAAGAAGTACAAATGCTGAGAGTAGAGCAGTCGGGTAATGTAAGGTGAACCGGAAACAATCGTGCTATAGAAAGACGTCCATGGCATTTTAATGAAATGAGATTAAGTGGTTATTTGCGTAACCTTTACTCACGGGATCTAGCAAAGTGAAAGCTGGACAGGTTGTGTGTGAAAGCAGTACTGTAAAAGGAAAACAGCCTAGCGATCATGATGTTTTTTTTGTTCTAGGCTAGTTTCAAGGGTCCGCATATTTGATATGGAGAATAAAATATTTTTTAAATAAAAATATTAATAAATTTAATCATGTCGCGATGGCATTGAACAACCTGAGTGAACAAACTAGGATGTGAACGCACAAAAAATATAGATGTCTACTTAAACAAGTGTGCACTAACTCAGAAAATTTTCATGAAATTTTTGCTTTGCAACGGACCATTAAAAACAAAGTGTTTTTTCCATATTTCTTTTATATGAAGTTTCTGCGCGTTTACCGTTGTCTGCTGTGCAGCATCTCATGATAAGTCTACTCTTAACTTAACAACTATCAGATGTCATGGATTGGATGTGACTTTAAAATTAACAAAAAAATTCATTAACACTGAAAGAACACTAAATAAAGTTTTTTGACTTTTGTTGAAATAAAGCATTTTTGACTAAAGATGGATTACGATTGATCCGATGCGTTTCAAAATAAAACATGTATAGTTTTTTGAATGCTCCTTTAGTGTTAATGAAACTGTTAAGCCTATAGCAATTTTATGCTCCAAAATAACATAAACTTGCATAAAATTTTCAAAGTAATAAGGATGAGAAGGATTAGCCACCAATAAAAAGTCGAAAAAAGGATAGTAAATTCAAAGGAAGTATCTAAAATGTTTCTACTCAAATTTTTAATTTAATGTATCTATCTAACTCACCAAATACCACTGTGCACATTCCGTTTACACTTGTAAACAAGATTCTCCAGCGTTGGACATTGAACCACGTTATAGAAAAAAATTTAAGGATTTTGATTTCCCAAATTTCAAAGTTCAGATGGCAGAATGGATATAAATCGTATCTGAAACGATCGATGCTACATGAGAACAAGCAAAATGTCAATACAGTATACGGCTTAGGCCTTGCTTTTATATTATAAAATTACTCTTAGAGAACTAATGTTTTAGAAAATCTCTGGCTGTATTTGATGTTCACTTGCGTTACTGAGGTGCAGACAGCTGTTGTGATATGTAAGTCAAAGGCTCTTCAACGGTTTCTTGCAAAGTTTGCCTGTGCCAGGCCTGTAACCAGAGGGGACAAACCGGGCATATCCCCCCGAAATTTTCAAAAACATCTTGAAAACGTCAACAACTTTTCTAGTTGCTAGGTACAACAACAAGTTCTTTGCCCACCTCGCCCGAAAATTTCAGTTGGTTGCGCTCTCGTCTGTGCCATCTATTTCGGATCACTTTTCAGAAAAAATCCAACGGGTTTGGTGGAAACACAAGAAATCAGAATTACATTGTACATAGCGCTACTTACACAGAAAGAAGCTAATCTCTAAAAAATATGACTAAGAATAGAAAAGGGTTCATTTATGGCAGTTTAAGTAACTTTGGCATTGGTTTGAAAACGCATGTCATAAAAACTTCGATGCTGGAATCAACAATATCGATTTGTTATGTTGCTGCACAGCGGACTTACAGCACCGACGATGATAGTTACAGAACAGAAAACTCGCAGAAGAGCTACGTACATATGTTAAGATATTTACCAGTTGTCGCATGAATGGTATGCGGTTGCAGCTGATTGCAAGGAAGCTTTTCCAGGCAAAAAGTTTTGTCATTGCGTGTGTGACTGTTAGTCGCTCTGAAGATTTAAAGTTCATTAGTGGTGAGTCAGTAACGGTTGCTTTACTCAGCCTCGTTGCACTGTCAAACTGCTACTCAGGAACGGACAATGTTACGAGTGACTTGAACTAAAAAGACTTGTCATGCACCTTTAGACAAAATGTTGTCAAGGAAGCACATCATCAGACAAAGTTTTGCCCATTTAATCAAAATTTTGAATTGTTACCGGGCAGTGGAATATTTTTTCAGGAAGTTTTGACGAAAGCTTTGAGTTCCTCAAAGCTATAAACTTTGCAAGAAAGAATGAGATACCTTACTGATCTTCCCTTTAAATTCGAGATTTTTGTGAACAGGCAACAGATGAAAACCCCAGTAAATATTTGCTTGTTTCTAAAATGATTGCTTACCCATTTCAAATTAGACACTATTTTTCGAACATTATCGAATGTGTTTTAAATTACTAAAATATTTCTTGGCCACGAGTATGATATTAAGACATAAAACGTTTCAAATATTTTTGTAGTGTAGAGATATGGTTTTTATCTTAGCTGCATACAGGCCCGTAGCCACGGGGGCATGCGGGTGGCAGTGCCCACCAAATTTTCTTGCGCCTACGAAAATTTGTTTTATAGACATAATAAAAGCAAAAAGCTTTCCCCCTAAAATGTATTTTGACGCCCAAACGCTACAACCTGGCTACGGGCATGGCTGCAGATTGAAATAATTCACTTTTGTTTTCTGTTCAGGTGACTTATGCAATAGGGGAAAATATCAACTGACTAAAGGTTCTGCCTGCTACGTTTCCTCGGCAAGGATTTGAGTAGACAGAGCTCTGTCACGAAAGAATCAAACGAAAACCGTTCAGAACATGGGGCAGTGGTGCCGAACTGTTGGTAATCACATCACATTAACAAACACTAATCATTGTTCAGTCTTCAATGAGTCTTTGTTGGGCAACTTGGGCTATGACCATAGCTCGGTTTTATTTTTCAAAATGTTTTCTATCATTGTGTTTTCACTATCATGTTATATGTTTATCTCTATTGGCATTTATGAATTGCGGAACACCAGCCAATCTACGGCAGTTCGAGTGAATTATCTGAGTTTCGTTGCTACGTTTTTGAATGTTGTGTTTAGCGCAAGAGTTGTTCTGGATTACTTTTCTCATGCTCCTTCGACAACGTTTTGCAAAGCAATGAGTTTAACTGGGGGAGTAAGTTATGTGATAGGGACCGGGCTTCTTTACACGTTGTTGTGGGCCAGGCAAAGAAAATTCCATACGGACCCGCTGATGAAGACAGCCAGCAATAAATACGGACAAGCGTGTAGCTCGGTGCTAATACTTTCAATGTACGCGAACTTGATTGGAGTCGTGTCATTGTTGCAGCAGAATTACTGTTTAATCCCGACTCAAATCGGATGTTTTGTTGTTTGGAATGACACTATGGCGCAAACAACTGTTCCTATGTTGATGGCCGTATTCGTGGTAATTTGCTTCGTTTGCCAAATATTGTTTTTTACTTTCACTACACAACCCTTGCTCAAAGTACGAAAACGATTCTTTTGCGCATGCCTGACGTGGAAATCTGATAAAGAGATACATAGATTATTGAAGCGACTTGTCATTTCCACTTGTTCTTGCGTTACGACGAGTTTGATAATGAGCTGTTTGGTTATGTTGGATTCCACTCCAATGATGTGCGTGAATTGGTTGAGTTTAGTGCAACTGGATTTCTTCGCCAACAATTTGGCTGTCGTAATAAGTTTTATCAACTGGAAGGAAAGACTATTTCCACTGATTTGGATCAATTGCAGCAGGAAGAGTGTTGCAGCTGAAAGTAGTTGCCAAGTACCGACGTCTTTCAAAACCACAGATTTGATTAATGACGATTGCTGTGGGTCGGTGCAACCCGGAATGAAAAGTTAATTATTGCTGTTTTGTAAGTACCAGAGAGTAGGAGCGACACAAAACTTTTGCAAAGCGATCGGAAGGGTGTTCAAATGGATTTTGTTTATTCGAGCACCATGCAAATGCATCCGGTTTAAATATTGCCAGTGCAAACTTTCAGGCCAATAAACAACGACTAAAAGTAATGCGAAAACTGCATCGGATAAAGTCAAGCGTTTGAAAATTTGTTTAAATGTGAACGTCACTCAACAGCTGTGAACTCAGAGATCTTTTGAGCGTTTGGTTTGTTTTAGTAGCTTGACTTCAGTGCGTTATTTCACACTTCTATATGGTTGCTGCTCGATTGCATGCCCTACAAATGCTGAAACATTTTGTAACAAGATATGTACTTTTGAACCTACGTGTCGTTTGAAACGCTACCTTTGATCGACTTTATCGATGTTATTGGCGGCCTGTGCTCTGCGATTGATATTCATCAATTGCCACCAGTATAGCCACTACCAACCAACCTTAAGCTTTTGCCAATGAAGCCATCAGAAGCTTTGAAGGGTCACGCTTACCGCGATCGTAAAGCTGTTATAGATATCCACTTGAGTAATTGAAGCAGTAATCACAAACAATATATTGAGGACGTCTGAAGTCGCGGCGCCCGACCAGCATCGTAATTTCAAGCATAAAAGCCATTTGCTGCTCTGGTGCAGGTGTTCCGTCGGATAGGAAGGAAATTTAGTCAAATCGTCCAGTAAAATTAGAAATACTTCTACACGTCACAAGAATGCATTTGACTGGTGCTCACGTGAGGCAGACTTAAAAGCTAGATTGATAATTCAGAAAAATATTAGTCATCGATGATGCTGCAGGTTATGCTGCAACTAAAACATTACAAAATTTACCTAATTATACCACACAGTTGTACTTGAAATTCAATCTTTCGCACACCATTGCAATAGTTTGTTTTGATGGTGCCTAGTGAGCCTTGGAGCATTTTCGTTTCACTTGAGAAAATAGAATTAATAATAAAATGTTGAAATTAACCAGGTAATTAGTAAATAAACCTGGTCAAAGAAACTATTACTGTATCGTTGATATCGTGGTCCTAGGTCCTGAAGGCAAAATATTGTGCGTTCATGACAGTCTCGTGTGCAAGCAGGGGTGGAGTCAAAAATATTTTTTGGGGATCCACTAGGGTGGGTCAGTTTGCAACAATGGGAGCAGACAAAGCTTTCGGCAGGAATTTGGAAAAGAGACTCGTTCTGCCTTCAGAAAGTTGGCTTAACTTTTTGCACGTCGCATTATTACGTTTCGCCTTAGTGATCTCGCTGGTATCTAGACTAGAAAGATTGCGCTGAAAAACATTTCGTAAACGTTTACGTTAGGATTCATTTAAAGATGCCAATGAATCGAAGCCTTCGTGCTTCTATTGACATCGGTTTTACCAGAGAGAAACATTTGTTGAAAAATCTTATTCAGGAGTTTCAAATCGTCAGTCATAAAATTACGCAATGGCAGTCATGTTTTCACATGCATGCTACGCTAATGAACAGAAACCGCACAAAAGAAAACAGAAAGAAGGAACGTTAGGTATGTAACATGATGCAAGCTACAAATGTGCCTTCTGCTTCGCCTACGGTTTGCCGTGAAGCGCCTATTCATAATCATTGAAAGAAATGATCTCGGTAAAGTGAGAAATATTCCTGTCGCTCCTACAAGTGTTTTATTAATTATATGCGAACATTCGAAAAGAAACATATCTTTTTATCTTTTTTGACAACCGGTTTCCTTCCAGACGCGTAGTCAGAAAATTTTATTTTCAAGCATCAAGCATGTGAAGTTTCTTGTTTTCAAGCATGTAAAGTTCGAAGCATCTACTTTGAATCAAAGCCATAATTTTCTTGTAAAACTTTCCTTCAAAAGCACATTTGAAAAACTAGTTGTTGTAAGTGCACCATATGCAGTATGCTATTTGCAGGCAATAATGCAGTTGAGCAAGAAGCCATTGTGGCTGCCATTACGATTGCGCTTTTTATATTTACACGCTTCTGTTATGCACCAACACACTTTCAATCGAAGCCGAGTAGCGACATTACTCTGAAACATGTCTGCACAATATAGGGCCCGCGTGCCACACGAGTCCCGCGAGAGCTGTCACAGTTGAAGAAAGTGTTGCAAAAGTCCTACGTCGGATAATTGATTGTCGTTCCAGAGTTTCTTCCAGATTACAACGAAATAGACTTTTGCGGCGAGCTGCAAATTTATGTTGATTAATTTGGTCTATCGAGATTTGTGAGTTGTGCAGGCCTGCTCTAAGACACCGAGTTCTGCAGTAGGCCTTCTACAAAACTTTTACGAATATAAGACGTGGATCCTATTTTCGTCCAATGCTTAAGCAACTAATTGACCCTATACAGCTGATAAACGTAAACGCTAGACTATAGAGTCTCCAAACGCATTATCAAATATTTTGGATATTGTGTTATTAAACCGCTATGAAATGCGAATGCGACAATGTTTTTATGCACTACTTGCAATAGCTTGCTTCACGAAAACGATTAGGTATTTAGTGATCAATTTAGAGTTAACATTCATAAAGATGAAAAAGACAATATTGTAAATTGGGGAAGTTGCACGTGTCCACTAAATAAACTTGCGTGTGTTTGATACACTCAGACTACACAAACCGAAAAAGAAGCCACAGTCGGTTATCCCACTTATCACCACCGCTGCTCTGCAGTAAATTTAAGAAATAATTTCCGCCGCATCTTAACGCAACGCTTGGTTGATTAATTTAGCCTAGCAAGATTCTTGCCATTCTAGAAGAACCTCTTGATGTATTTTTTAAAATCCATTGGTGTGACAAAATTCAAACTTACTCGCCAGAAAGGTAATGAGGAATCATTGATGAAAACGTTAATGCTCCACATAATTGTGATTGAACTGTCACAATATACTGTACGTTAAAATGAATATTATTGTTTCTAAACAGTGACTATGGCGTAAAAAAGAAGACTGAAATTTGATTGACTCCTAGCCAAAATTTGAGCTTTAAGTCATATAAATATATACCACCGGCACATTCACACCATGGGCGTCCGCAGAAATTTTTCCAGGGGGCAACGTCAACATTTTGCTTATCCTGTTTAGGATTTTATGACGATGGTATGCAGGTGGGTGTTCAAACGCTTTACCCTTCCTCCTCTACAAAGATAATGGCCCCTGTTACCAGTCAAAGTGCACTTCATTGGCTGATACTACGATAATGTATACAATAGGCTATCTGCAGATCTACAAAACAAGCATTTCTTGTCAAAGAAGCATTGCCGTGGTATTTTAACGAAACCACAAATTGTGAAGTCATTTTACGTAGCAAGACTCGTCATCGGTACTTAGAAACAAGAGATGCAACCGTTTGGGAACTCACTCAGAAATTAGGATTAAACCTTAATGATTGAGACGTATTCCTTAAAGCCTGCGTNGTCATAATTTAACAAGTCACGTTGTTTTAAACTTTGTAAAAAAAGAATGTATAAGCGTACTGCTGAGGAAGCATGCACACGATATGCTCGTATGAGTCGGGAAACGTTGGTTGCAATGCAACTCAAAAGTTAATTACGTTTTCCTGGGCTATGTGACATCCGTTATTTCCGAAACAAAATATTTTTCACTTCCTGATTTCCATTTTTAACTACTTTCATAACAAAATCGTATCTGCTCAGCGAAATATACATACCATACATATTTTATACACTGTACCCACAAACAACTGCTTTTTGAGGGGATATTTGTTTGTGCGTAGAAAATGTCATGCGCGTTTCAGATCCGTTTCTCTTCAAGCCATGGCGTAGGAATACTCTTCACATATAAAGTTTCCGGGGTTATATTTGACCAAAAACGTTTTTCACTCGGAATAACATTGAAATGTCAAGGTAGCAGGGTGCACCAAATTTGCGACATATCAGGTAACCCTGAGTAGCAGAGTGCCCCAATTTTCTATTTGTAGGCTTTAAGAGACATTTTGTAAAATAATTTGGCACCATTCTATTTGTCTCTGAAAATCAGAAAGAGTCATGGAAACACAGGTTTCTAACATCTTTCTAAGCAAGTGAAATCAACATAAAAACAAGCCCTTGCGCAGTAGACCAACCACGATTCCTGAGCAGGAAGCTATTCACTCAGGCACATTGGTCAGACTCACAGTTTCATAACCAGCGGTGTAACCTACTGTATGATGGCGCAGAGGAGCGAATTGCCTCCCGTGGCAAGCTGAATATCAAAACCGGGTCCCAACTTAGCTTATATTTCGATATAAGTGTTACAGTAGTTGGTTTTGATTTTTTTTGCGTTTTTCGGAGTATCTTCCGGTGATTTAAGGTTTTAGATTAGCCATACGGCATTGCTCACACTAACAACGGATTTTCAGACTTGTGGAAGCATTGCTACAGATTCACTCATACTTCTTTTCACATAGTATATTACGTGGCTTGCTGCTATCAGCAGTCTCTGTCTCGCTGTATTACCTGCCAAGATGTCTGAGTTCACCAGTGATTTGCGGCAAAACGCCTACTACCGTAACTTGAAGTGAATCTTTGAAGATTTGCTGCCTTGTTTTTCTTACGCAATAAAACCCAGCAGCGGAACATTCCGATTGCAAGTTTCGGAACCTGCCTCTGCAGGCAAAGGGGTGGACATGAGTGAAATTCAAGCTCTTCACTGCATGACACCGGAACAGTGAACCTGGATCTTGTGCAGTGTGAGTGACATACTGGCAAGTAAACTATCATTTCAAGAATTAAGTAAATCAATTGGAATTAAGCTGCTGCCTTGAATTTTTTTAGAGATTTTGTTTCTTAGTCTCAATTTCCAGGGGAGGAACGCCCGTTTTGCCCCCCCACCTGCGGACGCCCATGATTCACGCATTTACCGTACTTCTAAAACTGTACAAAAACAAAAGCCTGCGATATTAACACTAGCGTACGGAGGGGGGAGGCCACTGTGCCATGGCCACCCCCTCAAACCCAAAAAACAAAAAATGTAAAAACAGTATTGTCCAAAACTTGCTTCGAGAATGCACAAATATGCGTATTTTCAGGTGTAATTTTGCAAAATTTTCCTGGGGGCACGCCCCCGGACCTCCCTAGAATGGTCGTGCCTTCGGCATTTCCCATAAAGTTGATTTGTGACGTCACACGATTGTGACAAAACTTTCCCCCCCCTCGGAAATTTTCTGCGTACGCCTCTGGATATTAATAAGGCTACGGCTGACACCGCAGAGAAGGATACAGGTTTTGTTTGCAGCACGACAGAGTTATCAGAGACGAATTCTTGCGATGGTCTTGAAATGAAGCTTAAATCAGCATTGGGTGTGATACAGCAAGCTGGTGGGCCAGAAACAGCTGCAAAAAAGCGTTAATCCTTGTTTTTACATGCGGTTAGTGATTGCAAGTGATTGGACGCAAGTTTGTATTTCATAGTCGCCAACTTCCACACGGAGCTGAAACCTCAGGTTGAAGACAGCCATGATATGAATTCCCTAACCTTACACTACAAAAACGTTTGATTAATCATCGACAGTTGGTAAACCATACTGCTTTGATCAGGTTCGGCTAAAAGCTGACGAAGGATAGGTTCCGCAGTTTCGTTGATTTGAACTGAAATTATTCTTTGTCTTATGCATCGAAAGCTTGGTTAACCTAAAAATTTTTGATGAAAACTTTTTGAAACATGGAGGGTCGGGCAATTGCCTCATTGCCGTCCAGGGTACACGCTTGTCCCCTCATACAATTTAACCCTCCCAGTTGCTGTGAACAGTCGCGAGGACGTCGAAAAATATATCCATACAAAAGGTGGCTTCACATAGATCCGGTTAGGGCTTACGAACTGACTTATGGCCAACGGCAGTCTTCATCCATGCTCCGTTGGCCGTATCCGGCTGAATTTTCTCGATTTCGAACGGCTTACTTAAAATTGGATTTAGTAAGTCGGATTGCCGGGTGATGGTGTTCTTTCTGCATGTGTGAAGACTGCCGCTGGCCATAAGCCGCCGATTCGTCGGCCGTAACCGGATTCTGTGTGAAGCCACCTTAAGGCAGTTAGCGCTGTGCTGTTTAAATAAATAGAATTGTGTGAGATTTCTGAGTCTTTGCGAAAACATGCGACTTGGTAGTCTTCACGACACGGAGTTTGGAGAATCTCCGCTCTGCGCCAGGCGCGTAACCAGGGAAGGGCAAAACGGTCAATTGTCCTGCGAAATTTTCAAAAGCATGTTTAGTTGTTAGGTACAACGTTATGTTACAATCACTTAGGGACCCCCCGAAAATATCAGTTGGTTGAGGGCTTTTCTTGCGCAGTGTAACAGGCGCAAATTTACATCCAATTGGTCTGGGTCGTAAAAATCACAGTTAGTGACATTTCTATGTCTTGTGCTGTTGTTGACTCTAGAAACAGTTGCTGTAGGCAACGTGTCACTTTTCATATGCCGTTTGAAAAAAATGAAATATCTCTAGTTCCAGTCAGTGGTATTCAACGATTATATTCTTAGTTTTGTATTTACAGTATACGGAGATTGGAGTACTTCCACTGGTGCATAAATCCATTATTTTCTTGGGATAAATTTGGCCTATAAGCTTATTTACCCTAAGTACAATTATTAGTAACACTGCCAAAATGCCTCTGCATCTCATAGAATAGTACATTATTAACAAATACCAATTACCAATCGATTTTCAAGAAATTGATAATGATAGTGTTTCAGCTGATTAAGTCTCAAAGAATCGATAGTGACCAATGGAGCGTAATTTTTGTTCAATGTCTATCAACATTCGTGAATTGCGTAAAAGAAGTCATTCACGGCAGTTCCAGTAAAATATCTTCATTTGTTCCAGCGGTTTCCAAGACCGTGTTTAGCGAATGAATTGTTCTCGATTGCTTTTCTCATGCTTTTTCGGCAGGTTCCTGCCTTCTCTGAGCTTGGCTTTGAGTTACACAAGCTTTTCATGCCTAACAGCTTCTAAAAATGTCTGGTAATTAATTACGCACAAACACCCAGTTCGCTTCTAGCAACCTCATCATGCACCAGTGCTTTTGAACCGAGAAATAAGACTTTCTTAGGCACATTTGTTATCCTGTGGGGTTTACGTCTGCTCATAAGCGGCTTTCACAAGAGGTCATACAATGGAAGCAAACTCGCCTGATTATGAACACAATTGTAGAGGATTATCGGGGAAAATTTACCGACATGGTTATCCCGCATCGTGTGAGTTTTCACACGGAGCGGGTATCTACAACTGCGGATCGCAGACCCATCTATGCTGGAGTCAAATCTTCAAATGCTGAATTCCCTCATGTTTTAATTGATCCTGTTCCGACTTATAAGTTTTGTCAAATTTGAGAGCCCGACTCCTGTTCCAACTTCGAAAACCGTTCTATGCAACCAAAAATCATATTTTGCTCAAACGTTTTTCACTTTTTATTGTATTTAATTCATTAATGCACAGCATCAAACACATGGTTCATATCATGGGTTTAGTCAAAGAACACAAGGATAACAAGACGCGTCTCAAGGTGGGTACTTTGTTGGTGATAGAATCGGTTTTACCTGCCCTTACAGCATCAGTGAAAAACGGCAAAGTGAAGTTGTTCCACACTTCGAACACATCTTTTAGTTAGGCCAATCGATTCAAATTTCCCAGACTGCAACTGTTACAATCTTTGAAGATTCTGACACAGTGGCGTAGCAAGGTGGGGGCTCTGGGGGACGTGGGCCCTGGGCGGCGCATTTTAGGGGGCGGCACTTTGCTGATTAAAAATTAAATTTTGAAAGGGTTTAAAATTTCTAGATTTTCGTTATCATTTTCAAATAATTTTTTTAAGTTTTAAAAGCCCCAACTCTTTTCAAATTTTGTGTTTAGTAGACTAGTAGGCTAGCCAAAAACACGCCATGTAGCTGTGGAGTGAGCAAACTGATGAAATGTTTTCTCAAAAGTCTGTGTCAAGTCCAATGTGCTGAAGTGTCCCGTGCAGTTTTTTGTCTTGAAGTGAGGGCTTTTTTAACACATTTACGTGGTAGGCAATTGTGCCCCAGACCTATACACCTTCCTCGCCAAACAAGGCCATTTCAGCCATCGCAGTCAAACGTACTTTGAACAAAGAAAAGTAGTGACATTCGACGGCAGACTAGCAAGCGTTAGAGCTCCGGTTGTTCGCAGCTTATATCGTCCCTCCGTTCAAAATCTGATAAAAAAGGTTTTGCATGATATCACGGTAAATAGTAACGGCTAGCTAAATCTCTTATCACGTATCGTTGGTTCCTCAGTAACGCCCCCACGGCACATCAAAACATTTCGTGACACCTAGGCATTGGCGACGAAGATTTCCCTGGGGCGGCGATAGTTCAGTGGAAGAGTGCCCCTCACAATTGGAAGGTTGTGTGTCCGATTCACCGACACTGAGTGAATCGCCGTAGCGCTCATAGTGAAAGATCGTTCGCCTCAACTGTCCTGGTAAGTAGCATATTTCAGACGTTGGCATGCCGCTAATTGCCGTCGCCAAAATTATAAAAAAAAACATTTCTTGGCACATCTCGTGCTATTTTTAACATTCAGTGGGATATTTTCAATAAGTACCATAAGCTGCACCTTAGTCATTAGGTGGGCTTTTTAAGTGTAGTTGGTGTGTTTGCGTGGGTAACTTTGAGTTCAGATTGTCGGTTAGAACTGCAAGTAAAGTGAATCAGAACCAGCCGATAAGCAGCGTGAATTTCGTAAAAATCTCCTTTGTTCAACGGTATACTTAATATTTGCAGTCATAGCAAAGTTCATTACAACACGAAAAGCTTAGAAAAGGTTGCTTGGATATGATTGTGGTTAAGGCGTTTATTAAAAAGGTTGATCGAAATGGTTGTACAACTTGGCAATGGCTGTGCTGAATAAAGTTGTTCAACGCAATTACCGTCGAACGTAAGACGTAGTAATCACTGCTGAGC
>JGI24158J21664_10000122_pt1 | contig 51395 bp, 32 predicted proteins | sample Ectturendosymbi3_FD_21664 | JGI IMG/M metagenome (IMG submission 21664) | reverse complement strand
TTTAAGGTTATTTGACCTCTTCTTTGCAACCTCAAAAACACGCGTTTCCTTTTTCACAATTTGTGATCGGATCTCTTCCTGTGCCGGAACAGTTTTGTGGGCTTCACTCTCAATGATTACTTGGATTCTGTGCTTTGATTTGAAATGGTTGATTAAACGTTTGGTGCTTGAACTGCCTGCGTGTGTCTCACTGAGCAAAAATTGCACTTTGGTGTTGGTTGAGCCTTTTTTTATAAGAAATGGCTCTAAGCTTCTGATTTTCTTTGATTACTAACGTCTTTGAAATGAATGTCTATCGCTGTATGATTAAAAATATACTTAAAGTCGCTTCTAAAGGAAAGCCAAATATTTTGTAGAAAGTTATTGCAAACTGAAAAGGAACGAATTGACTTTGCAAAGGATCACACTTTGTATATGAACTAACACATAACAGCTTATAAACGAACTATCTAAGTAACTACGAAACAACGGCATACCTTTGAAGAACTGCCTCACGTAGTAGTTATTTAATTAGGTTAGCGAAAAGACAAAAGTTCGCGCAGACGCTTATTATGTGCCAAATGACGTCACGATCTATCTAAATAGGTCAATTGAACAAAAACATAAACGGACCAACAACGAACGCACGATGGTCACCGAGCAAAACCCGCACCTCGTGCCTCATGATAATAGTTGAACGTTCAAACGTGCTAATTTGGCCGTTACATGCGCCAATCTACAACTTCAGTGTTATCAGAATTACAAATATTTGAATGCAACAGCAATTCCAAGTTTTCTAAATACCCGGGTTTGGTAGTTGAAAAAACGGGTAGTAGAAAATAGCCAAAAAAAACGGGTTTCGGGTTCGGGAAAACCCGTGTTGGAAACACTATTCCCTGCATGTCTCCCTCTACTTCCAAGATAAAAATGTGACAATAATATGAAAAGAACTGAATTTGCATTCGGAATGCAGTAGATCGCCTTTCTTTTTTTTGGTCTTCACGTGCAAAGGCATGGAATTTTGCGACATTCCTGCAGATTGAACAAGCGCTGCAGGACGCAGATCCCTTGCTTTTGTCCCCTACCAGCACCAAACCTGGTTTTGCCTGACAACAGATATTGTAGGTTTCCCTTAACCGTGATGATATTACCAGGGTTTTTAAGGCCTAAACTTGAAAATCGGGCCCCTAGGATCAGAGAAAATCGGGTCCCTACAGGTCCATACCGGGTACCTAACATTTCCTTTGAAAAAAAACTGGTATTGCTATTCTGTTTCGCTCACGCTGCAGCATCACTTATGTGATAAAACAACTACGGCAAGCGTTTCAGGCCCGCAGCCAGTGTAACATCGCGAAATCCCCTTTAAGCGCTCATTACCTGCCTCGTGGCACGTAAATTAATTTGACGTGTTCGGCGTTCCGTAACGGCCACTTCAGGTTTCAGTTGTGCCATTCTCATTTGGCGAACCCCTGGCCCTACAAGACCTCGCAGTCATACAGTGCCATTCCCCTCCCCTCATAACAACAATAATTTGGCGAACCTGGCCCAGTGCAAACAGCTTTAAACCGTACGCTGGGCTCCTATGTTTGAACTCTCCTTAAGTATGCCCTGTCAGCGTGTGCTTGAATAAACCAAAGGTTGTTTCCAGCGAGAGTGTATTCAGGTAGTCGAAGGCGGCGCGTTTAAAAGGCCAGGCCGAATTTTCCTTGCAGCGTGAAGACGCTTCAGCCAGGTTTTAAGGTTTGGGGAGCAAATTACATTTTTAGGGTGCAAGATTTTTGTTTCTTTTTTACTTTTATAACAAACTTTTCTGGAAACAACAAAATTTGTGGCGGCACAAAAAATGGGGGAGCATTGCCCCGAATGCACCCCCGTGGCTGCGGGTCTGAAACGTTCCTTGCCGGGATTTCTCTGCCTGGCAAACAAAACCGATGTTTCCAATAACTGGACTGGTAGTTAGAACTTAACCACACACTTTATCTCGCGTTATGCTCAGCCAACGTTTCAAGCGTTCAAGTTTCTTCTTTACATCCGGGTTTTCATCTGCTTCCCTCTCCCAACGCACTGCTGCCACCGTGCGGTAGTCGAACTAAACATGAAAAGAAGAGTCTAGAACAACATGCTAAGACACAATGAGAGCAAATTAAATAAATGTAGACATCCTGAGATAAAGTTGGTGAAAACGTTGCCCTGACAAACACACATACTTAGGAATGTACTTTTGATGGAGAATATCAAAGCATATCTCTTTCAGCAATCGTGCATCCCCACCCAATTCCTAGGATCTAAAGACTAGAAACGTTTCGGTTTTGAGCCATCAAAATGCTTACGGTTTCCTTCGTAGGCTGCGCCATGTTTTTTGCTTAAACCCTGAAATTCATCTGTTTGAAAATAGCTTCCATCAAGATAGTTCTTTCTCACCAAACAGTCTTTTTTTAATTGAAAAGCAAGCTTCACAAAATGAGGTCGCCACTGCAACTGTGAAGGAGCTCGTCGCATGTTCAAACATATTTTTAAGCACAAAAGATTCTTTGCCAAAGAACTTCGGGTTTTTACTGACGATGTCTTTGCCTGTTATTTCCTTGTGCAGTAAATCCACACTTACCCTGCTGTGACGTCAAAACAAAAGATGTTACAATTTTTTGCTGGACTAATTGCAAGAGTGTTTGATGAACGTAAGCGCTGTGGTTTCGAAAATATTCGCACTGCTGTATGAAAACCGTGCAAGTGTCAGGTTTGCTATACTTATCAAAACAAGTTATTTTGAAGGCACTACGTGACCTTTCCGCCAGAGGTCATCTATCCCAAAAGAAATCAGCACATTATTTGCAAGCATTTGGCCCAGACGTTTCCAACAAAATGAGTCGTAACTATTAACATCACGTTTAGTGAGTTTTTCTTGTTTTGACAAATACAGTATATTAAATAAGAGGTAATTTTCCATTGTTTAGCGGCTTAGCCAATGTCACTGTCGGTCCATTGTGACACATTTGTCCATTGTCATTTTGGACTTTCAATTCAACGTAGAGAACTTTTTTCATTTGTTGCGTAAGATATGAAGACAAGAACATGAAGTTTTATTCAAGTGGACTCTTCATTTCATCAACAATTCTACCTTTTATGGGTTGCGAACGGATTTCGCTTAGCTACGCATTGAACTCAAATTAGTCTATTGTGTTGTTTTGGCTGTCGCTTGTATTTTACTCCAGCAACAATTTAGCGAAAGCTTGTGAAAAAATGCGCAGTCTATACTGTGTTTGTTAGGAAATACTTACATTTCGAGTCAAATTATAGGTCAGCTTTAGTTTTGATCGGAAAGCCAACTCCATCTGTGGAAACAGCCTCAACAGCGAAGCAAGGTCGGCAATGCTGATGACGTCCAAGTTTGCGTACGTCAGAGCTTTGACTGTGGCCACGCTTTGTTGCTTTTCCAACTCACCCAAGCATGGCGGCAATTCCATTCCAAAACTGTCACCTTTGCCTGAAAATGTTTAGTTCCTCTTGAGCAGTGGTTCTTAAAGTTTGTTTTAATATCCCCAAGGGGTGTTGAGAATAGATGTTGGGATATTCAACAGTATTGGGAAGTTAAGTCCAAATGTGGTCTCAAGTCCTCATTCTGAGAACTTGGACTTGCTTCCATCCAGATTGACTTCGACTTGATACCCGTTGAATTTGCAGCGGCGCTCGATTTGAGCCCGAGTTTGACATTTTAACCTCCTAACGCCGGGGGTGCCGAATTCGTCACAGAAAAGGTATGCAAAATTTAAGTTGATACCTGTCGATAGGTCTGGTCAACGATGAGTGTCTCAAATTTGTCGCAGCTCGGTGCATTGATTTCGGCTCATTTTCTATCAATCTAGCAACATTGATTGTACCCACATGAAGAAGAAGGCTGGTGCTGATGAACGTGATGCAACTTTTGCATTGATCTTTTTTCTCGCTATTCTAGTGAATGTTTCTTTACCAGTTCTATTTTATTTCTTACAACTTTTTGGTATTAAACTTTGTTGAAAAGAGTATCCATTGACGAAAAATTGACTTAGGGGCAGGGTTTTTTTAAGGCGTTTTAGGGACCCGATTCGGGTCCCTAGAATTTCAAATCGGGTCCCTAGAATCAGAGAAAATTATCATCGCGTCCCCAAAATCAGAAAAAATCGGGTCCCTAGAATCAGAGAAATCGGATCCCTACAGATCCAAATCGGGTTCCTAACATTTTCCTTAAAAAAAAACTGCTTAGGGCTATTGCAACTTTAAGGACCACTGCTCTTAAGGTGTGCACAAGTTAACCTTAGCACTATCTTCAGCATCAATGAACTTGGCACGGGCTATACTGCTGTAAATTTACAAAATGCAACGAACAAATTTCACGCTCACTGCGTTACGTTGAACACACACTTTGGTTGCTACAAACATTTCAAAATTAAACGTCCTTAAAAGGTTGTCTCGATTTTACCAAATCGATTGTTTACTTAGAATGGCAGCGATAGCTCCGTCGTAGGTCACTTCCAGAGACCCAGAAACAACAAAGATAATGAAATTGATCTCCTCCCCTTTGTCGCAAATCATATCGCCTGGAGCAGCATAAGATCTCTGTAGAATCCTGGCTACAAGATTGGTGTCCACGGCCCTGAAGGCCTTAAACACTGATTCATTGAAAAGAACATCGCGGTGAAGATGCGTGCACACTTCCGCCCTCATGTGATCGGTCAAATAACACAAAATCTGTAACAAATCTAAGCGTTAATATGAAATAAATCCCGGTTTTCACGTAGTGTCGAACAACACTGCTACTCTAATTTGAAAATCAAAACAACCATGTTAATTGCTGCATCTTTGAGTTTGTTTGCATTGCTCCAATGTTTTAGTCATAACGTAGGCCTCGCGATTACTGGCGCGTACACGAGAAGTTGGGGTGAGAATCTCCAATTGCGAATAAATGGTTTGGTTTTCTCTGTGTTTTTCGTAATATTAAAATAAATCTTATGACTTCTGATGCAATGGAATTTTGTAATTTATAGAACGCATTAAAAGAGATTGAAAAGTACGCAAGAATTTAATAATGCTTTGTCAGTCCTTTCCTCATGTAGCTTTTGCCTTACTGAACTTTCCAATACTACAGTATACTCGCAATCCTGTTTTTTTCAGTAAAGTATCTTTAATTTGGGTCCGCTCACCTCGTTTACTGCAATCCCGTGGGTTGTGACCCACGTATAGTTGACGTAATCACACATGCTCTCCTTCAGTTTATCCGGTAGTTCATGAAGCTCAGCAAAGTCTTTGATAGTTTTCATGTGACCGAGAAGCTCGCGAGTGCGTCTACCCATTTGATCGACAATGGTCGACACGTTTCCGATGATTGTGGCGTACAAGAGAGCTGCAAGAAGATCTTTGTATGCAGTTGTATGAAGTACAGTGCAGCAATCTTACGTTAAAGCGTAGGGGACAAAGCTTAAATTAGATCAACCAGCGCATCAATTCCAAGGTAGGGCATGTTACAGATCTATTACCTCACAAGTTAGATTTTCAAGAAAAGTTTGAATAGAAAAGTTTGGAGCTGTTGTAAAAAAATGTTTAGTGCGTTATAGTTTGCATAAGTGCGCAAAAGTACAAATGTGTATTCGAAGAATATCTAAAAAAACGCCACCTGGAAATACAAATCAATAGTTACCAATAGCAGTGTACTGTAGTTTGATTTTTAACAAACTTTCAAAAACTAAACACACTTCGAATACTGACCTCCGACGAAAAGAATACAAACACAGTAAGACTTTTCTTCAAGTGTATCGGCCGCAATATTTCCATAACCAGCTGACTGGACGGTCTTCATGGCGAAATACAAAGCCGCGATGTAACATGTCCTCAAGTCCGGGCCCCCGGTAAAGGAATCTGAAAAACAGGTTATATTTTCAAAGCGAATTAAAAACGTGACGTTTCACGTGCTTGGTTTTTACAAAACCTACACGGAATGTTCTCAATAGAGAGTATGTTTATGAAGCATTGCGGCACATTTGTGTAAATGAAACTTTGCATCGAGTCTACCGCAAACGCAGTCATGCGGCAATTACTACACTTGAAGAAGAAAGTCTATGTATCTCGCTATCATTTTTCTTATTTGGGAATGGTGGACAATTTTCTGGTCCTTTTTTGCCAAAAAAACAACTTCCGAGCTTTCCAAAGAACGCAACCAAATCTGATAAGAATTACAAAGTTGGACACCCCCTGAAAGATGCAGAACACAACAAGACACTTGTAAACAACTCACTGGTGTCTTTGTCCAAATAGAATGGTCTTTTATTCTGCTCAGCCAAACGAAGAAGCCAGTTTTTAGGTGTTACTTCTTGCAGTTCAGCTGGATGTTTTGATACCGGCATTGCTGGCAAGCACATTTTAATAAGTCAGGTTGGACGTAACTGCTTTTAAAACCTTAACAGGGTTGTGGTAATATCATTCAACAATTTAGGGAATGTTTTGCCAAATACTTCATCAAACAATGAATACTAGCAATATCCTGAAAAGAACCGGGCAATTTCATTTGAAAGAAATGGGCGATCCCATTTAGTTGAAGAACCATTTACACTGCTTGTTTTTAACCTACGTTTAATGCGGTTGCATTAAGAAATACTTGAAACATGCATTCCTTAGATACAAATTCAATTTTTCAATCCAACAACTGCACAAACCGAAAAACATAATGACAACATGGAACTGTTATACCAGGTGATACTCCACTTATTGAGATAATTCCGAGATTGCTATATTCCTCGATAATGCTTCGCAGCAGGGAAGTATTGGAGTAAACTTGAAAGGAATAATCAGAGCTGTCAAACTGATCTACCAAAGCAGTGTCATAATAGGTCAGCGAAACCTCGTCATTTAAACGGGTTTGCTCTTCCAGGTATCTGCTGACTCCAATCAGAGACACTGCGTACCACCCGCACGCCATCCAGTGGCAGATCAACATGATCAAACACATCTGCAACAAAGTAGCTGATGTTGAGATTTTAACTGTCAAGCACGGTAGCGGTTGCATGATCTTAACGTTATTGTTTTGCAAACCAGATACTTCACTACTTTCAAGCTAACTTTATATGAAGCTCATGTTTTTTTTTTGAAAGATATTTTGGTTAGCATTAATGGTCGCAACATTTTGTTTCACAAACAGGCATTTGAAATTCTTGAATCAGCTTAAAGTTTTTTTCCTAGTTCTTATTGCCATTCGTGAAAGATGCCACCATCTAATAATTATTCGGCAGTGGTAGAGCCAGAAAACACCATCAAAACCCAACGGCAACCACTTCTACTGTATTTTATTAATATTAAAGTTTTGTGAAAGCAACCACTACAACGAGATTGCCTGCAACTGTGGCTCTATTCTGGATTTAATGGCGAAACCTCAAAAGTTGATGTTGCGGTCGTCTAGATATTGAATAAGATGTTTATGCAAAGAAATAGTAAAAGCAAACGTCTCACCAGAACAAATACGGTCGCCCAAACGTGTTCCACGTACCGCTCGGCGTTTCGGCCAATGCGAATTATCCGCAATAAGCGAAAGGCTTTCAGTGCACTCGGCAATTGACCAGCAGCTCCCTGCGAAGGAGGAAAATTTCTAGCGAGTCATTCGAGGTGCATCGCTATTCCTTGACTGCAGATTACGCGCAAGAAAGAAGTTTTGAATTTTCCGCGTTTACGTTTGATTTCGCGTTCTGGCCTTATCATCTAAATTTTTAGATTAGACCTGCTTGCAGTCTAAGAGCGTGGGAAACAAAATTTAGATTTTTACTAATGCAAAAAAAACCTGCTGATGCAAACTTTAATGTTCAGTTATACGTCTTGGCTCCAGAGGCGTAACGAGGGGGGGCAAGGGGGGCACAATTCTCCCGGCGCCGAATCACTATGGGGACGCCGAATGACTGTGGGGGGCGCCGATAAGTCACAACAATGTCACAAGTACTTTCTTCAGCAGCACATTTGCTTCCGAAAGACCTCAGGTTCGAATATGGGGGCGCCAAACTTGTTTCTTGCCCCGGGCGCCATCTAACCTCGTTACGCTCTATAAAATATTTGACTGTAAACCACTTCTTTTCAGTATATCTGTTGGATTAGCCAACAATACTGTTTGTCGTAGTAATATCAGCTTTATACCTGACGAAATTCCTTACAAAATTTAGACTCAGCTGCGAACGCGGAAATTACTGATATCATGACTGGTTTGCCATTGTTTAGACAGGTCAACGCTCTAACTACCGAACTGAACCATGGCTTTTGCTTTACAAACGTTTATAATCGCTGAATCCTTTTATAGTGCAATAGGGAAGCAATTTTCAGCGCCAATTGGCTGTTTCAAATGGGCAGTGCAAGCGATTTTGACATAGCGCTTTTCTCTACGACTAACAAATTTCTATTTACCTGATTTTCTCCCGGACCAGCAGCAAACGATATCAGGTCCTGAGGAAAACTGGCAAGAAAATCAAGAGCGAACCAGGATTTTGCGTACTTCGTTCGAATCTTTTTGAGATTGGTAACCAGTTTACCTGAGTTAAGAAAAAAAAACATACGATAGATTGGTGGACAGCTAAGGCTGTAAAGACTTTGGGAGGATACATATCAGCAGAAAAAGTCTTACACATTACAAATAACTTTGGAATACAAAGCTTGCCGTTGCGTCACATCAACGTGATAAAATATGTTTCGCAAGACAAAAGCGACACAGCAGGATAAAGTTTTTAAAAAACGCAAAGTTAAGGTAAGAGTCAACTGTTGCTTCGAGCGGACAAACTTTATTACTAAAAAATCAGTTTTGAACCTTGGTCACTTTCCGTCTCCATCTAAATTAGTGGTGGACAAACTGCGGGCTTAGTCCCAATTGTGGGCCGTTTTCCGTTTAGCACGTTTTCGTGGGCTAGCATTAACACAGCATCTTTATGTAACACGTAACTGTATGCAGCATAATTTGAACTCGGGCCTTCAAAAGTAAGCATGGACCTTCAATTGCTACTGAAAGGGTGGTTTGGACCATCATAACGAAAGTTTTCCCATCACTGATCTGAACGTTGAGTGGCTTCACCGAAAGCGTAAATTAATTGTTTATTATTGGCACGATATTTTTGTGAAGGATACTTTTTGCTTCAAAATTGCTGTTTCGCACAAACTGGGAATTGCAGATTGCATATTCGATCACATATTCTAAACAGACAACAAATCTAAAGTAAAAAAACCTTGCACATTCACTCTAGACGCGTTGCACACATTGTTTACCGCCAGCTCCAGTGTAAGTTGTGTGAAAATTGATGGCGATGTCCATGATAAAGAGTAGATCAACGACAACGTCCACAGATAACCATTCCACACTGTGCCAACAAAAAGTAAATTGCCCTGATTGCTAGCAAAGTGTTCCTTCTTTCTAGCTATTGTACTGACAAGTTTCAGGACGTGTGGTAACCGGCTTTCTCTAAAGCCCTATTGTCGCTGCGATTAGTTTCGAAAAATTCACATGGGGCAGCAGAGAGTCACGAAAACAAGAAAAATGTCATTTGTTATTGTTATCAGTAGTTCTGGAATTAATTTTTACGTCTGAATCACTGCCAGTCGTCCCTCTACAAAATCGTTGCTACATGAGATCAAATACCATTTGAAACAATGTTGTGATTCTCGACAACAGGACAACTGGAACGAAATGTCGCCAAGTCTAGGGATCGTTCAGTGTAAGCTTGTTCTCAGCATCCGTAAGCATTTCGAAATATTAACTTTGTAATCTTCGTCTTGCTCTTGGCCTTGGTTTCAAATTCATTAGCATCTTTTTTTAAATTAGCCCAGATAATTTTTGGTCAGGAACGTTTCTAGCAATTACCAAAAACATCACATAAGGTAAAAATTCAACTAACAAAGGAGTGGTACAGCCATTTTACATCAAAAGCTGATCGATTACAACATAAGTTTTTGTGTTGCTTTCGAAAGATTAACTCCTGATCTTTGCGTCAATCACTGAGGGCTTTTGTTTCCAGNCTTGCTTTCACTGCNTCCTTTCTTCGGAAGGATTTCCGTCGTAACTTCGAGAGTGTTTTATACTGCCTCGATCCCAAACAAATCGCTTTGACCTAAGCAGTTAGTTCTGGCTCTGCCATAAGTGGGCCTAATATTGACTTCATTGCCTACTTCCAACAACAGCTTGTAAGTACGTGTGCCCAAAATCCGCAAAATATCCTGACAAACATGGACAGATAAGATCAAAAGCGCTTTGTTGTGCTTCCAAAAGGGCAGGGCCCGAAACATTCAGTAAAGCTCTGTTCTGTCTACATTAGATTTTCCCAACTCGAGGTAAACGTAGCCATACACATTGCCACAGCTGTTAACGTCTGTTTTAATTAAGGTGAAGACTGATTGTCGAGTAAAATGTTCATACTTCTAAAAATGACCTCAGCAATAAACGATTCCTGGCGTTTAAAATATCATCGCAAGCACATCTAGATCAACGTAGTAGCAAAGGTCACTCATCCAGATTACTTGAGGCTTGTTCTACGATTTTACCACCATAGATTGTTTTGCTGTTTTGAAATTTATGGTTACTTATGCGTAACCAGGGATACCTAGAAACTCCTAGATATCCCTGTGCGTAACCACTCAAAACCGACCCTCGCTATCTCGTCAGTTTTTGACTAAACCACAAAAGTTAATTTTTGGTGGAGTCTTCCCTATTTAAGATTGATTTTATCCAGGAATGACCTGTTCAAAGCTGCTATACATGGTCAAAAGTTGCAGACTCGGACGGAAAGCTATCACTGCGCACATTAGTGTAATTATGGAAGACATTCACAACTTCAGAAATGTCGCGATCTTCAAATCTTTAAAATCAATGAAGCTCCTTTCGCATTAAATTCGAGCAATTATATTTCACTTTGAAATTTTGTACTCTTTTTAAAAAATCACGTAATCATTAAAAGCAAGTGATGCAAAGCCAGTTTGCTCGTTTGTTACAAATGTGAGAAGTGAGTAACTCGGTTTTGTTCGTGGATCGTGTTCTTTGGTTGCGTCCTTGCAGGTGTTGGTTTAGTTAAAAACGTTACGGTATTTTTGGCACAAGTGAAGTAAGACAATAATTCGGAGCTCATAGGTGCAGGAGCAAGCAAATTTTTGGGGGTGCGAAAGATTTTTTGCCCGAATTTCCCCAAACTTGCTCGAAACGTTTTCGGGCAACTCTTTCTGTGAGCATTTCCTTACACACAGATCATTTTTGGAATGACCTCAAAAAAAATGTCTTTATGTGATTCTCCCCACGTTGGGCACCAATATACCAAAATCAAACAACGTTGGGCGACATTTTTAGTCGTATTTTAAGGTAGTTTGTCCAGAATTTCAGGTATTTTGCGAACATTTTCATAGATTTTTCCCAGATTTTCCAGGATTTTGTCAGGTTTTAGGAATTTTGCCCGGATTTTTGGCAAATCAAAACTTTTGGGGGTCCGCTTGCCCACCCTGCACCCCCGCCTCCTACACCAGTGTCGGAGCTCACTTCCTTTTCCAGAGCGATGTGCATTTAGCTGATTGTAAAATATAGATGGAAACGTACTTTGCGTTACATAGTGTTTATTGTGGTTCTCAGTTGCACTGTTTCGTAAAACAGTCTTTGCAATTGTGTTGATTTCGTTGCTCCTTGATTGATTTTATCACACTTGCTTCACATTTCTATCAAAAAATAGCTATCAGTTTTCTGCCAAAAATTGAGTTAACTGCACTTTCTCCATTGCAATCAAGCGTAGGAATCAGTCTCAGGTATTACCTGCCCTGTGTTACGTAACTGCTATTTACCCATTCCATAATGATTTGCACATTATGTTGGGATCATACGGAGTAGGGTTTTGTTAACCTGTGACAAAGCAGATAACTTTACTTCCTTAGTGTAAATAACTTTTTTTGTTGGATCGTTGGATTTTTTTTTTGCGACAAAATAATGGTTCACACAGTCAATAGATCATACAGCATTGCGTAGAATATAGGCTAATGCGGAAGCTATAGCATAATTTAAAGCACATTTCTACACAAGCAATGAATATATTTACTGGTTCCTTTGTCACTAAGGATTGCTGAAAGAGAATGAGGTCATCTAGTCTACCAACCCTGCAATACAACTTTCAGTACTATCATAAGCAGTCAGTGAAAAGAAAATACAAGGTGATAAAAAACAAAGCCACATGATATTTACAGATGAGTGCATGCCTATGTACACACAGTTCTCATGATGAGATATTTAATTTCACAGGTGTGGAGAGAACAAACACTGAAATTAATGTAAATTTGTTTGACAATGCAGATGGTTATATGACAAAAAAAGCAACAAGGTGGAAAAATATCAAATGACAGACAGATGCAGAAGATTAAACCCCATTATAAATGGAAGCTTTACAGTGTCTTTTAAAGTGTAAAATATATAGCAAAACACATGATGATGTACGCATGATAAGTATATATATATATGTGATAAGTATAAAATATATAGCAAAACTCATGATCATGATGAAAAATTCACATCACACAAATCACAAAGAACGGGCAATTGAAGTTGAGTTAAGCAAATTCCTTTTGTTGATTGGCACCAACAAGTCCAGGGAGTAGGTAATTTTTGTACAGATGTTTGAAATCAAAGAGAGATCGAAACTTGATATGGTCAGGTGTTTCTGGCCATACCAACAAAAGAAAACTTGTGCCGGAGTTAAAATTACAAGACAAACAATAAAATATGCTTATTTTGTGGCATCTATCCGGAAAAGATATCGCTTAGGTATTTACGAAGAACAGTTTGGACGTAAATAGCAAGACATTTATCAACAATACCACTCGATTTAGCTGAGAGGTTGTGAAATCTGTGTGTATACAACGGTTCAATCCCTTCACTAAAACTGATCTTACTTTCAGACAGCAAGCAAACGAACTAAGAGGGTCACTTGAAGCGATTTTTATCTCAAGAGAAATCAAAGTTGAACCTCACCTTCGCGCTTTGATGGAAAAGGCTGCCACGAACGGAACAACCACAGCTGTGTAAGAGGTTAGAGCGAGAAGGACCCAGTCCCAGATCTTTTTGGCGAGCCTGCGGTGGACGACCACACATGAACTGCTCCCGTCCACCTCGCCATCGCTTTCATCATCCACTCCTGCGGACAAAGCATCACGTGATCTTTCACTGCGGAGCTGTGAGACCTACATCAAGTTTAGATAAGATTTCTACCAGTAGCGCGGGGGTGTTCGTGCTGAACGTTTGTAGGAAACACTGCAGAATGAAATTAGACTTGCACTGGAAATTTGGCCGAACCACACAGCTGACGATCTTCTTTTGCTGGTTCCACTGCGCTTAAGCGATTTTCAAGCATACTCCGCGTTTGATTAATCTAAAATTACTGGAAAATGTGCCAAAGGAGGCAGCTTTCAAATGTCCAGCTGCAAAACTTTACACTTTTTTTCCATTCATACGTATATTATGCTCTCGAATTTAGTTCATGTATTGAAATGTGAAACAAATTTAACTCTTTTATCCACGTCAGTGTTTTTAAGCCGTTTTTGGGTGTCAAAATGACACCCTAAAATTTTGCAATGACACCCTAAATTCTGAAAACCTAGACATGGTTTTGACTTGTATTGAAGTAAAACGACTTGAGGAAAGTATGTTTTCCTGCACGTGGCTATTGCAACAGACGGCTGTAATGTTATAGGCCGACACAATTTTCTGGCGCAGAAGTTGGAAGCGAAAATTGTAAGTTTGGTTACTGTGCATTGTCATGCGCAACGCCACGCTTTGGCCTCTTACTATTCTGCCGCAGATTTGTGTAGTATGGTGTGCGAAACAGCGAAATCACTTTAATGCAATTGTGGAAGTGTTTTACTGTTTTACCGCTGCAATCGGCTTGCCTGTCGATGCATCAAACTACAATGAAGACAAAATGTCGGCAGTTGCAGCGCGCATGCAAACAAGGTGGTTGTCGAGTGAGGCAACAGTGAGAGCAAGGAGTGAGATTTTGGTTATTTGGGCCGCACTGAAGCAGCTGTCAGAAAACGAAAATGATGCAATGGGCGTTGTTTTAGTGCGGCTTATGAAAACAAAAATTGCAACATATTGCTTTACTTCTGCCAACGTTGTCACTTCACCCAACAGAACTGAGCAACGTTTTTCAGGCGGGATGTTTTAATTTTGCACAGATGAAAGCCTCCGTAGAACTGTGCATCATTAAACTCTCTGATGCCGCTGCTAAATCCGGGCTCAAAGCTAATTGCGAAAAATTTGAATGTGAATTAAGGGAACTTAGAATGCCGGATGGTTTGGCTGACTCGTGTGTGTCAAGTGGCATGGCGTTTTGGAAGGGCACCGAAAGATTGGCACATCGAACATCCCCATACACAAAAAGGAAGACAGGAGTGAATGAACCAACTACCGCGGCATCTCTTTGCTTAGTCTCCCAGGAAGAGTGTATGCCAAGATTTCCGCGAAAGTAATTGAACCAAAGCTGGATGATACCCCTGGATGATACCCAGTGCTGCCATAGCACTACAAACCAAATTTTCACTCTCCAGCAAATTTTCGAGAAATGTTGGGAGTATGCCAAAGACGTCTACACATGTTTTGTCGATCTCGAGAAGGCATACAACCGGGTTCCTCGTGAAAAGCTTTGGGGGGGTGTTGCGGGAGTAGGGCGTTGACCGGTGCCTCTTGCTGGCCGTCAAGTAACTGTATTCCTGCTCAGAAGATTGTGTCAATGTCGAAGAAGTTCAATCACAACCGTTCAGCGTTGGTGTTGGACTCCGACAATGGTGTGTGCTGTCACCATTCCTTATCATAGTCTATATCAGGCAGTGACGTACCTAGGGTTTCACGCACCCGGGGACAAAGTCAGTTTGGGCACCCCTACCCACCCCGTTCGTTGGCAGCATAGATGAGAAGAATGAGTTGGGAATAAAGTGCCATCGAAAGCTGACTCGGCCCTCAAACACATTTTGCCAATAATGAAAAACAATATATTTATAAAAAATGTGTTGATTTGGTAGAATGTAACATATCCCGAAAAAAATCACATTACGCAAGATCTCCAGCCCTCGAACTAGCTTATGTGGTTCTCTTTCAATAATTTGGAGAGCCCTGGTCTATATGAATTGGATAGACAGTCACAGGAGCGTCGACGAAGGTGTCACTGTTGGGAACTGCAGGAGGAACCGTTTGCTTTTTGTGGACGAATTGGTACTGTATGCGTGGATCTTCTCAACAGGGTCTTCAGCACGCATTTGATCGGTTTTCTGCTGCCTGCGACCAACCAAGAAAGAAAATTAGCGCTAAAAAGATTGAGGTATTGTGTCTCTCAAGACGCCCAAGGCAGTGTATTCTTCAAGTGAGCAGAAATATACTGCAGCAGGTAGAGACGTTCAAGTACCTTAGGGTGGTATTCACAAGTGACGGAAGTCGGAACAAAGGAATTGATACACGGATTGATAAAGCAAACCCAGTTCTGCCTGAGCTTTATTGATCCGTGGTGACGAAACGGGAGCTTTCAAAGACTGCAAAGCTTTCAGTTTTTAAGTCGGTCTTTGTTCCGATCCTCACCTGTGGTCATGAGTCTTAAGTGACGATTGAAAGAATACTGTCAAAAGAACAAACGGCAGAGATAGGACATTTGCAAAGAGTTCTCGGTGTGACACTTCGTGACAAAGACCACAGGTCTGAAATCAGTAAAGCCCGGGACATCAAGCCACTTCTTCGAATCGAGAGATCCCAGCTATGTTAGTTCGGCCATGTAGGCTCTATCCAGAATGTCCCAGGAAAGAATGGCGAACTAAGTCCTTCGGGCTATAGTTTAATATTCACTGACGGTTGGTTTACCTAGTGTGCGATGACCTTTTGTATTGCTTCTGCTTGTTAGCTGAGTCATATGAAACAATAAACCATTGCCATTCTACACCCACGGGAAAGCGGCCCAGAGTTCGTCTAAGGACCAGGTGGCGTGACTACATCTCCGACCTTGCTTGTTCCCATCTTGGTGTGGAGCCAGCAGAACTATCTGAAATTACTGTTGACCATGAGGTATTTCGGGTCCGCCTAGGGCGGTTGCCCTCAGGACTCTCCCCAAAGGAAAAGCGGGCACGAAAATGAGTGTAGCAATTAGTATGTAGGCCTACATTGAACCTTTCTATTTATGAAATTGTCTTTAGTTTGTTTGTCAAAAGTGAATGTCGTAACCAAATAATTATAAGCATATTTGGACGGAAGCTTGCGTTTTTGTGAAAATCAGTTAAAAGTATCAGACATAGAAGGGAAAATGTTGTTGACACCCTAAAGCTCCACCACGACACCCTTTCAAAAACCTTAAAAAACACTGATCCACGTAATCCCACATCTACTTTTTGCGTTGGTTATGTTTTGGGGCCCTTTTCCAAAAGCCTGCCCCCAAATTTTAATATCCACCCCTACGCAAATTATCTCAGTATCTGTAAGATAATGGCAGTGTCAATTCCCCCAGCACTTACAAAATAAAGAGCATCTCGCTATTTACGTTAGATTTTGCTGCTGACTCTTTTCATTGCAGTTAAATGATTTCAAATTATTTACTGTAGGATAGAGTGGGTGCAATTAACATCAGAAGAAAGTTGAAACATTGAGCTGAGCTTGTGAACAGTAGGTGAGAGTCTAATATCTTGACAAGACTGACGTCTTACTCGCCGGCAAGGCAAAGGGAAACCATTTAAGAAAAGGTTAACGCTCCATATAATTGTGATTGAACTGTCGCAATACATGACATCACAAATAAATATCTAGAATGAATGCTATTGTAGCTTAACAGTGACTATGGCGCAATGAAGAAGATTGTCAAACTGAATCGCTTCTTAGCCAAAGTTTCAGTTTCAAGGCATATACAATGTATGCCACCGCCATATTCACGCATGTGGTTTTAGAACTGTGTAAAAACAAAAATCTACGATATTGATTTGAGGCTACGTTGACACTGGAAACAAGGATAGGTTACATTTGTAACAATCATGGCTATCAAGGAGATTTTTGCGATGGTCTTCAAATGAAGCTTACATAACAAATAAGTGGGATACAGCAAGCTGGTGTGCCAGAAACAGCTGCGAAAAGCGTTTCCAACAACAATGTAACCATGAAATTTGAACAACTACATTATTTTTTATGAAAAAATGTTGGGGGGGGCAAAAGATATTATGTCCCCTCCTGTCCAAAGGTTGGGGGAACATGTCCCCCCCACAAACTCGGTCCCTGGCTCCATTCAAACATTGCATAAACCTGTGCGCTCCAATTTTGTCGGGGTATTTTGATTAGCTTATGCAGCAAATCAATATAACAACAAGCAACCACTTCTGGAAACCTCCCTGCAAACGTCGAGTATTCTTTACTTGTTTAGAAGTTATCAACGTCCTAGTATGAATATTTCATCGGCATTGTAGTTTTCAGAAACGTGGATAAACTCTGTGATGTGAAGCAAAAAACTGCGGTGGGGTAATACATACGGTAAAATCGGTTTGCTACAGTCAAAATATCGGGTAATTGAGTGTGGGGAGTTCACTAAAATAAGCTACATGAGCGTCGATATGTTGGTGACACCTAGGTTAAAATTTTGTGTACGACATACCCTCGTGTGATCAGCTAGTCATGCGCTGTGTCCGTCCATCCAACGTTGTTCTGCAACTCGAAGGCTGAACTAGGAAAGTTGGAAAGCTGCTTTTTGGCGTTACAAACGAGCTGCTATACCGGAGTGCCAATCGCCTGTTTTGATGTGAAAGGGTCATGACCACCCGAGCAGAGTTTCAATTTGGCTGAGTTTGCATTTTCTCTGTCATGCCCAGCTCCTTATTTGCGAATCTGAGCGATATCACGACACACACTGTGGTTGCGACACAACTTTCATTGCGTCACTGTGGTTGATCAACCGGTAAACTTCAACCTACTTCCACTTTTTCCACATTCAACTCCACTGTTACTAACAATTCAGCTACGACTCGGCCACCAATGTCAAACGCTGAGAAGAAAATTACCTAATTATCGAGGGGTGTTCAACAGACTGCCTCTACCTGTTCAAAGTTTTTGTTTTTTTCGATGTCCCTGTGCTTTTACCTTAACTTGAATGAAACTGTTTAGTGTTTGCTCTAATTAACTCAGCTCTACAGAGCTTAAATATTAACATAAACCAGCCTGTTTGCTGCTGTAAGAGAAATCATGAGCTGGACGGCAGTGCCTGCCAGTAACACTCATTTTGCATTGTCACATCACAATAGATCGTAAATTCATACAAGTGGGCTTTATTCAACAGAAATTGTTGCAATAGGCCTGTGGTTCTCAACCGGGGGTCCATGGAAACCCAGGGGTCCACAGACAGATTTTTAGGGGTCCATGACCTTTGTACGTATAAGATGAAAGCAAAATAGCAAAATACCAAACTATCTCTCGTGGAGGTCTAGTTTGCAAAGACAACAAATCGAGCATAAGCCTAGAATCCAGGCTACAATACAACACAAGATGTAGCTCATATTAACCACCATTTTATCAAATGTATGCTAGTTGAAACTATCCCACCCTTAGCAACGTTTGTTACAGACAATTGTATTTGTTAGACATTTGGATTGTTATACAACAATGTCAATTTGTTACGTGTTAAGTTCCATGAATGATTAGTGATTTTTGGCGCGTAAAGCGGATGATACCTTTTCAAGTGGAGAACACTTGTACGTAGCCGCAATAAGCTTTTATTAAAAGAGTCCACAGCCTTCAGCCAAATCGTCAAAAGGGTCCCTGACACTAAAAAGGTTGGGAACCACTGCTGTGGGCCTAGGAGCCGCCAGCAGAAAAACGAATATCCACTGTTGCAAAAAAAAACGGAAAAGACACCAATAACAGTTGCCGGCCCCGTCTAACAAAAGAAGTTTCAAAATACATTGCAAGCTGAACTATTTCGAAGCGGACTGCCCCACTCTTCACTAAACTAAGCCACAGCAAGGCCTCCTTCGGAATATGGCACGGAAAACAGTTGTAGATTGACATGTACGCTGTGATAGTCGGGTTAATATGTCGATACGTCACGATACCGAATGTTTCAATGGTTTTGTTTGCTTTTTTTGGCTCAGAAGTGCGACTTATTGTCGGCGTCGTGATTCGAAACTTATTTTGTGAAATTTGCCTATTTCGCTCGGACTAAATGTGTGACTGTAAATTTTTGTGTCGCTACAGGGCCGTCGCCAGCGGGGGGGCCAGTGGCGCCCGGCACACCATTTGAAATCTGTGCCCCCCATTTCACGTGTGGCCCCCTGGTTGCTCCATACATCCAATACAGTATTTTAAAAACGTGGCCCTCCCTTTTGGTTTTTGGTCCCTCCTTCTGGTTTTTGGTCCCCCCTGCTGCTTAATCCTGGCGACGGGCCTGTGTCGCTACCTACCGCATGCGAAGACAAGAAAAAAACTGACAAAACGTTTGCAAGTTTACAAAGTTTCAGGAAAGTATCTTATTGAATCATTGTTCAATAGCCGTTCTCGCTGTTTACACGTGGTAAGGTTGATGTTGGTGTTTTAAGGTTGCGCGGCACGCTTTCATCACCACTGTTAGTTTTATTGCTTATCGCAAACAGGTGCTACCGTGCGTTGAAAAACGTGTGAAACACTGCTCTAAGACAAGTCGATTTCTATCCTTGAGGTCCGCAAAACGACCACTTGCTCCACGTACACAAGCGTTTGTTCACAGCATGAATCTGAAATAGCTAGGTCAATGCTTGACAACACGCTTTCGACCCAAGCACAGTACATTTTCTGACGTTTTTATTCGCTTTAAATGACAGAGCGCTACACGCCACAGCTTCAAAATCACACGGTGACAAAACAGCTTTGCAGGCCGCGTGTGATGGTTGTAAATTACAGTCAAGACCACCGACTAAGGAAGAGGTTTGGAAATCAAGGAAAACAAACGCAAAAGCAGACCATTTGCTTTTCACTGGCCTCGTCAACGCCCAAAGCAACAAAGGCATCTTTGCGACAATTTTACCTGGGCTCGTAACGCATCGATTGTCAAGAAAACAGACGTCCTATTCGCTCTTTTGTAGTCTTCCACAACAAATCGGCGGCCGTCAAGTCAATTTCGTCCGAAGGTCATTATCGCGACTAGAAACGTCAGAGACCAAGGAGTGCTGTTCGCTCAACATTGCCGACGTGTTCCGCAGTATGCTGGCGTGATACATTAGACCAGCAGAGAAGATGGTACACACTACAGCGACAGTGTATCAACTTCAACTCTGGGTGTTCTGCGCTGTAAGGTTGAGCAAGCTGTCGACACGTTGCTTTTGGCGGTCAGGCATAGGTCGTTGGTTGTATAGAGGGCCAACGAAGACAAAGCAAATAAAAGAAGTCGTTTTCAAAGATTGTCGTTACGGGTCGACTTACGCCTGTCACAAAAGCGCGGTCAACTAACGCCGCCTTCGACCTCGTAGCGTCGGGCGCTGGTTGCCAGTACGACTCAAGTGTGTTCGCTGAACAAGGAACCTGCGGTCACAAAAGCACGCCAAGCTTCTTTTTTTCCAGGCACGGCCCGATAGGCGTTGTTGAAAGCAAGCAGATCGGCTGGTCGCGCGAGTCAGCTTCTCAGGAATTTTCAAGCTATTCCGCGCTGCGCAGCGTCGCAAACAGAAACGCAGGACCGTCACCCACTATGTACCGAGAGTGAGTAAGCAGTTGGCAGGTATCAAACCTGGAAGCAAGCGGGGTGCATATGCAAACGAGAGGTGCGTGTGTAGGTTTCAATAAAAAAACGAAAGTCAGAACTTTCATTTCAAGTTGCGTTATCAACTGGGCCGTCTTGTCGCGTGTTACGCATCTGAAGCAATCGCGCAATGCGTCTTGGTAAAGTTACGTCATTGTCAGGTCATAGCCAGCTTTCTCGACTAATGCCGATTGTCCTGCTTGTTTATCTTAATTGTCGGTTCTTAATAACTATTTACATAAAAGGCATTGTGTTGCAAGAGCGAAGCGCACATACACATCAACGCAAAAAGTGAATGTTTAGTCAGAAAACGTGAAATGTAAAATAGAAAATTGCAAACATTAAGTGCAGTTTGAAGCATATCGTAAAATATAGTGTTGGAAGGACTTACCACATCAAATTCGTACTCAATAACTCACCAATAAAAAAGATTGGGTCGACCAATGCAGTCAGAGTTTGTGTACCTGAACGTGTGACATAGGATTTAGACGCGAAGAAGTTGTTGGAATGAAACTGTGACAGATTACGCATTGCTGTGCCAAACGTTGCAGCAAAGTGGCAGAGTACTGACTACTTAAGCAGTCGAAGTATCATTATTCGAGTTTTAATTGATCTTATTTATGACTCTAGTGATGGCCAGTAAAACAGGAAATACTTTCTCCCGCTCTTGCCGCTTCCTGTTGCGTATAACGAAATAATGTTGCACAACAAGGCTGATGACTCATTAACTAAGCTCGTGGGTGCGTTTCTACGCTCGTAGGCCGATCGTTTTGTTGATAAACAAATTATACGACTTAAGTGACAGCAAGCAGTCAAAACGCATTCTCTGTGAACTTGGTTCGTGCAGTTGGAAGGCTGGAGCATAGTGACGCAGAAAAGGTGTTTGTTCCACATGGACCGTTTTTCGACAAACCCTTTAAGAGGGTCCACTCAGTGAGAGTGGCTTGCACGCCTTGGCCAGCGAACAAAAACGGTCGTGGCTTTTGCTGCTGCTTTTAGCGTTGATGGCTTTGCTGCCGCTTGTGGTATAACGCTGCCCCATCGACCAGCACCAAGTACTCTCCGAACGTAAACGCTAATTGTGAGGCACGCTGAACTTCCCGCGCTGGCACACTGCGATCCAGAGCTGAGGGTACTTGTGATACTCTTGCGCGCCAATCCACGAGAGCTCAGGAATCGCCGGGTTCGCCAACAAACGCTCTGCTTCTAATGAACCAGGTTGCAGTCCAGATCGTGCGCGCTTGTTGTCGTTGTAAGTGACGTTTAATGAGCTCCGAATTCGTTAAGCGCGAGGCTGGTGGCCTCGTTTCTCATCGCATCAACGCCAACAAGCGTGTACGCCGTTTAAGACACCAGGACTCTATTCGAAAAAATGTCTCCGCTCCGCCAATTTTACAAATGCATCGAACAGCGGAAGTGCTTTACGCAGCTGCAGAGGAAACTTTGAAAACAGTTTTATGACGCAACACTGTGACAGTCCAAGCTATTCACTTTTTGTTCTGCACTTCACTTTCGCCAAACCCAGGTGGAACGTTTACTGTCGACTACCACAACTGAAACCGATTAAGCGAGTGTTTAAGAGGCTCCCAAGTACAAAAGTCAACACAGTTATGTCGAGATACTGAGGGGCTTGCAGTGGCATCTGCGGAATGCTCTCAACAGCGCTGGCGTGTATGAGTGGCGGCGCGTGGGGAGTGCTTTAACCGAAAGTCTTGGCCAGCACCGATCTGGTGCTGCCCATCTGACGAAGCACTATTACACAGCCTATTGAAACCTTACTGTTTACCAAAACAAAATCACACCCAGCCTGCAACCTGGTACGAACGTGTGCATAGGCGTAGCCAGGGAGGGGCCAAAGGGGTCATGCCCCCAAAAAAAAATTTTTAGAAAATGTAGTCATTTTGTTCTTTGAGAGGCGTTTTTCTAAAAAAATAGGGTTATTCGCCTACAATCAAACATTTTGGCCCCCAAAATTTTTTGCTCCCCCAAATTTTTGGGCTGGCTACGCCACTGAACGTGTGGCCACGGAACTGACTTTACCTAGAACCGCATTTCTTAAACATTTGTGGGTCACGGTCCCGCAGTACATCCTAGTTACAGACCCCTCAAGAAGAAACGTTGCAATACCGTAAGTATTTGAAATTAGGTCTTAATCATCGTAGTACTAATCGAAATGTCTGCAAAGCCTATTAACCCTCTAAATGACATTCATGGACCCCTTGAATCACGTCCACTGACCCCTTGGGGGTTCACGGGCCTCAGTTTAAGAACCCGTGATCTAGAAGCTGGAATGCAGCGAGTCTTCGTATCGGAAAACGGTTTGTCACATGAGATCAAGGGTGTTTGGTTGTTTCGCCTTTCCGAAGTAAGCAGTGCGTTTGATCGCTGTGGCTTGCTGCCATTGCGCAGGAACAGGGGGGTAACCTACGCCCGTGCAAATGTAATTTAAAATATGACTTATGGCGGCAGTGCATTTGCAAAAACTCTTTGTTTGCTGTATGAAGATGCTTAGCAGAAAGATATGCAAACAAACGTGTGGAAGCAGAACAGAAGCAGCAATGCAACAAAATAAAAATATCTGGAACTCACTGCCGGCCGTAAATCATAAAAATAAGCGTAATATGACCGACAGTAGTGAAAAGGTTGTGCACCCTGCACAAGGTGGAATAGACTTGGCAGCTTCTACGGAGCAGGAATGTCGGACTCTTCAAAGTTTTACCACGTGGCAATCTATAGGCATACATAACACACTTCTGTTACTGTACATACCTGTCACAAAAATTGCTATTTGCGTATTGTACCTTATTCAAGTATACGCATGTGATGTAACTTAAAGGTAAACATAGTCTTTGCGTAGCCATTCCACTGAGTTTTGGATTGCTTCCCTAGTCTTATTTCGACCTCACGATAAGGGGCGTACCGAGGTTAGATGGCGGCCGGGGCATGAAACAAGTTTGGTGCTCCCCTGTTCAACCTAAGGTCTGTTGGGGGTAAATTTACTGCATTGAAGAGAGTATTTGCGACATTGTTGGGATTTTTGGTGCCCCTCAGTGATACGGCGCCCAGTGTGCCCCCCTTGCCCCCCTCGTTGCGCCCCTGCTCACGATATGTCGATTTTTGCAAAGCAGTTGCTACTGAGCCATGGGAGTCGGAGGATTTTTTGCAAGGGAGACAACAGGGGATTTTTTCAAGTGATGACCAAAATCATGTTTCCAGTGGGGAAACCATGGTGAAATTTCATTTTTCCAACTCAATAGTAACAGAAAAACATTTTTCTATGAAAAAGTAATAAGAAAATAGCAAAATTTGAACTCTAGGGGGAAAAGGACCGCTGTTCCCCCCTTGCGACGCCCATGTACTGAGCGACGCCGAAGGACTTGGACATCCAGAGCTGATCCAAACAACTGTTGAAACAGACCGCAAACGGTGGTTGTTGGTTCGTTTTGTCATTGGTGAAAATTCGGACGTCAGTATCAAGAAGTCGGTTTTTAGACAAACTTAGTTGGTATAAGACGAAGTCACAGCCATCACTCGAACACTTAGCACAAGTGGTACTCTCGCACTTAAAGAGATATTATTTCCTACTTTCGTTGTTGTTCTTCGTTGGTGGTCGCAGTGTGTTCAGCAAGTGGTTGATTCTCTCTGTCCCCTTTTCATCAATCTTTCCTTTATGAGGGCTCTCCTTTGTAGACTCTTCTCCTTCCATGTTAAGGTTTGTTCTTTCGCTATGACGGCCTTGCTTGAAATACGCTTCTCAATCTGTCGATGCAAATAGTAAGAAACGGAAAATAACGATAAAACGAGACTCCCAGGGATAGAGTGTGTGTCACCAAGGTTTTCTGAGACTTTTGCAAAAATAAAAGATCCTGAAATTCAAGGTTGAGTTTTTTAAAAGTAGTAACCTTTGTTGCTCTGCTAGCGGCCAAAACGCAAGCTCTGATACGTGTTTGCGTAACTGTCAGAGACAATCGGCAAACAACTGTATGATCCAAAAGTAATTTTAAAATCAACGCGCGATATGAACGCGCGAAAGAGTCGTGGAAATCGTTGAGGCTTTTAATGGCACTGGGAGAATTTTTCAAGATCGTTGTACGTGTTTAGTATTACTCATCGTCATCACAAGTCACAATTGGAAGACAATTCTTTAAAAAAATTATCTTAAGGCTTCTTACTCATCAATAAACGTACCTGAACCAACCGCAGATTGATCCCTTTTCCCAATATCCAAAGCATTCCCGATCGGCAAGCAGAGCGTCAAAGCACCAAGGTTTTTGCTGCTTTTGTACTCACTGCGCCTTTTTCATCGAAGGTCATTGGTACGTAGTCCCCTATAGCTATGCAATTACTTAACATACTAGGGCAGCTTTAATTACGACCAAATCTAAGTACTTTTAAGGATCACTCCGTAACCGAACGAAACGTTAAGCTTCAGAGAGGCGGCTGTTGTTCGTGAACCGTGCTGTGACGTCGAAGTTGGCAGCAACTTACTAATACTTCACTAAGTGGCAAAACAAGTTGTTCGAATATGGCCAGGGGCGTAACGAGGCGGGGGCAAGGGGGGCACAATTCCCCGGCGCCGAATCATTATGGGGACGCCGAATCACTGCGGGGGCNCCGAATGACTGCTGANAGCGCCGAAAAGTCTCAACGATGTCACAAGTACTCTCTTCTATGCAGTTAATTTGCTTCCGAAAAACTCAGGTTCGAACATGGGGTCGCCGAACTTGCTTCTTGCCCCGGGCGCCGTCCAACCTCGTTACGCCCCTGAATATGGTGAACCTAATTGAAAAGGCAGAGGTGTGCCGCGACTGAAAGCGATGACCGAAATGTTTTCAAACATTGTTCAGCGCACGTGTCAGAACAATGCTCAACTCATCATTGATATACTTGTTGCAGGTTTGTCATTCATTGTAATGATCTTGTTATCCTCTAAACCCAGTGTTTCCCAACCTTTTTAGGTTTGCGGCACCCTACAGGAAAAAAAATAAAATTTGCGGTACCCAGTGACGAACCAATAGCAATTTGCTTTATGATTTAATGGCGTTTTGAAAATGTGTTTTTTGTGTTTTGCGGTCGTTTCTCGCGGCACCCCTTAGTATTATAAATGGCACCCAAGGGTGCCGCGGCACCCCGGTTTGGAACCACTGCTCTAAACTAGCAGCCTACATTTCAAAGTTGACACTGTTGCCCTTTGTAGACGACATCGAGAAACGAAGTAAGAAATAACCAGGGCTGGTACAAGACCACAAGCGATGAAGCAATACCAAGTGTCTAAACGCTAAACGACCGTTAAATTAATTTGAGTTCATTACGTTATAATTATAATACACACAATCAACAGCTTAATTTCTTTCTAACTTCCAATTTAAAACGATGTAGGACGTAGGTCGTTGCCAAAGAGCTTAAAATTTTTAATCATCAACGCACCCGTTTGACCTTCCTTAAGTGTCTTACCATGTGTCACAGTTTTGTGATGGTCTTTACGCACATCACACTGAGCTGGGCACCATACCATGCATCTATATTTTGGATTAAAAGATGGTTAAGAAATATTTTGTGTTTGTTTTGCCTATGCGATGTTGGGGGCGATGACGCAATGCCGGTAGCAGTATTAGCATGATGAAACAAAAAAGTTTGATAAATGCTGCCCCGAACGATGTGGCGGAAAGTCACTTTGATCCAGTGTATGTGGTCAAACACTGCGTCCGAAATTGTGATATTTGCACTGCGTTGTCTGTGTCGTTTTGTATTGTTGCAATAGTCTCCCCAAATAAACATGAATGAATGACTACGAGCCCGTTATTGATGAATGTGTTGTTTCACTACGGCAGAACTTCTTCATGAAGCAACGCATAAGCATGTAGGAACAAAGATTTATGAACTGTTCACAAGTCTTTTACTAACTCATTTCTGCATAGATCTCAGCAGACGGTATTTCAATTCAATACCAACCTCCACAGCGAAATCACTATCCCCGCACAACGCTTCAACTGTGCACTGATCCAACGTAGGCAATATCGCTGATCCCCTACCCGATAGTGAAGATTCCTGTCGGGAAAAACTCGGTCTTCACTGNGCACGACTGAGGCTGCGTCAGTGTAAGGGAAGAAAAACACTGTTGAAAAGTGCTTTCAAGTATCGGTAAACATTTTTCCAACATGACGCTAACTCCCTTTTTCCTTAAATTCGAAACAATTGTTGCTTCGGTGTGAGACAATGCTTTGCTTCCTGGGGCGAATTGCGGTAGTTAAATCTGTGCTTGGTATTTGCTTGGAAGGTGGTTGTTTCGCCGCTTGCGTAGTGGAATTTGTAACTAAAGAGCAGTTGTAATTCGCAAAATGACAAATTACTTCAACATGCAAGCCTTTTTGTGTTGGATTCCAATAATTTTATGACCTTGTATCTAGTGCCGGTTCGCCTGCTTTTTTTGAAAAATGCATTTTCGAAAATTCGGCATGACCAGCAAACAATAAGTTCAACCCACTGAAAATTTTACAAGGTTGCACTTTGTAAAATAATCAAAATGAAAGTTTCCAAGCACTTTTCACAGCTGCATGCTTTCCGTTCCGGCCATCGTGACGACTTTTTTTCTCTAACAATTGGTATTGTGTGAACGACTTATAGCGCACATGAATTAAGGCGAGCGAAAATCAAAGTACGGTTTGATGATAGCTACCAGCTGAGCGTTCACGTTCATCAGCATGGAAAACCTGTATTCATTTTATCAGTCAGACAACTTGTAGAAATGTTACAGCAAAACGTGATCTGCGCAGCAAATGATGTGCAGTACAGCATGTACTGTAATTAAAAATTTGCTTTGATAAATGATACAACCTTTTTTGAGCAATCGATTGCGAAATGGCGACTCTGATTAAACTGCGTTTACGATTACATTGGGAATTTTGGTGATAGATTAAACGGTTGTTTATTTTTTATATTTCCTCTTGTAAGTCTTGTTTTACTCAGAGAAACTGGAGATTCGAAAGTGGGAATTATATTCGAGAGTTACAGTACGAATCACGGCGCCAACTATTTCAAACCCCAGCTGATAATGTAGTAACAAGCAGATGTGCAATGTAGTTGTTTAATAAGTGTTCTTTTTTGAAACCTGGTTTAACACAACCTCAGGCATTATCCGCGGTAATTGTTTTAATATATGTTTAACAAACTTTCTCACTTCGTCGGGTTCTGGTTGTGAAAAGTAGGTTGTTGACTTGTTGTTGCCCACTAGGCAATTAAGCTCTGGAACACGGTTTTATCAAAAAGTTAATTTAAGTGACCTCGTGATAACTTGGAAAACTTTGTTTACCTTTCTGCAATGTTTTTTCGTTTTAGCCTCCTGGAAACGACTTAATCTGCAAAGAACCTACGTAGTGCAAAATGCCACTTTCAGTTGATTGCAAGCCTACAATAAATGCAAAAAATCGCACGTTTTCTCCTATGTTGTAACTCTTCTGTATGAGAATGACCGCATGCAGTGCTTACTGGTGCGTTGTTTCAGTATCTGTTCATCTTCAGTATTGTCTGTGTGTATCACCCAGTCCGAACATCTACCTTGCGATATGTTGTGCCAAAGAATTTTTGTATGCTTGTGTTCATTGACTGAACACCCAGACCACGTGTCTTCAACATATGAATAAGTAAAAAAATAAACTGATCTTTATTCAAAACTTCCTGCTTTGCAAAGCATCACCAGTATGAGAGCCGAAGGCAGACCTTTGATTGCTTAGTTCAGACATGTAGCCTTGTATGGTGCAAGCCAATCACATCTCAAAATAAAGCCAGCGTTTTGTTAAAATGCACCACTGCGAGTGGCAAAGTCCTAGCGCTGCAATGTTCAAGAACAAGAGGTGAAATTTTTCACATGTCTCCCAAGCTTACATCGTGATCGCTTCGGGCAGGTGAAGGCGTGTCAACACTTCATGTTCACAAATACTGGTGGGCGTGTTTTGCTGCAGAATTCTAGCTTGCAAATGCATTGCTATCGGTAACTAAGATAGTTGCAGTCTTATGACTTCTGCTACGAGCAGTGCGTTGGTTTGTTTCAATGTACTCTATTCTGTCCCACCATAGTGAGCTGCAAACGTGCAAAGGCATGCTGACACGCATGATTGGATCTCGTCAGTGGTCACTTGTCCAAGCTTTTGAGTTTTTAAAAATGCGAAATATGAGATCGCATAATGATTAAGGTTATCCATTCGTTTAGAAGGCGCCATGCTATCCTACTTTTTGTTGTGAATGACGCTGTCAAACGTTAGTACTGTACTAGGAATATTTTACTTCACTTGTGTCGTCAAAGTGGCTGATTTCACGTGTGAATGATTCCACTCATAAATTACTCACTGGTGGAGTAGTTATGGTTATTTGAGGGTTTGTTACATCACAATAAGACTACATGGTCAAGGAGAGTAGTGTGCTAACGTCAGTTTTGATAAAGGACTGTACGATTGAATAAAAAGCAGTTCGTAATTCATTAACCTTGAATGTAGTTAAGTGAAACGTCAACGGACGCAAATGACTTGTCAAATGACGGGCAAGTCTACTGTAGCATTCTTTTCTAACTGTGACTGTGATACTTGGCTGGTATATAACTGTAACACATTTATGAAAATGCAAGATGAAGGACTGCAGGTGTTCCAGGTTCTACTCTCATTACTCTTCCTGCAGACTAGCTTAGGCTGTCGTATTTTGCATAAGTAGTGTTATTTTGGTCATTTAACCAGGATTTAATCACCAGAAACTTGCTCTCAGGTTAAACGCACCCGGTCTTTTTTTTAACCGTGGATTTTTGTAAACTCAAGTTTGAAGTAATTAACAATAACATTAAATGCCGCATCCTCAGCCTCCATGATGAAATTAAAGAATTAGCATAAAAACACTGCATGGCAAAAAGCACACACAAAGCTCTGATTAAAACATTAATATTTTTTGAATATTGGTAACAGTTTCTAATACCCAAAAAAGAATGTGTAGAAACGCAGCCATACATTTGTAAGTATAATTGCAATTCTTTGATTGCTTGGTTTTGCTATGCCATTGCGTGGATTCCTTGTGTGCATTGTTTCAAAATTGCTTAGAAACCTGAGTTTTTTGCAGCTGACCAAAAGGTTTGTATCAGATTTGAAAGTTACAAGACCTAGATTTTGTTAATGTGAAAAACTGCCTGTTGGTTACTGACCCAATGCACTACACAACTGAAATGGACTAGGTTTTGGATATGTTTCACATGAGTTGACTACTACTTGTTGGATTAATTTGCATAGAATTTGTTTGCATCAACATGGAACCTTCTTATCATTCTAAAGAATCAGGGAGTGATGCTAGTGACCACCAAGAATCAGTGAAGTATGTTTTGCTGTGCTTAGCTGCCTTCAAATTAAGCTTGTTAATGTTTTAGATGTTTTGTTTATGCAGTTACATCAAATAACCATTATTTATAATAGTTTTAAATAATAAAAACAAAGAATTGTTTTACCAGATACAGAGCTTACCACGCACATAACAGATGCTGCTGTTTATAGATCAGGACAAGTTTTCATGCTAAATTTCTGTAGAGCTGCTTTTTTCTATGAAAACTGTGCTTGTAGATGATTTTGCCAATTATTGATATCAACAGGTGCGTGGCAAAAATGTATTGTCTGACACATAACATTTATTGTTTAAAGCTAGAAGATTTTTTGTAAATATGGAATGTCTCTCTGCAAGTAATACACTGAGGTTCGTTCAAGTACAAAATGTGAACTAAAAGTTGCTGAAACCAATGAAAACGTTTGGAGAATTTTATCAAACAATCCAGTTTAATTAGAAACCCAGTATAAGTTTACATTTAATCACATGGTGAATCGAAATAGATGGAGTATGAAATGCCAGGGCTTAAGTTAAGACTATGGCAATCGGTAGTTGTGTCACTGTCAAAGCTTGTATTGGTAAATCTCTTGAATGTTTTTTTTCCTAATACTCACTTGTCAATCATTATATATCAGTGGTGGGGAACCTGCGGCTCGTGCGAACATGTAATATATACGGTCTGCATCAAAATTTTCGTTACCCAAAATGGAACACAACATCACATATAAACGAAACTTGCTGACAAGCATGTAGACAGTAAGTCAAGAGAAGTCTCTCTCGCTCCTTGACATAATTTTCTATCCTTATTATCCTTTAGAAGAAAAAGAATAGAATATTAAGATAAAATTAATTACTTTTGCAGCCTGCCAGCAATATTGCAGAATTCATGCAGCCCGTGATAGTAAATAGGTTCCCCATCTCTGTTATATATCCATGTCCAAAGCATTGATCCATTTTGCTACTGAATGTATATTGCTGTTAAGAAATATGGATCTGTAAAAAAATGTTGCCACCTCTTTCAAAACCTTTTATTTGTATTGTTTGACTGGGTAATTGCTTATTTGGTTAGTTTTTTTGTGGTTTTAAACATTTCATAGTCACTATTTGCCTTCCTGAATCCACAGAATGAATGTTGTAGGATCACTACTTTTTCGAATTTAAAGACAAAGCAGGTCAATGATCTTGGTTTCATGAAAATTGTGTCATTAAACTGTATTCATGTCATGCGTTTTACATGAGATTCTGATAACAATATAAGCAAAAATGAAAGAATAAGTTTCTGTGCCAACAGCACAGGTGTACTATTATGCACTAGATCAGGGTGGCCAACCCGCGGCTCGTGAGCCACATGTGCCTCTTGGTCTGCTTTCATGCGGCTTTTACAAAATTACTGGAAGTCCCACTAACTAACATGCATGACAAACTGCCTTATGAAGTTTTACCATTGTCATGTTAGTGTGTGATATTTACATTGAATCTAGCTAAGCAAAAGTACAGGTGTGAGTGAGGAAGACATGGGGTGATGTTCATGTGGGCAAATGTGCATGATGTGGCTCTTTGCGGTAACTAGTGTTTCCAATTTGGGGCAAAATTTTAAAACCTGTGTTTTGGGTAGCTGAGAAAAGAAACCCAGGAAAACCCAGGTTTTCCTCAATGTCATCGTGAAATTGCTACTGTTGGTCCCTGTGCAATTTAATAGCGAATTATTAATTAAGTTAAGCACAGCTTTTCAATGATGTTTATAATACTGACGCATGACAATCAAAACACACTTTCATCATTCAGTGTTTCTGAGTTTTGCAACAAATAGTCCCATGGCAGAAAAATCCCTCTCTGGTTCCACTGATTTGGGCGTGATTGTAGTTGAGGCATGAAACAGCTTCTCAAGGTCATTTGACCTCTTCTTCGTAGCCTCAAAAAGACTCATTTTGTTTTTTCACAATTTGTGATAGAATCTCTTCCTGTGCCAGAATACAGTAGTTTTGTGCTCTTCACTCTCATGGATTACATTGGATAGTGTGCTTTGATTTTAAATGGTTGATCAAGCTTTCGGTGCTTTTAACCACCTCCTTTTGTATAACGTAGCACAAATTGCACTTTGGTGTTGGTTGAGCCTTGTATAAGAAATGGCTCTTAGCTTTTGATTTTCTTTGATTACGAACATCTTTAAACTGAATGTGTATGATTAAAAATCTACTTGAAGTCGCTTCTAAAGGAAAGCTAAATATTTTGTGAATGCTATTGCAAACTGAAAAGGAACGAATCGATTTTGTAAAGAATCACACCTTGTATATGAACTAACACATAACAGCTTATCAATGAACTAACTAGTAACTATGAAACTATGGCATAGCTTTGAAGAACTACCACACGTGGTAGTTATTTAATTAGGTGAGTGAAAAGACAAAAGTTCGCATAGACACCTATTATGTGCAAAATGACGTCACGATCCATCCAAATAGGTCAATTGAACAAAAATATAAACGGACCAACAACGAACATACGATGGTCACCGAGTAAAACCCACACCTCATGCCTGATGATAATAGTTGAAAGTTCAAACGTGCTAATTTGGTCGTTACACGTGCCAATCTGCAACTTCAGTGTTATCAGAATTACAAATATTAGAATGCAACAGCAATTCCAGGATTTTTAAAATACCCGGGCTTCGGGTAGTAGAAAATAGCCAAAAAAATGGGTTTCAGTTTCAGGAAAACCTGGGTTGGAAACACTGGTGGTAACCCAGGAAGAAATGTAGCACCTGGTCTCTGACTGGTTGGCCACCCCTGCGCTAGATCAAGATTTGTCACAACAACCTGAAACTTTACCAATATATTTGTGGTACATAACTAATGCATCATTTCTCTCTTGACTTGTGACACCATGTGTGCAGGTAGCCTGTTACTTTTAAATGTGATGAGTGGCATTTCTAGACCCTATAAAGTTCTTGTCTAGTTGCAAGTATTTCCTATTGAAGAAAATTTATGGAAATGTTAGCTATTTTGCACCAATTGCATTCCATTCACCAACCCACCCACCAATTAGATCTCACAACAAACCAGGCTTGTAGGTCCCATCTGCCAAGGGACTAGCCTACCATCTACAGTAGTACTTTTGTGTGATATTCTGTCCATTAAACACATACTGTGTTTCTCGGACCATAAGGCGCATTTAAAATTCTTCAATTTTATCAAAAATTACAAGTGTGCCTTATGTGGGGCATCTAATATATGAATCTAGTTGTGCTTTCTCAGCTAGAACTAATTTTATGTGATAAATGGTGTTATTTGTTTGATTGAGTTGAATACAGTTCGACTTATCTGAGTTTTGCTTCATTTAATGTGCCTTATAAACAAGAGCGCATTATGTATGAATTATTGATACTGCGCATTATCTGGTGCGTCTTATGGCCTGAAAAATATGGTGCAGTGTAGAAAAGGAAATAACAGATGTGATAAACTCCTTAAAAATGTATGTTTCTGATAAACGCCTTGTATATGTTTGTGCAAACAATGTTGCCCTGAATTTGTGTCTTAAATTAGAACAGATCTTGTGTAGAGTAGGTGCCAGATAAACTTTAAAATCAAAATTACTCTTTTCAATGATGAAGCCTAAAGTTTGACTATTGACTACATTTACCCTGTTTTGTATTTGTGTAAGCAAGTATCAACTGCAATGACATTTTGTATATATAGTTAAATATGATTATTTTCCCAAGTTTTTTGTGTGTGTATGTTGTGGTAGCATACCTCTAATACTTTGTATTTTCACTTAATCTTTAATTAATGCTTGCCCTTTTGGATGTGCTAGGCCAAGGGGTTGTGATGACATGTTGGTGAGGCGGATGGCGCACAACATGCCTGCTGCTCTAAGAAAGAAGAAAGCCACTGATCATATGAAGTTTATCACGCCTCAGGGTGATCCAATGAGCTACGTTAAACAGCACATGAGGTGAAATATATTGGTTTTGCCTCAGTGGAATAGATTCAGATGAAATTTGCTTTGTACTTTGGTGTTATTAGACATTCAGCTGCAAAACAGTTCTACTTAATCTTATGGTACAAGGCTTGAGAGAAAAAAAATTAAGACCTGTTTTTTTACGTTGATGACCACAAAAATCAAAGACATTTCTCCCATCATGTTTCATTAGATAGATATTTTCCTGCTGCATGGATGGTACCAGTGGAAAAACTAGTCATAATTCATTCAACATTTATGTGATGAAAAGGCTGACGGCTGCGATTATTGTTTTCAGTTTGTGTACAGTCTGCTCATCAATCATTCAGATCTTATGAAATTATATTTTGAATAGTGCTGTCTAGGAAAGTATCAGAATCAAAAGTTTTGTTTCTGACTGAAACACTGGAAAAATTTAGCTGTAATTTTGGCTAGAACATATTTTATGCTGTACTTTTTTATAAATGTTATTTTATTGTGAATGCGCTGATGTACTCACTACTTCTGAAGAACTTGATATCAGCGTAGAACTTTAAATTTCAATTTCAATTCCAGTCTTTTTGTACAACCTTTTTGGGTAGAAGTCTTTTTTTTCATGGAGTTTCATCAGCTCATGTAAATAAATCTTTCAATAAAACTAACGTGTAAACACAGCCAATGAAAACAATATCAACGACATATTGCAAACGTTTCAATAACTCCTGATATCATCATCATTGCATTGCATATTGAACTGCAGTGATCATGCTGCATGTTATTGAAACGTTTGCAATATGTCGTTGATATCGTTTTCATTGGCCGTGATTTTCATTATAAGGCTATTTAGCACTTCTGCTTTTCGTGTACTAACCTGTAAACTATCTCAATGTCTGCATTTTCACATAGCAATCCCAAAGTTCATTTAAAAATTACGAAAATTGTCTGTTTATAATTCTGATTTTTAAATGAGCTCTGGCATTGCTATGTGATAATGTTGACATCATTGCCTTATGCAACAAAAACCAGAACAACTAAATATATACATAATAAATATTTTTATTTATGTAGCACCTGTTACAACAAAACTGCTAACAGACAAACATTTATAGCTGCACTATTTATGCAAAAGATTGGATTATTTAATTCTTGGTTGTCTGTGCAATGCAGCAAATCACAGGGTTTTTCAGATAGACAAACAATTGTTTTTTCAACAAAACCAACAAATTTTTCATTAATTTTGAAATATTTCAGATTGTTCTCAGTGAATGTTTAATGGAAAACAAAAGAACATTATTAAAGCAATTTGGGCAATTCAGCAGCAAAACACAAAAATGCTAAAAAAGTCAAAGACTGTTAGGCAGAAGACCACTAAAAACAAGACTGCCTGTAAGAGACTGTGTACAGATTACAACAAATGGATGACAAGACTAATGATGTACTAAGATGCCAATCATAGTGGAAAGATTTTTTATTTGCAATATGACTGGCCGTTTTGGGTTTGCTTTCAGTGTTTTTTTGTGTCATGCTTTCCTACAGTCTTTTGATCTAACTGTCTGCACTATTTTAATGGTGCTGTATTTCAAATTAAAATTGGAGTAAGAACATTCTGAAATGTTTCAGATTGAAACATGAATAGTTTTTTGAACCTTCATTAATTTTGGTGAAGTTGATAAGTCTGTGCCAGTTGTATGCTCAAAATGTATTTTTTGGTGTGATCTATGGTCTACCTCAACTTAGTATACTTGGCTATGAAAGGAATAAAAAGTTAGCTGCTGAACAGCCAGTCAGCCACAGCAATCTAGTGAGATGCCTTTGTGATATTTTGAGTGGAATTACAAAAACAATTGAGGGGATCAACTATTGTGAATGTGTTGTACATTTAACTCATGTACATGAAGACGTGACTTGTGAAAGGAATAGACCTAAAATACTTTATTTTGGCCAATATCTTTTATTACTCATAACCAATGTCGTTACAGACATTTGTAATACTCAAACCATCGTTAAAGGGCATTACAATGCATATTAAATTACATCATAAGAAAGTGGCTGCACACCATAAGGAATAGACAGAAAATTAGCACCTGGTAAATCAGAGATGAAACAGCAACTTGAGCTTTTGAACACTCTGCAAAGCATAGCATAATGGCTTTCAAGATCAAATATTACCAATATTTATTGGTGGAATTTTTCAGGGATACATCAGCATCATCACCAAATTGACCAATTGATATTGGCATGCTGATGTACTGGTCAAGGTCCGCCAGGTATATTTCCAGTCAAATAAAATACTGTGTTCAAGAATTCAACAGCGATATTTGTGGCACCAGAAGCTTCCATTGCTTTAAATCTGGGGTCACAAACATGGTGCCTGTTGGCACCAGGTTGCCTACAAGAACCAAGCAGGTCATCCACGAGCATAGGCGTAGCTAAGCCCCCCACATTTCTAACATTTACTGTCATATTGTGCTTTGAGAAGCGTTGTCCCTAACAAAATACCGTTGCTCGCTTACAGTGAAAATATTAGACCCTTCAAAAATATTCAGACTGGCTGCGCTACTGCCCGTGGGCCTGTTTTAAAAATAACCTTAGCATGATCAGTGTCTTCACATTGCGGAATATCATAATTGTTAACACTAAAATATTGAGCAACATTGATATTTCAGAAGTGTGTATCAAACTGGTAGCTCTTTGCATTAATTCGCATGCAAGAAGTAGCTCTCAGCTTCAAGAAGGTTGATTATCCCTGCTTTAAGTGTTGCAGATATATCAAAATTTCTGATGAATAAATTCAATATATATTTTGAATGTGAAGTGTGATCCACTGATGAATGGCAACTTAGTTACCCTACCCCTTACCTTGGTTTGTTTCAGAAAATCCCTCAAAGTGATCACTCTTATATAATGTTCTGCCACAGTTGTGTTATGTAGTGCTGTCCCAAGCTGTTACATTGTTTGGCTAACTGAACTTACATCAAGCGTTAAGATGGATGATCTTTAAGGTCATGTATAAACAGCGATGGATTATTCATGTGCATCCAAAAAAGAAAGCAACTTTTATGTGTTCCTGTACCTATTATCATATGGGTTTTTGTTGATTTTTAATTGCTTTTTTGTTTATTTGTATGATTTCGAAAGTTCATATTATATATAAATATAGCTGTGAACAAATGACGTTCATGGCACTGAAATTACTGTACTAACACTCAACAATTTTAATAAACGTTTTTGTAGATTGCTGACCCTCATAATTAAGATACAACTGCTATTTCATGTTGTGCAAGTGCACGTTTTTGCATTGTATACATTGACAGAGGTTGGCATAGTTAACATGTTTTAAGCTAAACTTGCCCAATAGTAAGTATACAATATGAAACTTATAAGATTTGGAAACAAAATATTTTGGATCAAGAAGGTTCAGGTTCGAATTCTGTTGTTTTTTTGAGTATTGCAGTGCTTTCAAACACTTGTAACAATCTTGACTAAGTTTGTAGGTTTGTTAGTTTAAATTTTAAGCTTATTTAGTATGCTGAAGGCCTTAAAATTCTCATTGAAAATGGCAACTGTGTTGAGAGTTTCTCTTCTGGTCACCATAGTCATAATAAAGGTTACATTTTATTTCCTATTGTGATTTATGATGTTAACCTTCTGCAAATCTTTTTTGATATGTTTTTGGATGGGACAGGACAAGTGGGTAAGCTTTAAGCATGTTTCTTCCAACATGCAATTTGGTTTCATTTTTAATTTAGCATGCAGGATTAAGTGTGATCAACATGACACTTGAATTTTTGACTTGCTGTTGATATATTTTTTTTATACCACTATTATTTTGCATGATGCATTATAACTGATATTGTGCAGTGTGCATGCTTTTATACTGCATCTCACCTGGAGTGAAGTTTTATGCAGTCATATATTTGTGGGATATTGTAGAGCAGTGTCTCCCAACATTTTTGGCCACACCCCACATATCATCTTTAAAGTGGTGATCCCCAAACAACATAAATTTCATTATTTGAAAAGTGAGCTCCCATTCATGTGTAGTGCAAGCCTATTTCCACTACTAAGTTTCATTCTCAATTTTCCCCAGACTAAACATCAAATTGCCCCAACATGGGGGGTGCATCCTACGTTGAGGGAATCACTGCTGTAAAGGTACTTCATATTTTTGTATGCAGGAAATACTGTACTTGCATCACATATATATTTTAATAATCTAATATAGAAATGACGGTCTATTTAATGGAACCCTTTCCCATTTATGAATCAGACACTAAGATCTTACAGAGTATACTGTATGTTTCACCTACTACTTAGGCATCATCAACTCGTATTAAAATATAATCATACGGTAATGGTTTTCACTGACATTATATTAAACCAAATAATATAGAAATGATTTTCATGAACAATAAATCAATCCAAATCAGTTTTTTTAGCAATATTGATAGATTTTCCATAAATTGTAAAGCACAGTCATTTCAAAAAGTATTGGATGTTTGAAAAAAGGGCTGTTGCATAAAATATATTTGATAAATGCATATGCAACAGTACAGTTATTTCGATTACATGGTAAAGTGTGTTTTTGCATGGTATCTTATAGCTTTTGACAGTCGAATGGCAGGCATAGGCAACCTACAGGCCATTATGCTGTTTAATCCTGACAGCTGAATTCATTTTCAACATTGCATTTATGTTAGTTCACAAAAGCAACCAATCCACCTGCTCCTGATACAGGCTGCTGTTAAATTTTTAAATGCAATGCAACTCATGAGTGAAAGCATTTGCCCAGCCCTCATTTAAATTCTTGTCTTGATCAGCTTTCATGCTTAACACTTTTGAGCTGAGGTGACATGTTTGTATGCCATGGGTTGATATGGAACAGATACAGGGTGATGTAAAATATGTTTTTGGCTCATATTGGGTACCACCTATAATCATTTTTTTAAACTTTGTACATTTGCTGACGAAAACTATAAAGAGAAATAATGGATTTAACAATAGAAGCATATGTTTGGACTCCAGTTGCAAGATGTTCTAGGAGATTCTATTTGAATAAAAATAGAACATCTTACAGAGTATATATTTCGAACATCTTATCTTACAGAGTATGTATTTCACCTTGTAGGCAAAAATATGTATTTCGCCTTGTAGCTAACCAAAACTCTTGAACAGCATTTGGTTGTAGAATCATTTTACTTTTGTACTTTGACCTATGGCATCAGTGTTGGCCTGCTTTAGGGTTCATAAAATGTCTTGACTATTAAAACAGCATGGCTTCTTATCATTCATTTCATTAAGGTGCATGCCAATGTGTGATTTTTTGGCATATTTTTAGTTATTTATTCAGATACTTGCTACTCATACATGAGTGCCTGTGAAGCAGGGATTGGCAAATTGCTGCCCATAGGTTGCTGGCACCCCACCAAAGGCCCAACAAGATCAAGTCATTTATTCATGTTGCTTGAAGACACAAAAAAAGATATGTAACATTTGGCATCTTTAGCCCACTGCAAACTTTGCTTTATCATCTCACTGAAGTAAATTGCCAGTGATTGAAGTTAAAACACACTGTGCATACATCATTTTATTATTGTAGTTGATTTGTGTTGTGTGTATTGCAGTGTTCTCGTTCAAGTTTATACTTTTATCTTTTTTTTTTTGACTGACTTACAACATCATGATTTCTCAACGGTTACCTACCTAACACATAAAATTGAAGATAAGTGCCATGTTAATGATGGATTGAAAAGTTAATTTTCACTTGAAGCTCTGACTAAAGCATTATGTGTCATCCAGTGATATGTAGGTGAGTAATGAAACCTGCAATACTGTTAATTCATTCATATTTTGAGATCAAGACTTCATGAAAACAGTTGCTTTATCAATCTCCTTTGTTTAATCTTCATTCAATTTTGCCAACTGTTTTTTCTTGTCCTAGGATCAAAACAAAGGTATGAAATTTGAGGTAGTTGAGCTTTGCATTTAAACCTTAAATGATGGACTAGGTACAGTTGTAACTTTTTTGTCTTTAAATGGTGATTACTTCTTTTAAAACTGGTATAGATACATGAAGCTCCTTGAGATCGTAAAGTTTTTATTTTCAATTGTTCAGGCCAACTTTAAGAAAATTTTCACCTTGTTTGCTGAAGTATGGTAAAAACAAACTCTACCCCTTAAAAGACCGTATAGGTACAATTGTACCTTCATTCATATACAGTGCAAAAATGATGCATAAAAAACAACACAACATTTTTGAATGATAGTTTTGTCATATTTAAAGAAAATAATACAATTGGAAAGCACTGTGACAATTGATATCAAAATATTTCCCGACAGTTTCTACTTATTTACAATTTACAAGTGATGCACATTGTTTTTGGTACTAAATATTAGTTACAAACAAGATTCATACAAAGCACACTTATGTGTGCAGAACAGCAATCAATTTGCGACAAAATATGCTGAGCTCCACTTCAATGAATAATTTTAATATCTTTGTTGTGGCCCTTGAGACATATTGAGATGCTTCGGTGCAAGAAGACTGTTGAAAACATCACACGTTTCTGTGCTTCCTGTTTGTTTTTCACAAAATGATGTCACTTACATCTGGACGTATGGTCAATATGAATACCTCCCTTGCTGGAAACAGACTGCTGATTTCTGCTGGTCTCAAGTGAACAGCATAAGTGTAATGTTCAATCAGACTAATGCAGTAGTGTAGTCACAAGAAGACCCAAGAGAACACAAGTATGTTGTAAAAACAACATTTTTCAACCTAAATGAAACAATTCTCAAGAAAACAATTTGTCCCTTCAAAACTACTTGCTGGCTACGCCCCTGTTGAATACAAGCAAAAGCCATCATTTTACAAAACCCCTGTTGAATGCCAACAAAAGTCATCACTTTTGTATATTTTGACTATATTTTTTTTTATATGTAAAAGAGTACCTGATTGCTATTAAGGGAACTTGCAAAAAACTCTGGATACTAACTTTAATCACCAAACATTCTGCCTTGCATTGTTGCAAATTTCAAACTAGTTGTCCTCACATAAAATTTAACACCTTAATATCTTGAATGAACACAAACAAATGCAGATAAATCACAGGAAGTGTTTATCAGAAAATCTTGATCATAGCTTACATTAAAAATATTTCCTTAGCAGGGGTCCCCAACGTTTTTGAAACTAAGAGCTACTTCTTGGTACACATTCATGTGAAGGGCTACCAGTCTGATACACACACTTCTGAAATAAAAATTTGCTCAATTTGTCTTCAATTATGCTATCATTAACAAAAATTAAAGATATTCATCAATGTGAGATGCTGATCATATCAATGCCATTGTCAGAACAAGCCCATGGGTGATCCACGTGGTATGTGCGGATAACCTGGTGCCTGCAGGCACCATGTTGGTGACCCCTGCCTGCCTTAAAGTGTGTTGAAGATGCATGCATCATGTATGAAGTTTTACTATGCAAAATGATCTTGAGTGACAGTTTGATTTTAGACACTTTTTGTGGCACACATAAGGTTGCATATCATTAGAACTTCAGAAAATTTCATTGATTTCTAATTGTTACTAACAAATGTCACCAATTGCTAAATTGGTACACTTTTTGGAATTGATAAATCCAGGCACTCTCAAACATGGACCCAGACAAAATGCAACTTTTTAAGTAACTGTTGAACAATATTGATATTTTATTTTTGTGATGCTAAGGTGAAATACTTGTGCTGGCCTACTTACAGTTAAGGATCCTATAATATTAAATTCATATTTACTGTTGTAGCTTATAAGGTATTTATCATTTGGGATGTACAGGGCTTTTATAGAGTCGCGCCTGTACTCGATTTTGCCAGATATTGGCAAGGCTGAGATAAGTACCAGCATGTAGAATCATCATACCTCACAGAAATCTTCTTCTGATCAGCAGAAATTAATCATTTATAAGGCTAAGAAGTTGATGTTCTGTAGTTTGCCTTAGTTTTATTTTGCAGAATTGCTGATATTTTCCCCTAGCAAATTTGTTATATGAATGCAATGCATCAGTCATATATATGATCTAACAACGAGATGTAGCATGTATGTTACATGCAATATTTCATTGCTTTTGATCACTTATGTTAGCAGTTTTTGATCAAGAAGGTCTTGTGCTGCTTTTTTACCACAGTGCTTGTCTTTAGACATTAAAATTAAACTTCCATTAAGGTACATTTATTTACTTAAGTAAAACTTGAAAGTCATACAAGTTATATTAGAAACAGCAGCAACACTAAAATCAATGATTTGAATCGGTTTTAGTGCTTTTGTTTCTAATATTTTTGTGCAGTTTTGTTATGATAACTCAAATTTTTACAAATCTTTGTATGTAGGATTTGATGAAACAATATTGTGTTGTCTTATCAGTTTATTTTTTGTGGGCAGTGATATTTTTCCAGAAAAACGTTTGACAGCACATAATTACATGCTTTGGTAAGCTTCTGTGCATGTTTGCACAGGCTGGAATACTGGCACTTGGTATAGCAAGCTTTTTTTATGTTTAAAAAATTTTCTTAGGAGCAAAAGTATGAGCGACCTTGAAATGAGCAAAGCTGAACAAGACTTTGAGCGTGATCAACGAAACATTAGGTGTGAAGAACTTCAACAAGTGAAGGATAAGCTGCGTGAAGAAGAAGAAACATGGACTGCGGTAATTATGTGATAATTGCTTCTGTATTTGCATGAAGTGCTGTGATTTCATTTTTATTTTTGTCAACATGAAACACTCGAGTTTGCTGTGCCAATTGGAGAGACTAATAATGCATTTTTTAGATTCAGACTGCCTTTGTGGGTTTGATATATTCGAGTCTTCTTTGCTGAATCTGCAATCTAAACATATTTAAAGATCTGTTTAAATTAATTTTGGATTTTTAGTTGTATGGGAAAAAAGTGCGCCCTGGTGTTGAAAGCAAGAAATAGAAAAAAACTTTACAGGGATCCGTTTGTTAGTGCATAATCTTATAAGGCAGGATCTGGTGAACTGTTTTCCTACATGGTTATTGTGACTTAACTATTTCCTGTATTGGCTGCAGTTTCATCCTATTTTCTCTGTGCCCCCAATTGTCTATGAGCAATCTAAAATCAGCCTACAGTCAGCAAGAAGTCTGCTATTAAGTGATTGTTTTTCAACTTTCTGCTGTTTTCTGCTTTTTGTAATGTTTTGCCAAATTCGAAATACATTTTGCATTAAAACTTGTTCTTTTGGTTCATAGCAGGTTTTCAAACGTAGTTTATTCTTTAACGGTAATTTTTCTATCGTATGCCATGCTTCATATTTTGAACGTGAAGGGCATCTTTGCTAAAATGACATGATGGTTTCGTATCGCTTTCACCAACACTGCTGCGTCACAGCGAAAAACAGACATAGATCCACAAAAGCACAAGTTTGAAAACGTCTGCAGGGCAAAAACGTCGTAGTTGTCATTTACTGCACAACTTCGCATCAGAGCAAGAAGTCAGCACAGGGATAGGGACGTAGTCAGCGCGGGAACCTAAACATCAAGAAATGAGAAAGCATGCGCTGTGGCACTATTTTGCAAAATCATCGTTAACTTAATTTGGTGCCTGTTTCGGTTACATGCAATGCAAGAGGAGTGAAATGAAATACTTACCGACAATAATAGTCCTTAACGATATGAAGACGTCGTAACTTCGCCAGCTTCGCAAGGACATGGCCGTGTGTTGGATTTTTTTTACCAGTAAAGTTGCGGCAGGTTGTGTGCAGTTTCTTGTGTTTTTAGTACAGCAATAAAAATTCAGATTAGGCTGCTACTTGAGGTCCATGACAAATCGGTAAGGTTTCAAGCTTGTCTGATAACTTTTCTGTCACTTAACGTTGATTGCCCACTGCCTGCTATCAATCAGCACTCCTCTGAATTTTTCAAGTTCAGCTGTGGCTCGGCAGAATTTAGTTTAAAGCGAAGACGGTCGTTAAAAGGTCATAAAAACTCACACTACGCCACATTCTTTGCGGTCACAGCAAAGTCGCCTTCGATCCAAGACCGTTTGCGTCGCTTGCAGCTCGGCGTCGCGCTGACCCTCCAGAGAAAATAGGACAGGGTTACCCGAGTTTAGATTCAGATGACTGAGAGCAGGTGCTCGGTCAGAGCATGGCAGACACAACTTGTGTTTAGATAACTGCGCGGCAGCTGAAAGGATGCCCTTGGGTTATGTTGTTACCAGTTGCCCTTGATGCACTTGGTTGTTTGGTCGCATACAGCCGTAACTTACTGCATCGCTACTGTGTTCACAGTGTTGAGAGTTCATTGTTCAGGCAACGTATGTAGTGGAGTGGCCGAGCGAACTGTGTAGCTTGCATTGACGAAGTAGACAGGTGCGGGTGAGCACAATTTATCGACTTGCGTTTCAACGTAGCCACTTTTGACTCTTATTCAACCAGGAACAGCGGAAAACTGATTGACATCTGTGCAAAGAAACGACATCACTCAAAGGCATTGCGTTTGTTTCACTGTGTTTTTGAATTAGCATTCACTCTGACATGCAATTGCTACAGCATTTGCAAAACTGGAAGACACGGAGGCGAAGCGCGACCATGGACGCATTGAAACGTAAAGAAGACAGAGAGAACGTCGAGCTCCAGCAGCAGCGGCACACATTGAGACGCCAGAAGACCTATCAAGAAATGGTCGAAGACAAGTAAAAGTTTACTGTTGAGATCGCTTGTTAGGTTGTTGGCACCGTGAAGAACCGAGTAATTGCGTCTCCAAGGTGTTCTGTCGCGATGATAGGTTGTCAAGTCTCGTTTATTTGCACTTACCTTGTAAACAGCGGTTTCTTGATAATATCATGATGTTCACGCAGACCTAGAAGTTGTTTAATGCTTGTTTACTGTATCCCGCTTGGAGCTGGACGCAACAGAGGCCATTTGCAACTTTGGCGTTTTGGAAGTTGCCTAGCGCTGGTTGGTCAGGGAAAAGTGCCAGCTGAAGAGTATGCCGGTGACGACGTTCTATTTCCATGTGTTCAGAAAACGGCGAGATGAAGGTCTTAGTTCTGACGAGCCCAGCACTTGGTCATCCTACAGTAGCAGGCCGTCGCAGCAGACTGCTTTGGGCAGGAGGAGCGCAGAGAAAAAGACTTATCGCGGCGCTGCGTCAGTGCCCAATATTCACCGTTCCCGCGAAGACAGCAGTTCGTCGGATCACTCGTCAGCCAGAAGTCCGTCGCCGAATCCGACCAAGGTCGTCGTGCAGCCCGTTCGTTACACGTCTAAAGTGACCACAGTTATAAATCACGTGCCTGCCACCGAGAATGACGGACAGGACGACAAAGCGGCGCATAGAGAAGTCACTCCTGCGACTGGGCCTACTGCTAAGCAAGTTAACGACGAGCGAAAAACTCAGCCTCCGCCAAGTACTTGGCGGTCGAATCTAACCTCCACGAATTCTAAGTTTTCCAACGCGAACCCCAGTCGGTTCGGGAGTCGGACGTCACCCTCTGAAGCGCCCAGCAGCTCGTCAACGAACACTGTTGTGATGCGAAGGAAGAGCCCGGGGCAAAGCAAGTAAGTGGTCGTGTTTCGAAACATGCGGCGTTGTGACGCCACAATGTAAGATATGTAAGTTCTGTTCTTGTCTTGCTTCCGATAAAGAGATCGCAGCAGGCAGCCGGTTGGTAACTATGCTGTAATGAAAGCTGAAGCAATGGTTTTGTGCGTAACACTCATTTGACAATTCCTACAATGTGACGATGCAGTGTGAATGGAATTGTGTTTTCATGCTTGATATAATCTGTAAGTAGCACAGCGCTTGCTTTTTGATAAAAGTAGGTTTTTGCAAGTTTGCTAAAATAGCCTCTGCACCGTAAATCCGACTAACGATTTTTGAATTGGACTTTACGCTCTGTTTTTTCGCCAAGAGAGATTGTCACGATATTAAGGACTTTTAATTACGCAAACCTCCCCGGTTCTTCAGGCCCCGCCCGCTATCGGCGTACAGCGCGCGCGAAATGCCTTCAGAGCGCGCGTCGACCCTGCCTCGCAACTATCACGTCTACTCCGCGCCGAAGCCCTTCAACGCCAACGCCAGCTCGTTTAAGCAATACCGAAAAACGGCGTTCGCCAACAAGCGGAACATGTGGGAAAACATGTCGCAGGAGAAGGACGCCCCTCAGGCGCCCCCCGCCCCACCGAACCTGGCCGCCCTGTTGCAGCGCGACACGTCGCCAAACGCTTATTCCAGCGACGCGCCGCAACACAACGGACTATTATCATCGCACAATCCGCGCGAGGCGAGCGTCTCGACCCAGGACAGCTCGTCGTCCGTGGAGTCCAGTCCGCGCCAGGAACCCTCCCCGCGACTGCGGCCGTGGCAGGCCGAGACCAAGCAAGCCAACTACAAAAGCGTCACTGCGCCGGTCACGAAGCCCTGGACGAAACCAGCAGCGCAACCGAACGTTCTCAAACAGCCCATCCAGCCCGATCGTGTTCAGCCGAAGATTGTGGAACCCAGCCACAGAAGTCCAGCTACTCGTTACTCTAATGCGGTAAGTCTTGTTGTAACAGCGCCAGTTTTAAGTTGAATTTGCATTCATACGGGGGGGAGAGGAAGCCATAACCATTGGTCAACAGGTTGATGTAAAATAAGACAGCATCATCCTAATGTGCGATAGTTATCGTGTTTTTCAGGTCTTTGAAAATTTCGAAGAAAACATTTGTTTGCGCGTTGTTTTCTACACACTGTTTGTTCTTTCAGGCATCATCAGTGCGCCTTCCACGTAAATCCGTTCGTTTGTTTTCCTATGTGTAAATATCGTTAGAACACCTTCCAAGGCCATCCTTAGTGCCCTTGTAAAGTGGTTTATTGCGCGTCATTATTTGGTTGTTCAGTTTGTCTGAATCAAAATAAATGTGAAAAATGTGAATGAGTTGAAGAAAGTCATTTTTAATTGAGTTTTTTTTTATAATTNAACTTGAAAGCTGAAAAGCTCTATTAACCAGCACCGCATTGAAACCAAAATATTCACAAACAACCTCCCTTGCTCGACCTTAAATACAAGAACAACTTACCATCTACCTGCAATAGCTGAACTCACCAGAACCCAGGTTAAGTTTTAGCGCCACCCAATTGGAGCTATTCAAATCAGCCTCAGGCTGGCCATTTATTTACCTGATCAAGTCCTGACGTTTCTACTGTGTAAGCGAAAACCGGTTGTCTTCACCCTGAGTGTAACGTTGGCTAAAGGGCTCTGTGGAATGTGGATGCAACAGCTGGCGCTGTTTTAATGCGCAGAGTTGATTGTATTCATTCAAAATTGTCTAATTTTTGGTGCTCGTGGCTCGTGCCAAGACCTCTGATTGAAATCTCTGACAATATTCGACTGCATTGACTCATTCGGTTCGTTGCTTAACCAACCTCGTTGTTCTCCCGTAGTAGTTCTCACCTATGGCTGGGGTCTAAAAAGTTTCAAGCTGTAATACAAAAGTACGGCTCTTCTCGTTTGCATGTCTGGACATGGTGGCAGCCGAAGCAACCAGCTGTACAGTGTCAACTTTACTTGAAAACCACGTGTACTGGTGAAACTTCACGGCTGCCAGGAAAACTTTCCCAACCGAAAACGTATCGTAGGCCTGCCGTGAAACTAAGAAACCTTAAAAGTCGCAGATGAAAAAGCAACTCAATAGCCGCTGATTCAAGTGAAACGATTGTTTTTTGCGTTGTTTATTTCGGTTGCATTGTTTATTGTGTTGTTTATGTTGAAGTCATTGTTTTTCGTTTTTTATTTCTTATGCTTGTAAAAAACCTTGACGTAACACTTCATCCAGCTGTGGAGAACCTGCGGCACGCGGGCCAAGTACGGCCCACGTGAAGACGTATATGACCTGAATCAAACCTCTCGTTACCGAAGTTAGAACACAACATCGCGTCAAAACAATAGATTGATAAGTAGATGCTTAGACAGTCAGTGAAGAGAAGTCTCTCGCTACTTCTCATAATTTTCTCTCCATTTGATTTTTGTGAACCCCCAAAGATATTCCACAATTTATACGACCCATGATGGTAAATTGGCTCCCCCACCCCTGGTTTAAGCAGTAGCCCTTGATGGACGCGGAAGAACAAATACAACACGTGAGCTCAAAACAGGAGGGTGATTTTATTTTCCAATGATGCTTTCAAGTGTACCCAGTTATGCGCTGTTCGGAAATAGTCGAAAAAACATCGGTGTACAGCAATCGCTGCTAATAAAAAGAAGTTATTTCGAAGCTATGGAATGGGTGCGCAACTTTCGTCGACTTTGTACTGCGAGGCAGCACTTTCAGATGAAACTTGCCAATAATAACTTTTAAAACGTGACAGACGTCGCCCAGATCACAGCCGTCTGCAGAAGCTCCGTTCCCATCTGGGGGGCCGGTGTCGACCCAGAAAGCCACCTCGCCAAGGAGCACTGCTCTTGATAGCGATCACTTGTTTGATGACATGAAGATCTGCATCAACCAGCGCCCGCGGAGCGAGAAGGGCTTCGGTTTCACTGTCCGGGGAGGGGACGACGGGAAGCCGGTCATCGTCAACACAGTAAGCCCAGGTGGGTTTGAAGTCCGCTGCGTGTAAGCGGGACATTTGAAGCACGCCATTGTGCTTTTATTCGACGGTGTTATGATCGTACGTCACACTTTTACCGTTCGTGATCGTGATGTTGTTTGTGGTGACCGTTACTCTGAAGTAAAAGCGATTTGTGCAATAATGTGTGACGTGGTTCAATCGCTATCAATTCCGTGCTGAAGGTCGTAGGACTGGTCAATAAACATACAGCAGATAATTTAGCACCAGTACAGCACGTATGCAGTTACAGTAAATGTTAAAAAGATGTCGGTTACATTTGTGCATTTTTTACTTCTCGAATTTCTTCCTTTTGCTCATCAACAAAATCTTGTGCAGGTGTGATTTTTCGAAGGTAAATGACAAACATTTTTAGCCGCATCTCGGTTGAACTCGTTAAATAAGCAATCACACTCGAAAGACTTGCTCATTCTCTGAACTTCAGTTCGATACTGTAAACAAGGTGAAAGTGATTTTCACTCACATCCGTACGTGCTTACACTGGTGCAACTTACAATGAGTCAGATTTTGTGGTAAGATAACGCAAGAGTCCACGTAATCGTGTACGGCGGAGGATCATGCCTGTCACAAAGTCACGACCACCTCATGCCTTCAACGAAATTCATCAGTGAATTCGGGGATGGTTTGAAGTTTGCTTGTGGAATGTGTTTTGTCTGTTTTTGACCATATGTTTTTGATGCAAAACAGTGGGTAAAAAGTGGTGATTGGTTACGGTAAACATTCTCCTGAGAAAGTGCAGTTCTTCGTTTGGATTCCTAATGAAAAGTTAAATGCCCGACACTTTACAGGTTTCAAACACTTCATAGTTATAATTTTATGCTCCTAAAATTAAATCAGAAAACTGTCGCAATACGACAATATCTGGAGAGTGGCATGCGGTTGTTCAACTTCGGCGAAAAACTTTGATTTCTTACAAAGCTGCATTGGTCATGTGCCAAGTCATATCCAAGGCATTTGGCGTGTTTTTAGCTTATTTGCCCTGGATGGCTTAAACAGGGTTAAGCAGATATGGGGGCTTGTTCATCCGTGCCTTATTGTTGAGGTACGTACTGTAAGTCCTGTACTAGGATTCCAAATATTCGACACAGCGTCTTAAGGATTGCCGAGTTGGGAGTTTTTCAGTCTCAACCGGCGATTTAAGTTGCTGTAGAACTGAGAACAAGCGTTCTCTTCTGTTTGCACAGTGCGTTGATTCTCGTGTGCGCGGTCAAATATGGTAGTGTGCTTTCACGGCCTGTCAACAAACCCCGGACTTGTTGTGTGGACTGTGTGATCGCGGTCGAGTTGAGGTGTATTTTGCGGCCAACCTGATGAGTATGCTGCCAGTTTTTTAGAGACGATGGGCTAGATTACGGAATGTAATTGTGTTTTGGAAAATTAGCAATGTAACTGGTTGGGACAAGAATCATACCGGCCAAAACTCCGGAAGCTATTTTTTGTTTCCTTCTAAAATTTTACCTCAGAACATTGCTGTGATCTGCTTGCGCACTGGATGGGTTATGAGCGTCGTTGCGATTGCAAAGCATTCTGATTTTTCTAAGAAAGTGTATTTTTTTCATGTGTTTGGTGATCTTCGACCTTCATTTTTTATGGCAGCCAACCAAATTTTTGCGCTTGGTCCAACTTCCCAAAGCGTGTTTTATAACATGTGCAAAACTTTCGCTAAGGTTACAGCAGCCACCTGATCGTGCATGACAGTAACCCGCCGTACAAGTCGGCACGTCAGTGATTTCTCGTTCTGTTCTTCATTGAGATTCTTCCGCTGAAACGCCACGCGCATTGTTTCGATGATCTCAAGTTACCGAGCAGTACAAACATTCGCGCCGATTTCCTGCGACATTGTTAAGCTTATTTCGTCATAACGCAGCCTGCGATCAGATGTTGCAGTGGCTGAACAGCTGCTTTGACAAACCGCGTCTCAGTCGCTTAACAACCATTGTATGTTCAGCCTGCCGGTGTGCGTCAATAGACGATGCCCTGAACGCCCGGGAAGCGGTGCTGTGAGTTTCTCTTAAACCTTCGGTGAAGCCCAGCTTCCTCCGAATGCGGTTAAAGTTGATTTCGAAGAAAGATTACGCATCAGATTGTGCTTTTCTGCTCACTCCAATCTGATTATCGCGTCATTTGTTTGAACACAACTTGGCGTCTTGCACAAGATCCTTTCCTTGATGCAAAGATTTCTGTCACGTTGAGCAGGAGCTGTTCCGCGTTCGTTTAGTAAAAAAGCAAAGTGAGATTTCGATAAAACTACATTAAACCTATTCGAGCAAGCACAGGGAAAGGTGGTGTTTCTGAAATAAATAAGCTTTTATTCGTTTGGTTTTTACAGTTTCACCTGCAGGAAGGAAAAGTTTGGTTGCTATGACTTGCTTCAGTTGATAACATGTTACAAAACCTTTTTGAATCATTTGCGTGCAAAAATTGGTTATTTTTCAAAAGAAGCCATTGCATCGAAGTCAGTTTCTCCAAACCGTCGTCTATTTTAGCGGAGTTAGTTATGATTGTTTCTTTTTTGCTAATTGTATCTAGCTTCCTTTCAAAATATAGTGAAGGTTTACTACGTTGGGGTTGGATTGGATTATACTGATGCTTTTTTCTGTTTTGCCGGTATGATCTTGTTCGAAACAGACTAGCGCCGTTAAGAGGCGGTTATGTATTTTCTGGTTTCTTGTTTTCATCCATAGTTGGGACGGCTTACGCAATTATACGTCAGTTTGTGTGCCTTAACTATATCGAAAACACTAGTGTTTCTGTATGCTTTCGAGGAATCAGTCGACTGCCATCTGCT
>JGI24158J21664_10000120_pt1 | contig 51428 bp, 27 predicted proteins | sample Ectturendosymbi3_FD_21664 | JGI IMG/M metagenome (IMG submission 21664) | reverse complement strand
AAGCTGCACATTAAGCTGGACAGCGGAAAAGGGCGGGCCGGAGGGCTGCCCTTTTCTGCAGCCTGCCCCGTCCTTTTCTGCAGCCTGCCGGCCCGCCCTTCTATCTTCTGTGCAGCCAGCCGAAAGTTCACGTTTTTCATTTGGAAACGTTTTTCATTTGGCCCTCCAGCCCGCCCGGCCCTTCAATTAGTGTCATCCGCTATCGTGCCGCCAGTCAAACATTCGGTCTCGTGGCATGACGCAATACAAACAAAAAGGTCACTTTGTCAAGAACACGCAGTCCTGCTCGTGGTGTAATGGTTAGGTGTTACGGCTGCTATGCCATTGGTTGGCGGTTTGACTCTCATCTTGCCGACTTTATTTTCTTTTTTTCTTTGCTTTTTACTGGCTCTGCTTAAGTGCTACCTTTACAGTTACGGGTTAGTGTTGTTAGGTTAGAGTTAGGTTGGGATTAGGGTTAGGTTAGCGTTAGCTTAGTGTTATGTTAAGGTTAGATTAGTGTTACGTTAGCAATAGGTTAGCTTAGCTTAGCAATAGGTTAGGGCTACGGTTAGGCTTAAGGCTACGGTTAGGCTTAAGGTGAGGGTTAGGTTGTAGGTTTATCTTTTAGTTACATTTACTTCCTTTCTACCAAGCCTTTTGCTGCTGCCATCTTGGCTGCAAAATAGACACTGCCTAAAATATTACTACATAAAAAAAGAAACAATGCTAACTTTATCATCTACTAAATTCATAATCCCAGAAACTAAGGAGCAATGGTACTGGCTTTACCTGATGATGATTTGTTGAAACACAAAACATCTTTCATGTGAGGTTTGAAAACAGGAATAATCCGTTTTGTCCGTCCAGAAGGTAAATAAAGTATAGATGCTCTCTTTTTTCCAAGCAAACAAATGCTTTCTCGATTTTTTCCTATCCACTCTAACCGTGGCCATGGCTTCTTTCTTTTAATGTTGCTGGACACAATTACATCAAACTGAAGTAACATTTTTCACCTTCAAAAACCAGACTATAAATTAGGTGCTAGATTAGCACCCCTTTTATGTTAAATCGTATCATTAAACTACATTTTCCTGAAACCAAGAGGATGTTAAAATGTCCAAAACAACACGACGAAGCCAATTAACCTGAAAATACGACTGCATACTGTAATGTAATGTGTTTACGACTGTCTATCGAAAGGAATCCTTTCCCAGCAAAGAATCAGACAGTAGGATGGATCTTACAGAGCATATATTTCGTTTACTAAGTAGGCATCATCAACTCTTATTCAAATAAAGCCTCGTTTGAGAAGTTTAAAAACTGTACCATCAATAAATATTAAACATACTGAGTACTTAGGCCTGTTCTGCTAAGACACAACTGCACTACAGACACAGCTCACACAGATTTTCGCGCTGTACTTTAAATGTAGCTGTGGGTCAATTGTAAACATCGAAACCAAAAACACGAAAAAGATTCCTAGTTGACGAATTTGCACTGATGTGGTCAAGCCACATTTCACGAGTTAAAGCACCTTCAATTCCAGGCAGGGTCCCGACATGGGGAAGTGCTGCCCCGGGGCGAGTCGAAAGTGCCGCCCCCCCACCTCTACCACCACCAGGTGGTGGTGAAGACCATGAAAGACCATTTGCTATTCCTTCTTTTCACCAAAAGTGCCGCCCCCCGAAAAGTGCCAACCCGGGGCATTGCCCTTCCGCCTTGTCGGGACCCTGATTCCGGGTCAAATCAAATTAATTCAAAATTTTTTCAAGTCGCGTCATGAAACCCCTTATAGTCAATCAGCTGTCTTTTGCAATCAATTTCAATTCAAAAATTTTTCTTAAATCATAGTCACTATAAATTATTTTCATGCTCCATTTTCCTCACGGGGAATCGTGGGGCACAACCCACAGGAGAACTCGAAACACTTCACGGGTTTCAGCAATCTCTGAGAACACTGTTAGCTCCACACTAAACACGATACAAAGCCAGGTTGGAGATGTAATCATACCATCTGACCCTTGGTCGATCCCTCATTCCCGTTTGTAGCCAAAAGGACTCACCAATATTTCCTGGGCCAAAAGGACGTACCACCAATATTTGCTACGCCATGTACTTTTCGCAAAATGTCGATCTCTGCCACTTGTCTTGAGAAAACACTGTTTCAGTCATCACCTATGATCCATGACCAAAACTTAGGATCGGAACAAAGACCAATCAAAAAACTGACACGTGACAGCTTTGCAGTGTTTGGAAGACACGGTTTTGTGACAACGGAACGATAAAATTCACGTAATACTGTAGGCTATTTTCTTTACCAATCCATGTATCCAATGGCGGACCCAAGGGGTGCAGTTTGGGGCAACTTCACCCCCAAATGTTTGTGGCACCCCATTGAATGGCGCCCCTTTTTAGTGCCTATCAAAGTAGAAACAGAGATCAAAAAATACTCTAACTAAACAATGCTTTACACTTCCCTGAACTTCAGGTTTTACGCGGCGGACTTTTCTCTATTATCGAATAGTATCAACAATGCTATTCTTTCGTAATAACACTAATGTTCCGTTATTTCTTTCCCGCGTGAGAACTGCCCAGCCATACTCAGTTATTTACAAATGTAGTTGCTTTCGCAAGCACGGTTCTCGACTTGCCGCTGAGATGTGCAAAATTGGTCTATTTTGTTACAAAGTATAGGACTTTTTAATGCTAGATACTTATTTAATGCTAGATACTTAAAATCAAATACCAAAGATGAGCACGGATCAGGACTGGATCGGGCTGGATCAGGACTGAAGCCAATTTTGGCCAAATCGGGACTGGATCGGACTGCAATTTTTTTGAAAATTAGCGGATCAGGATTGGATCGGACTGAGAAAATTTTTGTGGTTTTAATGTGATTATTCCCAAAATATCAAAAAAAATTTTTCTTGTGATCCGATTTCATAAGTATGCTAAATGGTATTTTATATGTTTCCATCAAACTATTTTGTAACTCGAACTGTGTCCACTTTTGTTCACATAACATTGAGTTCTGGTGGCAACGTGAACATAGTTTAGTAGTTAGTGTCCATGCCTGCTGTGCTTGTTCGTTGGTTCTGCTCTCACCATTTCCTTTGGCTTAACATGCAGAGGTTAGACCTTTGATAGGAGTGCTTTTTAATGTACTTTTTCAAAATGTTTAGAGTTTATATTTAGGGTTTACTTTTAGGGTTTAGGTTTACGGATTAGGTTTCGTGTTTTATTTTTAAGATTTAACTTTTAGCTTTAGGTTTTTGGTTTAGGTTTGAATTTTGCGTTTAGGTGTTCAGTTTAGATTTTGGGTTAAGGTTTTGGGTTTTGTTTAGGGTTTGGTTTCAGGTTTAGGGTTTGGTTTTAGGGTTTGGTTTTAGGTTTAGGTCATGTTGTAAGCGCCCTGCAGAGCAGCGCTTACATTGAGAGCACAAGCAGAAACGCATACTTGGCCAAAGCATAACATCCTCGATAGTGAAATCACTATCGGAAGCTTCCTTTGGCCTAATGGGTTGAGGCGAAGTAAAATAGAAATGGTGGAGATGCGGGGCACGTCATGGTGGAGGATGTGGATTTCAAGACATGACGTGCAGGTGGCATACAATCTTCGATACGTAGGTTTCGTCTCGTTGAGCACAGAAGTACACTGGTAATGAAGATTTAGTAATTGTAGGCTAAATGCTGTCAGATAACCGTCAGAAATGCACAAAAGTCCATGTTACTGCGATGTGATACTTCCGACCGACACAAAAGTTTATTAGCAAAGTTACAGTGCATTTGCATATGCCCAGGTATGGCAGGTAGCAGAAAGATTCGCCTAATTTGTGTTTACCTAGGGTTTTCTGTTCAAATCTGTCTTTATGGAAAGCTTATATATGCGAGGATTTTCAACAAAATTTTTTGGTAATCCTACATTTGGCATCTTTCACTAGCCATTGGGTAGCGTACTTGGAGTCTTCTTTCGAAAATGCCGGAAATTATGTGCGCATTTATTTAACTTTCATGATGACCAAATGTAGTGGAGAACGGTCATTTTCTAAACTCAAGATGGTAGAATGAACAAGGGATCACCATTAAACAAAACAAGCTTGATTCTAAGGAGTATAGAGCATGAACGTCTATGTGAAATAGACACTATCAGTATCATAAACAAATTTTCAGTATCATAAACACTATCAGTATCACAAAACAAATTTTCAGTATCATAAACACTATCAGTATCATAAACAAATTTGCTATGGCAAAATCTAGGCAGTAGGTTTACTGCTTTTGACAATCGACTTCAAAACTTACGCTGTGACTACACTGTCTAAACATAACAATGATCACATTTGTTGATGAGTCGGGAAGCATTAATTAGGCCTGTCTCTGTTCTGTTCTTGTGATCTGCACAGCACCGTATTTTTTCTTGGCAAAAAGATGCGTATATACGCATAGGCGTAGGCAGGGGAGAAAAGGGCCGTCTCCCCACTAAATTTTTAGCATAATTAGTCATTTTGTGCTTTGAGAAGCGTCGTCCCAAACAAAAATACTGTTGTTCGTCCAAAATGAAACATTTTGGCCCCCCTAAAAGTTTGGGCTGGATACGCCACTGTATACACATTTTTGGTAAAAGAGGTATGTAGCCCGTATTGTCCACCAGCTGCTATTTAGGACCAGGTTCTTCGTATTTATGAAATTCAGTATGAGTAATGATAGTCACATGGATGCCCACATGATTTGTGATTTAAGAGTTGTTCACACTTCGTTCAAGTGTATTTTTAACTAAGGGCCCCGCGCTGTTAAAAATGCTACAGGCAGGCGCGGACACAGGGGGAGATGCCGGGGATGCATCCCCCCACCAGACCTAAAGAGGTGTTGACATGATACTTGATGTCATTGAAAATTATCGTCAAAAAGATTTTTGTACTGCACATTACTCATCGCTAAAGATACTAAAAATTAACTTATGCTAACAATTAGTCAAAAATGTTTCTTCGTTTCATTAGATGAGCTGGCCTTGTTTATAGAACCTGATATAAAATATTCAATGATTGCATGGGCGTCCGCAGGGGGGAAAACGAGCATTTGCCCCCCGCCTGGAAATTGTGATTAAGAACGAAATATTTCTGGAAAAACCTGAAGTTGGCATCTTAATTCCGATTAATTGATTTGATTCTTGCAATGACAATTTTTTTGCCGGTATGAAACTCACACTGCACAAGAGTCAGGTTCACAGTTATCAAGTCATGCACTGATGAGATTGCAGTTCATTCGTGTCCCCTCTGCCTGCAGAAGCGGGTTGCAATCGTGAGCGGATTACTGTTGGTCTTTATTGAGTAACAATAACATGGCAACAAATCTGCAAAGGTTCACTTTATATTACGGTAGCACGCGTTTTGTTGCATGAGACTTTGAACGCACACATCTTGACAGGTAATGCAGTGAGACAGTGACATGCTGACAGCGGTAAGTCACGTACATTTATACTTTGTGAAAAGACACATGAGTGAGTCTATATAGCAATGCTTCCATAAGTTTGAAAAATCCGTTTTTAGTGCGAGTGTGACCAATGTACCTGAGTGTCAAACTACACTTGTGCAGGCTTCTTTTCATGCAGTACAAAATTACGTAGCTTGTTAGAATACATCTATGCAGGCTTGTGGGAATGTCTCTTTAATCGTTAAGGTTTAGTTCTGACATCAGAGTGAATACTGAGTGCAAAGCTATATTTGCTGTGGCGAGTTTTCATAATTCATCTAGACAATTCTGCAAAACCTGCGTGGTGTTCTATTTCTAGCAAGTTTGTCCGTAGTCGTGTCAACATACAAGTCTACTTAATTGTCCGGTTTGTGTAACAAGGTTTTATTGATCGATTTGGACGAGATCCCAGACGTTTGCAGCTCCTCTTTCTAACTAAGTGATGCTGACAAGTCTTGCTACCTGATCCTGCAATCAGGGGGAGAGCAACCGGGGAATTCCTTCCGAAATTATCAAAAACATGTTCAGTTGTTAGTTCAGTTGAATATATCAGCTGGATGCGGCCCTGCTTGCTAAGTAAAATAAAGCCATAATTTGTGGTTTCGTTGAAAACCGTGGCAATCCAATGCTTCTTTCTTTACAGATCATGGCAATGCTTACTTGAGAAGAAATGGCCTGCGTTAAAAATCTGCAGATAGCCTACTGTGTAAATTATCGTAATACTAATATACCTGGCTATTGCTGCCAACGAAGCCTTTTTTGTGATTGTTACCGTAACATGAGGCATTTTCTTCGTAGTGTAGAAAGGATAAAACGTTTTGTGAACGTCCATTTGCATTGCATCGTCAGCAATCGTCAGCAATGTTAGGTCTACGGTGCGCAAATACATAGGACAACCAGAACTGTCGCGCAGTGAAATCTCATTCTCGTGCACTTGCAACATTTCAAAGCAATGGAAACTGCACCGTAAACAAGGATTTATTTGAATGAAACGTGTGTTTTGTTCGTATTTTGATAAGATATATTTATTATATAATTCACAGAGTTTGTAATTCATTGAAAACTCCACTTACTCAACCCTAAAATAATCATGCTCGCTAAAACAAATATTTGCTCAGTGTAAAATTATCTTAGAGGGAACACTGATCGTCAGCAATTTGAAAATGATGAACAAAATGTCGACGTTGCACCCCCCTAGGAAAATTTCTGCGGACGCCCATGAATGATCGTGCTTTCTCGCTTTCGTTTTTTCGTTACTTTCGTGCTTTCACACTCATTACGAATTGTTTGTTTCTTTCCATTCTCTTAACTTCGGTTGCAAAATAAACAGAATCAACCCGCGTATCATTATTTCATCAAATTACGTGCAATAACAAATGTTTTGCACAAATTACTACGGGTGTTGCAGACTATTCCAAACGACAATTGAAAACTATATAAGATTCTCATTTGAAGAGCACTGATCTAAACCGCATCCAAGTGGCTACGCTCGCTTGCTGCAACATACAAGTCAAACAGCACTATTGCACAATGCTGGCTACTGCCACCGGTAATTGTGCTGTAACAAACGTAACCTACAATAAGAATAAGTATACTGTCGTCACGTGGACTGTTTATCTCCAATCCTCGATGTACCTGCGCCGACGCCAGCAGTGTTGCCAGATGTGCTATTTTTCTGCCAAAATTGGTTATTTTTTTATTTGTGTTTGGCGGGTGGCGGATTATTTAGCTATTTTCGAAATATTTTGGCGGAAAATTTGCCGGATTTTTGTGCAAGGATTAGACCAGTGTTTACTTCATAACAAACTTGTAAAAATCGTTACGTGAAGATTTAGATTTTTCGTTTCTATTTGTACGTGTAGCGGATTTCGAGAACTAAAGGAGTATTGTGCGTGGGAGGGCATCCGAGCAGTATTTGGTGTTAAGAGTTCGGCTTTAACCTAAACCAGGGGTGTAGTGGGTTCGGAACGCGTGGGAAAGGCGTTCCCACGCGTTTTTTAGCACTACACCCCTGGAGAATAGACGTTGTGGAATGTCCTAAGTTGCATATATACTGATTCTTTTTTTATAAGAAGCTAAATGGCAGAATGAGATGCTTGTGCCTAGTTTCGGTTAGAAAATCAAAACAAGGAAACTGTAGATTAATGAGTTTCAAACCACTATTTGTATAGATTGTTTTATGAAATATTCAAGTTTGGATAACGTTCTACAAGTTAGAATTGTGTCAGCGCCTTATTGATGCCAGGTCTCCAGCTTAATTTGTTCTGAAACACTCAGATTTTCTCCGTTGCTTCTGGTGCTGTTGCTATTATTGATAAAGATGTGGCGTCAGGTTTCAAAGAATGGGAACAGATGAACGGTTTTAAAACATGTATTCGAAAAGTGGAAAGTAATGCTGAGAAAGCCTGGTGCAAGTTTTGGCGCTGTGAAACCAGAGCACATCATTCAGATTTAAATAGCCATTATGCTTCTAATTAACATCAGAAACACCAGTGTAAGGCCATACCCCATTATATCATGGTGCACAGTGTCGTATCAGCCCAACTCGTCCCGCCCCCCAAAATGCTTACAGGGGCCCCCCTAATGGTGATGTATAAAAACATTTTTCGACGTTATGCTACATCTCGAGGCCGAATGACCTTCAAAACAAAATACCTTAATCGCAGACACAATTTTGGCAGAATCAAACCCTTAGCCAGGTTTTAAGGTTTGGGCAAAATACATTTTAAGGGGCGAAAGATTTTTATTTTTATCATATGTTTAAAACAAATTTTTCTGAGCACAACAAAATTTTGGGAGGCACAAAAAATATTTGGGGGTAACTGCTGCCCCCGAATGTACCACCGTGTGTACGGGCCTGGGCGGAACCGTCGCCAGAAAGTCTTCCATTGGGGGCCTTCATATCTGTGCAGGGGGGCTAGGCATTCTGAAATTGTATTTTTAATTCACAACATGAACAGCATTTGCAGATTGTGCAAATCAATTATAAATATTTTCCCGCAAATACTCATAATCGACTCGTAGTTCCCAACTAAATTTTTTTGAACGAGCTCAGCCAAAGGAATTGGGTCGTAAATCATTGTCATTTAATTGACGGCAATTATTGAGAAATGTCGTAATGAAACGCAAATGTAAAAAAAAATTGCAAGAAATCAGAATCAATCCTATCGTTCAGTTATCAAAACATTATTACCGAAGGAGCAAACATGAGGCGGGTCAAAGCATATGCGCCGCGATGAACGTTTTCTTTCATTAGCGCAAATTAATAAACTTTACCATGAGCTTAAGTGAAATATGCTTATAAAGCGTGCGCATTGGGCTTTTTACTGGCCGAAATACGCATGCATAAACATTGCTGATGTCTGGACTGTTAATCTCCTGGTGCCTGGCACATGTTTAGATTAATAACATTTTGTATCTCAAATCGCCTATAAATATTAACAAATATAGACTAAGGCCTACATGGACGCAACAGTTAACATCCATAATCCACTAACTGCACTAATCTGTTTTGGGACAACCCCAAAACAGACTCTTCTAACTACACAATTAACTCCACCTGGCTGTCTGAACAACAGGCTGCGCAAAAGTATTACTTTGGTCGTAAGCACCAAAGGTATTATGCTTCTATGCAGTACAAAATAAGAGAAGACTACCTGGGCTAGATATACTAAATTTTTTTACAACAATCACTACACAAAATACGTTGCTCAAGTGACAGTCTGACTTCTGGACTTATGCAACTAGACATGTAGGCAGGGCCGGATAAATGAACGCGAGGCCCATCAGGGCAAAGCAGGACCGTAACCAGCTTGGGACATCACGTGTGGCGAAGAGTTTTCTGAGGGGCCCAAATTTTTTAAACACTGTCCAATATTTTTAAACTATGTCCAACAGACTTTTCCGAAAATTTTAGGGGGGATTCGTCCACCACGGGCCCCCTGGTTACGGTCCTGGGGCAAAATTGTGACCACGAGGTCTCCTGCACGCTTAGCGCAGTTCGCTCATAGTCGCTCCCTTTGCCTGCAGAGGCAGGTTGCGAAATTTGCTAGCGGATTGTTGTACTATTGGTCGTTATTTCGTAACAATAACGCAGCAGTAAAACCTCAAATGTTCACTTCAAGTTACGGAGGTAGGAGTTTTGGCGAAAATGACCAGGGCCTCCCACTGAAGGTTTTTTCCACCCAGATCTGTTTTTTTAGTCGACTTATGTGTCTAGGTTATTATGAAAAATCGCGTGAAATCTTTGTTTTTTGAAGTGATAAACTCATCAGCAAGTCCAATGTGTTCAATAACATAAAGATAACTTTACATTACAGTGTTTACGTAAGCGCATCAGGTGAGAAAGTGCGCACATCGGATGAATCAGAATGTGTTCAATCGCTTTCATATTTTCATATAAGATCATGGTTATATGCAGTGGTGTGTTTAAGGAAAGGCAAGCGAGGCACTTGCCTTGGGCCCCCCTTTGCAGCTGTAATGTGTAAAGTACCTTTCAAAGGGGCCCAACAGTAACTGTAATGCATAAGGAGGCTACTTTGCTTTCAAAGGGGTCCCAACAGCAGTTGTAATGTGTAAATACCTTGCTTTGAAAGGGGCCCAAAGTAACTGTAATGCATAAGCACTTTGCATTCAAAGGGCCCCCTAACCAGTGGCGTAACTGACAGTGGGGAAAGGAGCCGCCCCCCTGGCAAGCCAAATTTAAAGCAGGGTCCCCTCTAGTTGATATTTTCTGCGCTTTTCGGAGTGTTTTCTTTTGGTTTAGCTAGCATAGACATTCACGACATCCAGATATTTACTATCATTTTTTACCTTTTTTTAGTTTTGTCTAGTGGGCCCCCTACGGTAACAAGTGGGCTCCCTTCAGATAAGCTTTGCCCCCCACATGGATCAAACTTCTAGTTACGCCACTGGTCCTAACTTCGCTGATTTCTAGTGCTTCATATTTCAATTTGGGGGATCGAAGCTTTCTCTGGGGACTAAGTGGTGACGGACTGAACTTTGGGCCCCTGTGACAGCGTTCCCCCCCCCAATTGGGGATTTGGAGTGCGGCTGATACGGCTCTGATGGTGCAGCAGCATCACTTAAACTTTGTTTTTCAAAAATGTTCTGACAGCAGTAATCAGTTGTTTTATTTTGCATTTGCAAATAGTTTTGTAAATGACGGAGACTGTGGATACATGTTATAATCTTGACATTGATTTTGCAAAGATTGCATGGTTCCTATTTGCGCAAGAGACTGATTTTTTTACAGTCCACGGAATTAACAAACTGAACTTTTCAGTGACTTTTAATGTTTTTAGTTAGATGGAATTTTGGCTACTTTTGGCTAATTTTTTTGTGAAATTTGGCTAAAAAGCTTTTGAAATCTGGCAACACTGGACGCAAGTGACTACGTCAGATCGTTGTTATGTGCCACATTGCTTGTTGCTGGCTCCGTAGCGGTGCATTGTTCAATTTTGAGTAGTTTTACCTCTTAAGCTTCTTCACTAAACCAAGCTTAGACTTGTTTCCTCGCAAATGTACGTATGCGAAAGTGATTGATTTACGCAATATGGTCCTGTAAAGCATGGGGTTCATTGCAAATCGATATCGTATATCGATTTGCAAGTCTAAGCTAGTCGATATCAAGCGTCGATATCGTCGATATCAAGCGTCGAGAATCAAATTTACGTTGGCATCAATTTTATTATTGAGATTCCACTTCAACTTTTATATTTTGGATCGAAACCACTTTTCCAAGGTAGTGAATTGATGGCCTGTTCGGCCAACAGTTACTGAAAAATATTTCTGAGATTTGCATCCACCGTACAAGTAAGATCATAGTGCGATGATACTGGCCAATGTTAAGCACGATTAAGACTAGCAAAGCAAACATACCGGAGTCTTTGTAGCCATGTCCAATTATATATGCTATGACTGTATTTCATTATATCAAGCTTATTTATGGAAAAAATTACCGCTTTCGTTGACCTCCATTGAGTTCTTGATTGCCTATGTGCAGAAAATACATAATATTAAAAAGCTTGGGCCAGTTTTGTTGAGGCCAGATTCCTGTTTCTTTTTGCTGAGGCTAAGTGTATTTTTAGCTCACTTATCTTAAATACAGATTCAACAACATTATTACCAATACGGACCAAACAATGCATGTTTGTGTTAAAATAAAAAAGACCTAAAATCAGGATTACGCTTATCAACGAAATAACGAGGGTCATCTGAGGGTTTGTATAATTTCTCGGAGAAAAAAACAAATAAAAATTTCAGTGGTCTTCTGTCTGGTTTTCCAAGAAAATAGCTTTTTGCTTACGGTCCCGAAAATTGCGTAGTCCAAAAGTCCATTTCCTTGCGAGAACTGTTGCTATGACTTCAACATTTCAGCACGACTGCGCAACAACCTCATGGTTTCAGTTTTTTACCCAGAAGCACGTCCAGTGTTGTGCTCCATTTTTCGACCCATACACAATCTACTAAACCTGGTATGAGTATCGATTTATCAGTGGTTGAAGCTGCAATATCGATGCTCACAGCTCATCTTCATCAAATCCTGTTTTAGAAACTGAAAAGTGACTAACAGCCAGTGGCTCTACAAAATGTTGTCTAAGTGGAATGTAATGACCGTGTCCGTGCCGTCGCTTTTTGAAGCGTCTTATCACAAAAATTATAACAGTAAAGATAACACCACACAAGCATATGGTGATAAGGACGACAAAAGCTGTCATACTGCTGCTTGCGTGTGCTGCTGTTGAGGTGTACTGACTCGTAGTGCTCTGTTGATTTCCTAATGAAATCGTTTGACTAACATGCGAAGAACTCGGAACAGTAAACAGCTTTGTGCTCAGTGTTGACTGACGAGTAAAAAGAGTCGATTCTGCGAACGCTGGTGAGCTGGTTGTCAGGAGATTGTGTATTGAAGCTGAAGGCCGTTGGACAATTTGAAGCTGATAAGGACAGTACATCGGGAAGTCAGCTTTATGACGTTGAGAGGAAATGCAGCGGCAACCTGCACCAACAAAAAGTTGTTTGTTTTCGTACTGCATGTCTTATTTCAAAGTGAGCAAATCACTTGAAAGTCACACTTGACCGATGTGAAACTATCAGAATAAAACTGAGGAGCCAAGCCTGACCGAACAAAATGAAAAAGGCGGACAGTCGAAAACAAGCTGTTAGGCCATGGCCAACATAACGTTGGTGGCAATCTTTTAGCGACTTGGCAATGCCAGTGCTGTATTATGGAAGTTGAATTTTTATTCTTCTTTATGCCATAAACGTGTCTTATTTGGGCCAATATTTATGAACTTATGAGCGTGAAAATGTGACCGTCGGAAACATAAAATCCCAATAATGCTTTGCAGGTTTGCAGCTAACATTGTGTATAAGTTGTTGATTTTCATGCTACGGGGAACAAATTGACAATATATCAACGTAACCTTGTTGCTTCAAGACTGTCGCTTTTGGAAAGGTAAGACTGTTTCAGGGAGTGTAATTAAATCATCAGCATTGGAAAGTGTGGTTTATGACCCGAGTGAAGTGGACGTCGTTCACCACATCTAAATCAACTCAAATTATTTGCACACGTTCTACAGTTATAATGAAAAATAGTTTAAAAATTGTTCACTGTGTGCATTTTGAGGTTGCTGCTTGATTTTGCTATGGTTTATTCATTTGCTTAGAACCCTTTCAATCAAACAAAAAAGAAAAAAATGGCAGAAAACCAATGCGCAATCATTTGTTCAAGTAAAATAGATCTGTAAGGTGTAAAATATTTTTTGCTTAAGGTGCACAGTCTTAATTTAAAATGCTAGAAACCTTGATCACAAAAAATTACACCAATCTTAGCCGAAAGTACGGACTTTTGTATCAAAGTACGAAATTCCCAAGCGCTGAAACACAATTTCGGAAAGAAACTCACACATATCTTGGCCATTGCTCCTTTTGATGACGTCAGTAGCAAAAATGTCGCCACGTTCAAAAAGCAGGCATCATTTAAGCAGGTTTTTTAATTTTTTGCGCTAATTTGAAGCTTTCCAGAGAAATTCACAAGATTTGATTTTTGGTCGATGCACGCAAGTAAACCTTTTATCTTCATGTGCACGTTACGAGAAAACTCTTAGATGCTTTTCATACGGCAAAACGGTAATTGAAGCAAGTTGGGTTGGTAATGCAAATATTGCAACCCGCATAACGGAATCGTCAGGAGTGCTGGTGTATTTTCATTTCATGTAGATACTACATGCTTCAAAATGTGACCTACCGGAAATTTGGGCCAGAAACGTTCCTCACAAGGTCAGAACGGATCGGAGAGAATTTTTGTACACATTGTTGGGATTTTACTCACTGTTAAAAAGTCATACAACAGTTAACTTTTCAAACTTAAAACTGTCGCCCAGTTTATATATGTAGTAGCATGCTTTTCTGCGTTTTTACGTCTTTCGCACACGTTTGAATCAGCAAAAGTGATTGTTAGGTCTGCGCCCATGGCAAAGAGGAACAATATTATTTGCGAGCGCCAAAAACATTTTTCCCAGCTACGCACATAAAAAACAGCACACAGCTCTTACCGAATTTTACTCTACGAGTATCATCAACGAACTTTCGCAAAACTTTTACCATATTTTGCCGAAACTTACAAAAAAATTTATAAGTTCTTTGCAAAGTTAAAAAACTCTTCCATACTTTTTACAAAGCTTGCCAGGCTTGTTCTTATTTTTCCACAATTTTCACCGAGTTTCACCCTTTTTTCACTATTTTCAGATCCGGAAGGGTAATTACCTTGTGTGCAACATCGCCTCCTGCCGCTATGCTGACACCTTGCTGTTTAGGGGACAGTCGCTGAAGTTGATTTATTTGAAGTTGATACTTCTACAGCATGAAACCACCGAATGTCTTGTTTTAAAAAAGGAACTTTGATCTAAAATAAACGAGTGGAACCCCATCTTTCGTCTATGCCATGCTGCTCCAGCAACTAGTTATTCACCAATGTGTAGGCTTAAGCCTTGGGCCTCCAACAAACTGTGGTACGCATAGAGTCAGTTGCCGGTACATGACCATTTCGATAAATATTCGTCACAAATTTATTACTTAATTATTCGTGAAATTTAGTTTTATTCAATTAATCAGATTTCGTGGTGATACACCATAGTCTTCCGACGAGTTTTCATGAATCTCAACATGACGATTGGTCAAGCCGCATGCCGACTATTGTGTCGACATACTCAAGCATGTTGGCTGAGTCTTGTGTTTGCTGAATCGTACCGATTGTCAAGTGTGAATCAGGCGAAAGAACTTGTGGCTGTTCGTGGTTGAAATGCACCTGATCAGTGACGTAACAGACGAGGGGACAGGGGTGCGAACCGCCCCACTGGCAAGCTAAATGCAAAAATCGGGCCCCCACCTAGCTTGCATTATGGTATTTACTATTCCTTAGGTTTTCAGTAGGCTGTTTTTTTTGCGTTTTTCGATGTGTTTTCTGGCGATTTCGGATTGTAGTATAGCCGTCCACATCCGGATTCACTATTATTTCTCAACTTTTTCCTGAGTTTTGGCTAGTGGGCTTCCTTCAGCTGTTTCCGCCCGTGGCCCAAACCTCTAGTTACGTCACTGCACCTGATCAAAGCTGATAAGAGCTATGTGTAGGGCTAGCAGCAGCATCCCACAATAAGAACATGGTTGCTTCTTCTGAGCAATACAGAGGTTTTGTCAGCGTTTCTATAACGTAAAGCTCGATTGGTATTTTTAGATGCGATTCAAGTTATTCATAAATCAGCTTGCTATTGAGTACTTGCGCAATTTGTACTGCTCCCAGGCTAAGCAAATCAGAGATCTTGATGAACTTGAACAGCAAGAAAAAGCCACTTTGCCAACTGGCAACCGCAGAACAAAGAGACAAATAACAGGGAAACAGCAAGAAAATCACAAAAGCGCGTTTGGGTCTGATGCTTTTGATTGGTGATTTTTAGTTTATCCAACCAAGTGGACCCCTATAGTTTGATGGTTACTAATTGCTCAGGACAAACGTCTTTTTCAAGATTCAAAAGAATTAAAAATCAATCAAAAGTTCGCAATGTTCCAGGAGAGGTTGTCCACACTAAGCATTCGGTGCATTAAAAGTGACAAACTTAGGCAAACAAATTGTAATGAATTCCTAGATGATTTTGTTATGAAGAAGGCCAGGACAAAACCTTTTCAATTTTTTACTGTGCTATGTTCAGACTTACTTGATTCGATGATTGCAGCTTTATATTTCTTAATACGATTTTAATAATGACAGCATCAGGGAAGTTTAAACCAGTTTCGTCGCCAGGGGGCATTGGTGGGCTATGCCCCTCCAAACTGAAACATGAAACAACTATAAATCAGTGGAAATGATATTAAATTTTCAGATTGTAAAGTCCCACTGCGCAAATGCAAAGCCCCCTATTGAGCACTTTCTGGCGACAGTTCTGGTTTAAACTTCACATCCTTTCGTGCGACGGTTTCGTGGCGTTCGATTCTTAGCAGTCTGAAAAAGTAACAAACATGTGAATCGTGAACCTAGTAGTTGCATTTGGGTACGTTTTACTTGACGTGTTTTGCGTGTGTGTGAGGTTTTTACAGCCGTAGTGAGTCGCAAGGTGGTCCTCACACTGGGCTTTACGTCTTTATGACGCCACACATGTGTGCAGTGTGTTTGGTGTTTTTGAGCACAGAAAAGAGAAAACTTATGTGAAACATAAAAAAAACCTAGGTGATGTATTTTGTCAAATATTTAACCATGGCGTTTTTCTTGGTTTGCCTGTGGAAATTAATAATCCTGTTCCCGCCAGCCTAGTACGATTTCAACAATTCCGCATCATTGAGCGCTTTTGTGTCGAGGGCAGCAACAAGCGCATTGATCGTGGGGCACTCCAGTAATGATTTAGAATTTTTTATTGACCGTACTTTTAGAGCGTCAATATCGTCATTTTCGGCTTTGCGCAAATTAATTAACGCTTTTTCATTTTTTCCTCGTAACAGTGAGAGGCGGCCTCACATAGTCCGCCAGCCTTTAACTACAGGCTCTTAACCTGGGGTCCGTGAACCCCTGAGGCAGTGATCGGTAAACTTTCGTTATGATGGCCCAAACCACCCTTTCAGTCGTAATTAAAGGCCCATGCTTATTTTTGAAGGCCCACTTTCAAACTTAGCTTAGCTTCATAACAATGTTATGCTTTTGCCATTAATCGTACATTGACAAAAACAATGTTTTGTTAACGTCAAAAATCAGTGTTCCATAGTTGTTACAGTAACCTATGTTTTAGCCCACGCAGACGGCACAGGACTGTGCCTCTTACGTACCACGTGGCCCACAGCAGGAAGTGTTGTGCGGCCCAGTGAAACGTTCTCAGGCCCACAGTTTGCCGACTACTACCCTAAGGGATCCGTGAATATGATTTGAGGGTCCACAAATGTGATTTAAAGGTTTAATACACTTTACTCTTATATTTTGAAAGGGTTAACAGGCTTCGCAGACATTTCGATTACTACTACGATGATCAACACCTAGTTTCGACTATCTCTTGCAACGTTTCTTCTTGAGGGGTACGTGACTTTTATCGGATGCACTCGGGGCCGGTCCGTGACCCACAAATGTTCATAAAGAGTCCTAATCACAAAGAAATGCTGCCTCAAACCAATGTTTCCAGTATACGTTTTGCCAAAAACAACCGTCGTTCTATGTAAGCATCAAGAAAAAAGTTCAAAAACTTAAGTGGCTGAATACCATCTAGAGTTTTCTAAATTTTTCAACAAAGCGAGACCCGGCACAAAAGTAGGTGACCATGGCCAGTGGCCACGACCAATACTGACAATTTTAGGCTTGTGATAAGGACTGAGTCGAACTTTTTCAATTTTTTTCTATGGTCGTAATTCAATAAAATTCTGTTCAAGACATTGATTTTGACGTTATTGTTACACGTACAACAGTAAAACAATCTAGCAGAAGCTTAACTGTGTAAACTTCACCAGAGGTAAAAAAACAACCTTGATTATTCGTGCAGGAGAAACATACAGCCACTGTAACGCTTTTGCAACCTTCGCAGTTTGCGGCGCAAGTGTGGCATCTTCCGTCTGTGTGGTTGACGTATGTTAATGCAGGGCATTGCCTGAGACACTTTCCTCCGTACAGGTAATATCCATCTGTGAAGAGCAATTGTAAGAAAACAGTAGGACAAGCAATTTCTAATTAGACAGAATTCAACAACTTTTAGACAAACAGTTAAGTTCGATCGATGTAATAACTGAGAATTGTCAAAAGTTTGAATAACAGCTGATGATGCCTACTTCGTAAGCGAAATATATACTCTGTAAGATCTTAGTGTCTGATTCTTTCCTGGGAAACGATTCCTTTCGACGCAGCTCTCAAGAAAAGTTTGCGATTTATGCGATAGACTGCGTTGCCCTAGAAGACGCAAGCTCCAAATGGACATTTATCCATGTCACTGCAAACGCTAGTTTATGACGTACAAGTGGCGTAACTTGTTTATTCTAGCTACATAGACTCTTGGGTAACTATATAGACCTCCCCTTTATCTTTATCTCAATGTCGCCACTGCCGAAGTACGGTGACTGTTGTTGAAGTTTATATTAACATGGTTTGCTCTGCGAACACAGATAAATTGAAAACAAAAGCACAACCAGCAAAAACACCCAACCACGTGAACTTTCCAAACTGCTGCAAAGCTTGGAGATGAAGTTTTTCTTCAAGTAATTTTGACGAGAGGTTTTCTCTGGGCACGTTCACANAGCCTCTTGTATAGAACGGGGTTGATAAGACGCCTCAGGTTTGTTTCTTTGCCCACCGTTTTCAGTCCTTTAATTGTGTTTAAAAAGTAGCCTGCATGCACACTTTGAAACCGTTGGCTAATCTCGTTACACTTTTTGCAAAGCGTACCGATGTGCATCCACGACAACGTCGCGACTTAGATATTTTGACATTGGCAGCAAGCAATACTCTTTTCGTCAATTCTTCCAGCTATACGAATCTTTTTTCAAGAAAGAACACTTGTGTAATGTCAATGTTTCACGATCAGGATTTTGGCGTCACAGTAGATTTTGGTTAAAGATTTACGGAGTTCTTGCGGATTTTTATTGTGAAAAGTTAGATCACAGTTACAGAAACCATAATGGGTTGCTGCAAATGGTAGTTTCACCTCACCACGCTAAGATCGACAAAGTCACATCTGGACAAAAGCTGATGTCAATTTTTTTGAGTTATCATCGGACTTTTTTCTGAGATCAGTTTTCATCAAAAGTGTTCACGTTGACATAATTTGAAAAAACGTTGTTTAGGACCCTGCGAGCGCATACTTCCAAATAACTTTTGTCTAACGCCATCCAAGCGCTTGTTGATCAGGAATGTTCTCAAGCAAGTTGTCTGTAGGACTCGCAACTCCCCAAACGTGCACTTTATAAGCCAAGATCCAATAAATTAAAGTGCAGTCAGATCATACCTGAACAGGATTTGCATTGGAAGCCGGTATCGCACAAGCGACAGTTTTCATGACATGGCTTGCAAGTCCTGTCGACGTCGGACGCATACAAGTGGTCACCGCAACCATCCTTACTTACACAACTCCCGTATAACAAATAGTGATTAGCCCGGCATTTTTTGCACAGAGAACTGTTCGCAGCAGATCTGAAGAAAACGTTTTCGGCTGAGAAATTTTCAATCACGCAACATAACTGCCAATACCTAGGTATCGATTAACACCTGCACTACACTTAAATGCAAAAATTCCGGTCGTCATGACAAGGGTTTGGAGCAGTTATGGCATGTACACTAGCGTACGGAAGGGGGTGGGCGCATGTGTCACAGTTAAGCCGTTTTCTGAAGTTACTGCCTGCTTTTTCGCTAGATTAATGCATAAAAAACATAAATAAAAATAAAAAACGTGTTTGTTGTGCGTTCTTGCTGTGGGAGTTATCGGTGTCACGTGAATGGACCTGGATTGTGCTGTCGCCGTGCTATGTCAAAAGATAGCAACACATCTGGAATCAATACAAAAATGCATCTTCATATTCATTCAACGTTGATGAACTTTAAGTGCGACTTGCCTTCACCAGCTTTGCGCCATTCGTTTGTAAACCTGGTCAGTAAAATTGTTTAATTCGTACCTTTCTTCACAACATTCATCAGTTTGGCATGGAGACCTCCTGAAACGCCGAGAAATCGCATCAAGATTGTGTTGTGCAACTGAATCATCGACTTTTATTGGATCCACTACAAAAAAAGGAAAATAGCAAGAACAATAACATCAGTACTTAACACCGTAGTTAAACTCAAAAGCTTAAATTAACCACGAGAACATTTCCGCTGCTTGCATTCATGTCGCCTCCCCATAATTCTTTTCATGACAACTAACTTGGCTCTGCAACTGTACAAAAAGCTGCACAAAAGGTGATTGGCATTATCGACGGTTTTATTATTGACACAAATGTACAGAAACGACGAAACCTGCGAACGAAATCTAACAAACGCGGAAACAACAGCGTTCAAGAAGCATCCCTGGCCAGAAAACGGTGAAAACAGTTCGAAGCTTTCTCGGCGTAAAGCGAGCGAGGCAATGCAATGCAACAAAAGCTGTTGTATCCGTCGAGAAACAGTACAGCAAATTTTAGTCAACGATTTTGTGAACGTCAACACATGCATGTGAACTAATGTGATCATGCTGGCTATACACAGAGCTGTGGCGCAATCGAAGATTTCGTAACGTCTGTTCAAGGCTATCGTTGGATCACTCTTGGGCTGAGTGAATAAATAATTATGCTACGCGTTGAAGAGTTTTGCTACGAAAACGACGAAAAAACTGATGTCAGCGGGCAAACGTCAGCAAGCAGGCAATAAACGGTAAATTCCAGTCGAAGATACTAAACAGGCGATTCAAGGTACAGGCAGAAGTGGCCGCCGGCAACAGCAGGAATGGACCAGCATGCCAAAGCTAAGCCGGAGAGCGTAACGATGAGAAAAAAGCAAAACTGAAGGAGCTGAAGATCGACAATGTGGTTGGAATCTTTCGCGAAAACAAGAAAAGAGCGTTATTCACGTATTGATGGATGGCAACAAGCATTCATTTTAGTAGGGCTAGAAAAGATCAACGTCTTGTTTGTAAAGGGCATCAAAAACTTTTCGCCAATGTTTTTCTAAAGAATCATAACAGATTAAAATCCTAACGCCTTGCATGAGACAAGCAGAAATTAGTTTTTTACGTTGATATAAATCCCATCTATCGACGCGAATGCGTATAGCAAGAAAGCGTATTGTAGCACGACAGAACTGACTTCGACAAAACCGCGGCAGGCCACACAGCGACGAAGCACTCGCAGCTATATCCTTGGACGTTTTCATTGGAAACATAACTGGCTGAAGAATGCCTTTCCGCTCGCTTATTTCTTTACTCGGTGTCACATAAAACGCGACCCTGTTTTCCATCAAAAAATGGAATATTATCAGCCTTTTCCCACGGTTGTTGCGGTCGCAGAGACAGTCATCCAAACGAAAAACCAGCTGTAAAACTTCCCCGCAAACTGAAGGTCTGCTTCAAATGTACAACCAACCTCCGCTGCACGTTCCGCAGCATTGCCAGCTCCACCTCCCGCGGTCGCACAAGCCGGCCTGCTTAATCAGTTTACAGCTTAACGCGCTCCGGCTTGATCCACCCGCTGCGAATGAAACATGGACGCGGTGTAAGAACACGTGAAAGTTACTGTGAAGTAAACGCACACGACCACAAACGTTTCGCTGTGCTTCCGACTTTACGGCCGACACGAAAACTTAGGAGTTTAATGCACCCCATTCCAAAACCTGATTACGAGTTTAATGCACCCCATACATTTACAACCAACCTAGCATTGACTAATTTGACGTCGTCGTTCCAAATTTTAAATTAAAGCACTGTTTGTGCAATTCCATTTTTGTGAATACATTCGTAGGGGAGCAAAAGCGCGTTGGTGATCAAAATTTGTACAATTTTCGAATTTATCATACGTGTGAAAAACGTATGAACCTTAATGAATTTCGGTATCAATCCTATAGGATCTTCCGCAAAGTAATGAAATACATTTGTTGTGTTTTTGGGGCAAATCAAATATTGTAGGAAATTGCCCAATTTTTTGTAAAAAGACTTAACCGTATATGCCAAACATTTTGCACTTCGGCAAGACAAATGTAATGCCAGCTGCTTTCCGCCTTCTACACAACCAATCGTCAGTTCTGTGTGGTAGCTTCGTGTGACCAAATAATCCACAAACTGGAAACAGGAAGAAGTCGGTAAGCTAGAAACAAATTATTCTTAAACATGACACCGACTTTCTGTGTGTGTTGTGTATCTTACGCTAAAACGCCATTGTCGTCTGTGAAGTGTACAAAGATCGTTTGTTAGCTACTTGACAACACCAAAAACGCATTTGTAAATAGCGCGGAATTGAAGAAGATTACTGATAAATTCGATTGTTCGAAGGACGTGTTGTAAAAAGTGGGGGGTAGCTAACTTCACGGCAGGCACCAGACGCACTCTTGAATAAAGAGCAAACAAAGAGTTGGAAAACCATGCAAGAGAAGCCGATGCCAGCAAACTTTGCAGAGATGCACAAGTTGAGGTTTAAAAACAAACGCATGCAGCAACGTGATGAAAGGCACAACGGTTTTGATGAACAAACACACACATGCACAATAAACGCGGGGCACCTTGTCACTAATGGCAAAAAATCAAACTCGAGGCAGTTTTTAATGTTTAAAAAGTTGGCGAAAATGAAAGTAAACTTGGCACGCAAGCAGATTTTTTGAAGAGCTAATTCACCGTAGGTTAAGTTTACAGTAGCTATTCAGAAGACCTTGTCTATTTTCGTTCGGGAAAACTAAAAACTGAGAGAACTCGACATTTTTTGAAGCAGGTCCAGCCAAACCACTTGACGAAGTCACAACGAAACCAGAAAGTTTGTCAAAAAAGAGAATTCACGATCACAGAAATTTCCGTGCGATTAATCAATCACTGGTTGTCGGACTGGCTTCGGTAGCATTGGTGGAAGTGGCCAGGTCAGTGCTAGCAGTAGAATAAGCATGGTTTTCACTGTCCGCATAATCTCCACCGTCATAGTCGTAACCAAAATTGTTGACCACAACGCCCGACTCATCCTGGTAAAGCGCCGAATCGTCACCAGAGTGCTGGCCGTCGTCGTCGACGCTCTTCAGCAACGAGCAGGTTTGGCAGCAGTTGGCCGAGAACACTGCCAGGTCACACCAGCGGAAACGGATCACCCAAATGCAAGGATTAGTGACGTACTGGCCTTCGTAAGCTGCGCAGAGGTAGAGCAAAGGAGAAGTTAGTCTGCACCGAGCATGCAACGACAGTAGGCGTTAGTNGCGTTTCCGTTCGACAACAACAGGCCCCCGGCACTGCTTAGCGACAAGCGAAACTATTGTGTTTTTCCGTAGAAAAGAGCACTTTTGCAAAGTTAGCATCTTCTAAACATCACTACAGCACCAAGGGTCAATATAAGAACTACGAAATCATTTAAAACCTTGTGTGATACAGTGGCGTGGCGGTGGCGTAGCCAGCACACAATTTGAGGGGCCAAATATTTTGCGAGCTACACTATTTGGTTTGGGACACCGCCTCTCGCAGCTCAAAACGACAAGATACGCTAGAAATTTTTGTGGGGTCCATGGCCCCTTTAGCCCACCCCTGGCTACGACTGTAGTGTCATATGCAATATGTGCAGTGCGCCAAGCGATTACGCATTGACACAAAAAAAACGTTAAGAAAATCTCGCCAAACTGACAGACAGCGAAGCCAAGCTAACGACGCAAAGGGGTGTCATAACTTATCAGAAATGGGTTTACACGCAAGTACATTACTTTGCATTCCTTATACGCAGTTCAGTCTGACATGTTTGCCGGAGAGCAAGAACACCCAACCATTACAGCGCAGTAAAGCTGTCAACTGGCTGAAAAACTTGAAAACTTCACTCGCAGAAAATAACAAGCACGTATCCACCAAGTCAAAGCATGCACGTGAAAAAGCGCTTCAAGATAGCTGCATGCTCATCAGCAGCACATCAAATTTCCCTACTTTCAACAGCGTCGGTCATATTAAAGCAAGGCACAGTGAACGTTAACTTTGCCACCAAACATGATGTGCACATATTTCAGTCAAGAGTATCTACTGGCAGCAGCGACTACTCTTTCAAACCACAACACGCTTCTGCTGTCGCGCTACCAGCATGCTTAGCGCCACCTTACGGAACGCACTCACCGTCGCGGCAGACGCTATGACACTGGCCGTTGCGGAGGAGACGCTTCGCTGGGCAGCTCGTGCAATGGTTTCGATCGGGGCCCGAGCACGCCTTGCACGAGTGATGGCAACTGGAGAAAGAAGTACTTGCTGCATCACCAAAACCATAAATACCCGCGCAATCTACAAAAAATAAGTTTAGGCTTTATCCGTGCGTAAAAAAACTCAAGTGTGATTACTCCGTCTTCTGTTTCAGACCTCCTTATACATGAAAAATACAAATGATTAGACCACTACGGTACTGCATGATAGCCTTCATAAGATATTAAATGCTAGCTATTGCCCCAACTGCGAGAACAGAAGCTATTGCTGTCGAGACCAGAATGTTTTGTTACCTCAGACTTAAAGCCGGTAATTCAAAAAACATTTTAGTCCGTATCTACAATGATGATGTTAAATTACGTGGCTTTTTGAGTTCCTTCCTGGAAATTAAGTTTTGCAAAAAGATGAACGACAGTTTAACACCAAGTTTTGCCAAAGGTTGTCCTAACTTGGTTCTTAGAAACAACGATATAAAAATTTCCAAATTTGAAGATAAACCTATACGACGTTTCCAAACGTATGATTTAAATCTGTCGCCCTAGCTTTGCTTTCTGTAATATATTCATGACTTAAACATTTTGCTTTTGACTCCCCAGTGAAAGAACATCAGTTTTCTATTCACACAGCACCCAAAGTGCAGTTTCACTACACTCAGATTAGCAACCTCTGAGCAAAATAAAGGCTATGTTTATGGCGCGTCTTGTTACATGTAGTTACGATCTTACCGCATTATAGGAAAATCGAGCCGTCAATTTAGTTTGGCTTGGCACACAATTTTGCATGCAGAATTTAGCAAATAAATATTCCATTTTCTTCGCAAGTTGCCGTCAGTTTCATTCACTCAACTCAGTTAGTATAGCGATAAAATTTAAAGCGTTTAGTCAGTATGATGTTAACCATTATCTGTTGACCACATCGCTATGCTGACCCTTTAAGTCTTAGCATTCTTTGAAGACGAGTGGTATTTAACCGGAAGCATCGTTTTGAACCCGAACTCAATCAGTAATCAAACACTGCAGCCACTTCAGAAGCCCGCTGCTCTGTCAATTGCCGTGACAAACCCTTCGCATTTTTCCGTGATAAAAAATGTCAAAAACTTGGCTTCGGTCTAGGAATTCAAGCATCTCGAGATATTCAACTTTGAATTAGTTATTGAAGGTGAGCTATAAACATAAGTTGCCAAAAAATGTTTCGACCGGCATAAGGTTCTGAGACGAACTGTCATGCCTGAATGAGAAATTCTCGAATGACAAAATGACGAATGACAGGCTCCTCGTGAGGCGCCCACAATGTTGTTGGGAAACCTCCCAGAGTAGAAAATTTGACCTACGACTGGCAAACGTTCCGCACAAAGTCCGGATAATGACGTCGAGGGCAGACTCTTGTGCATCGCTGTCGATGTAGAACTAGTCCTGTAGCGCAAGCTGTGCAGCGGGTGGCACGGTTGATACATCCACTGCAACTCCGATCACAAGGCCGGCACCCGGCTGAAATCGAGGCCAAGTACGTTCCAAACGGGCAAGAGGGTCTGCACGTCCCCGCCTCAAATCTGTTCGTAAATAAAGTTGGCGATACTGTATGATGGTTTGGTTACCGCAGTCCGAATACGCAAAAGTAGTATCTCAGTTGTTAAGAACTTCTTTCGGTACAGTTGTCCTTCCGTAAACAGACATTTTTTGCTACTAATTCTTTGAAAAACGCCAATGAAGAAAACAATACATCAGTAAGAGAAACCCAGTTGTTCATACACAGATTAAGCACGAGAGTAAAGCGTTATTGTTTCCCTTAGCTTTCGAAATATACCCATTGGTTTGCTGCTTGTCAATAATCTTCGTTATGAAGCCTCTTGAAATTTGCTACATTCGGAAGTTCTTTTTTCAAACGTTTAGAAAAAAACAGGTTTGTGACAGTTTCCACTGCCAACAGGTCGGTGATTCAAGTACGCGGAAAAATAGCTGGGTGTCTACAAACTCAAGCACTGCAACATTCGCCACAGCACGCGTTGCGATATTCTGACGCATTCTCGCTTATTCCCCGACACCGATGCAACTTTACGAACGTTCCTCGAAGTGCGCTTCATTTCCAAAAAACATACACTATGTATGGAGCAAAACAGATGAAGGAATTGAAATCTAAGAAAACGTCGCACAGCGGATGAACCACCGTTGAAAGAAATACTTGACTGCAGCGACAATTGAACAAGTTGTGAGGGACTTGACTAGCACACATTTTTTTAATTTATTGCCTAAAATTTGATTACCAAAGAACTTGAGTCAAGTCACAGAAAAAAACTGTGAAATCCAATTGCACTTAAACCTATCATACTTGAGTTGATGATGAAAATATTTGGCAATCTCAATGAATAAAATAACCACCGCAAAACACGTCTTGGTACCGAAGAAACAAAAGAAGCAAAATCATCTCACTTACATGAAGCCATTCCTGCATGAAGTGCACTGATGACTGCCGTGCTGGCATGTCTGGCAGAGGCTATCGCACTGTCGACACTGCTGCGTGGCTGAGAAGCAACAACAATAACAAATGTTATTGTCAGCAGAAGCTCTTCGCAGTTCGTCTTCTTAGTAAGACGAACACTTTCGAACAAAGTGAAGACGATATACTAAGCGCAGTATTGTGTCGCAAAGTAGAAAACTTGAACCTCTATGTCCCGCGTCTTTAAGTCAACGTTGATTTTTTGACTCAGTCAAAAGTAATTGAAAACTCTTTGAAAGAAAACACCAATATACGCGACCAAGTTGTCAAAAGAACGGTCGAAAAACGTAAGCAAACTTTACCAAAAGCAGTGTTGGTTGTTTTTAGCTCAATCATGCGTTATCGTGTGAGAGAGGCAACATGTACAAATGACAAGACAGGTGCAGCTTACGCGCATCTAGATATGATCCAGGATTGCAGGTCTTGACACAAGCTCCATCGACAATCGTATGGCCAGGATGGCAAGAAGTACAGTTATTAGGAGACCGGTCATCGCACGTCAAGCAGTTCCACCAGCACGGCTGCGCATGTAACCGTAATTCACCCAACTGGTTTTAGATAAATCTTCAAAAGCGAATTTTTATCTCTAGTTCTTTCAAAATCGCCAGTCTGTTTTCAAGTCACGCCATGTTTTTTGTAATGCTCTAGGCTTTTCGTACTTGAAACATGTCGCGATACAGATTTGTGACTTCGTCTTAACACGCAAACAAACCCCTGCTTATCTAATGCGTGTTTACAAAGAGTACAGTAGAAAATATTGTTTTTGCGTTTTTACATTCATCAAAATCTAGATTTTAAAGCGAACCTAGAGTAGCTATGGTGTTGCTGAACGTACACGTTAGCAAATACATAGACATCTAAAAATATGGCCTACATAACATGAATGATTGTCAGAACAACAACAATAATTATTAACTAAAGTTTCTGCAAAACAGAGGTTACAGAACCTAACCACGGGAGCTAGATTTGAAAACTGAAGCCACGTTATCAAAATAACGACGATCCAAGTTTTACTTCATGAAAAAGGCGCAATACCTTGCATACTCTCGTCGACTCGTCAACGTACTGTGAACTTAGGCAATTTCGAACGCACTCTCCACTCTGAGTAGAAACATGACGGCACCTCGTGCATTCACGAGCTGTGGCGCCGCAGCAGCCGTCGCACTCAGCGTGACAGTGTTCTTGAGGAAAAGCTGCGAAGAACAAAGATATAATAGTCATCAGTGAAGCTCAATGCTCTACATGTTGCTCTATGATTGCGGAAGCGGTTTGGCTTTTCCTCCTCAAGGGTTGTGAATTTACTTTTTCATGAGATTTTCGTAGAATTCCCTGTTTAAGACTTGCAATTTGATAGTACACTGAGGAAAAGCTTCCTTGAAACAAGACACTTGAGGTCATAGTATCTTGCGGTGATGGTCATTACGGCACGTTCTGCAAGTGGTCCAGTACATACAACCTTATGAGAGATGGGCATATTCTGTTGAATTGTGGGTTAAATGAAATTTTACCATGAATAGTAAATTGCCGGAATTAATTTATTTTCACAACATTCGCCAAACTTTCCAGATACAATTTCTTCTAAAACTAACGCTTTGCGATCATGTAACTGAGTAACATTTTACGTTCTTATCTCGTGTTCTGAGAAAACAGTGGTACCTGCACATACTAATACATTTTAAAGAGCCAAACTATTACACACACTTTGCATAACCACTATTTAATTTTACAGAAACTGTGCAAATATACGATAAAAATTCGGGCAAATTCATCATAATTTCAACCGGAACAGAAATCTTGCCCCATTATTCCCTCGGAAAGGAATTCCGGTATAACCCTATGCACAAGTGACATCGCCTAATAGTAAAACGTATAGCTACCACAACAAGCAGAAAACTTGCTACTCTTTCAAGAACAGGGTTCTCGTGCAAGACTTAATTTCCCATGGTCAGACCCCGTGTAAAACGTTGCTGGAAATGTTGACCATGTTGCGAAATAAGCCTACCTTCGCAGTTGCTAAAATTAAAGTCAGGTTGAGGATGTGTCTTTGTCCCGTAGAAAATCAACTGCCACTTTCGCAGAACGCCTCTCTTCCTGCGGTCTCTACTGCAAAGGAAATGGTTTCCAGCAGTGAGTGTAATCTTCTTTTTCAATTCTGGTTCATTTCAACCACAAGGTACCTGTATCGCGTCCGATGGGGGGGACGGTCTCTAATTTCGAGCTGCCATACTCCCATGGGATTTTCGCCCCAGTGATGCGTGGTCATGAACTCCCATTCAACAAAACCGCCCTTAGATCGATCGTAGTCTCTGCGCGAATACAAAAAGTATGCAAGGCAATTCGTGAGACTGGCGCAGCCCACCTTGCATGGACATGACTTCTGCTGGGAAATGGCGGCAATTCGACCCCAATTGGAACCAGTGGGTTTTTGCTTCGAACAACATCTGAATTTTAGTGCAACCAGTTTTTCAAACGAAAAGCACTTTTCTGGTTTGAATCTTCCGCACGGAGGCACTCGCTATCATGGTCGAAGATTCTAATTTCCTTAACCTGCTTGAATTTATTAAAGGAACACTTGTCTGCTTACTCTGCAGGCCTTGAAGCAACCACACCGAACAACCTCCATTTGCAAACATTCGGAAAACGGTAAAAGGCGTTGAGACCCTGTCTGTGACACCAGGGAACGTGGAATACTCTCATTTAATCAAGTTAACCCCTTATGTCCTAAAATTATGTAGGACTACACGACATTGTTCGTCAGTAGAGGTTATATCGATAAAATCATAAAAAGCCAAGGGTCGGTCACTTCAAACCTGATATTTTCTAGACAGTAACAGTACTGATAATGCTCACAACAGTGCAAATACCAATATATCATATCAGACGCTTCGAAAAACAAGCAACGCGGACACCGAATGAAGCAGGAAACCAATGAGGACGCCGAAAGAAGTGAATTACAGACAGAAAACCTCTTCGTTGCAGTCAATGCAGTGATGTCAATGAACTTTGACGCAGACCGTAAAGACTGTGCTTGCTCAGAAAGTTTGATAGCCTGTGAGTTTAAAATACAACCTTCGTATCGAAATCTCCATTTGGTACTTAGACCTGAGACATTTCGTGCAATGACATGGAGCTTCGGAACTGGTGAGAAGTTTGAATAGGCACGTTCATAATTATCGATCAAGAACTTAAACAAAAACGCACTGAAACAACTGTGCGATGATTGCGATATGGAGCGAAGCAACGTTAATGTGTTTGCGAAAATCGCGCTGGAAAGCCGAAAAAATGATTGCTTCCATTTGCGGCAGAAATAAAGCTCCAATAATGTTGGAATTTACTCTAAAAACAAGTTGATCTCAAATAGTTTTGGTATTCACGTTTCGCGCGTACAAAAATGTGACTGCAAAATAGAAAAGCTCACGAGAAAAACACAGATGTATTCCAAATATCAGATTTGTCAAGTTATACCAATAAAATGAACACAAAACGTTTGCCCAAGAAAAAGTGTTTTTGTCCAACTTTAACATTTTGATAAAAAGTAAGTGTTCCGCTGAAAAATTAAAGCTTTTTTTCTCGAAAACGGTCGTTGTTACCCTAAAAATACCACTTTTAGATGTTTTTCTTTATGACAGTTATTAGCATATGTACTTGACAGCTATCATAACTTCGCCTGACAAACAATCGCATTTTCGATTTGGTTTGAACAGTTGCTGACACGCAGTACATCAAGAAATTTGTAATACGTCTGTCCAGCAAATTTCATGCTTACGCGACAAAACACAATTTTCAGATGTTTTGGGAGGACAGCTGACCCCCACTCCCCAGTTGTTTGTGGTAGTTACTATTCCCACGAAGCCCTTCGCAAGTTCCTACGTAAAACATTGAATTCTAAGCATTCATTCATTTTCATGTCCGTTTTTCCTCTGGTGAGGTTCGCGAGGGCCCTTGGACTCGAAATACTTGAGTAACCTCTGATAGTTTTGTGCATAGTCGGAGATTGGTCGACCTCTGTGCTGCTTACCCGTGGGTGTTGCTAGCAGGACCTCGCCAGTTTTTTTCAGGGGCTTTTTGGTCCCGTGGACAAGCCATCGCAGCTGAGATCTCTATTTGGAGAAGTGGTTCGACATTCAGGGCTTTACGAATTTCACAGTAGCGCACTTTTTCGCGCGTGTCGCGCCGTAGACTCTTTGCAAAATCCAATCTCTGCTTCTAATCTTGAACAAAATCATTTGATATACAGTGAAGTGACCAAGGTGAACTCACAACAAAAAACGATATAACATTTATAGTATATACATTTTTCATGTTATACTCGGCTTAATGTTTTACTTCGACACAACGATACCTGCAGTGCGGCTATACTACGATACTTGTGACTGCAATAACTGATTCTGCAAAACCGCTTAAATCGATTCAATGCGGACGGTCACGAAATTACCAATATTTGCTTAAATCATCTCCAGCTTACTGACCCCTAACTTTGTCTATTTCATTTTATGGTATAACAAAGTAAGCCAATATGAACCTGTGTGACACTATTTTTCTGTTTTTGACGCAGTAAGTTGTTAATTTCTGAAAAGTAGAACGTGATTTTCGATCGGTTAACCCACTTACGCTATACATTGCACAGATACGTTACGGGGCCTAACGTACGTTTGTAACCTATTTCTTGGAATTTTCCATGCACGGAAGTGGTGAGAACGTGACACTTCTTTCGGAACAAGAACATGTATCTTGCTACATCAGAAATTAAAATCACAGCAAGTCAATCCGCTTTGAAAAGAGGTGACTTATTAGCAGCTGTTGAACTCGGTTTACACAGCAAAAATACGCGGCCGAGCTTACTCAATCAGCACAAGATAATAATTACTTATCAGTCATATTGCCCATTCAGCACCGACAATTGACTGTGACCACAGCGACTGTTAAACTGTTCGATCCAAACATGACGAATGGATCGATTGAATTCAGATTAGAAAATCAAACGTTTACCTGCGCTGCAGAATATTCGACACAGTTCCCGACGGCGATGTCAGATAGATTTGAAGGTCACCACGTCTGGGATGAGTCAGGGTGACGCGCAAGATCACGTGCTCCAGGTAGGCGATTTCGTTTGGACGGCGATGGCACGCTCTTGTTTCCATGGTAGCCGAACCATGCCTGTTCATGATTATGTCTCTGCAAAAACAGTGTTGCTACACAAAGGATGAAGTGGAGGAAACAAACTTACCAAGCGCAGACTCTTCGAAGAAGCGCTCTTACACGCAAACGGAAATTTCGTAGCAGGCGTCGCAAACAACTCGACATAAACAAAAAGACTTTTTTCAACGAAGCTTATTAACTGCGTACTTGGCCAAGCGTTGGGGGGCATTAATGCACTCCCTTTGTTCGGGAACCTCGACCCACGTCTTCGCGACGTGGGTCATGGAGGCTGCGTCGAGCAGTCCAAAGCCGAATATGTGAGAGACGTTGAAGCCGGCGCCGTTGACGACCCAGTCGTGCGCGCGCAGGCCTTGCGAGTTCGCGGTGCGCACGATTATGTGCTGCACGTCGCGCCAGGTCAGGTTCGGGTTGGCCTGCAGCATCAGGGCGACGACGCCGGCTGCCATCGGCGCTGAAGCCGACGTGCCTGTGTGCTGGTGTGTGCAAGAACTCCGCAAGTCCGTGGTGATCTGCGAACAAAGTCGGCGACATCCGCGATTATGTAGGAAATAGTTTTCGCCGTTGCGATGGAAGCGAGTAAATATTGTAAATCGTTACAAAAACACGTGACGATATTTGTGCGTTTCCTCCCCTGGTACGGCATGAGATTGACTGTGGTTTTACGTCAACGGATCAGTAAGTTTCTTTTTTGCCTACACGGGCGGCTAGCCAGGGGTTCACAATTGTGGCTCTTATAAAAAATCACGTACAAAATGATTGTTTTTTGCCGTTTCAGGAAAAGTGTCAATGAGTGCAACTCATTCCATGCTTTCTCAAGAAATCCAGCAGAAAAAGTTGTTGTGAAACGCAGCGAGTATGTTAAGCGGTATTTGCTTGCGAAAGATTACAGCAATGCAAAAGTTAAGCCGCCCAAGGATTGTTGTGCACGCCGAGATTGCGTCTGCAACCCACGATGACACAGCCATAATAGATTCTAGATTTTGGGGGAATTTCTTCAGCCTTTTTCCACCTGTGCGCTTTTTCGCTGACGCCATAGTGGTCAACCTCAAAATTGCAACGGAAGGAGAATTTACAGATGAGGTAAACAACTTCTCGCGCAAATATCTGAATTTTTTTTTCTCCAGCCTCGACGCGGTCAAGATGTACTCAGCTTGCCCAGCACCAGCCATCTGAGGACACAACTGTAACGCTCGAAAAACTGTAAGCAGAGCGAATGGACCGCAAGGGCACATGGAAATTCTCGAAATTCCGTTCGCGCTGAGTGACGGGTCCAAGCGGGTCATTCCACAGATGCAGGCTGATCAGCACTTGAAGAACGACACCCCGGTTTGAGAGTCTGCGGAACGACACTTATTTTGGTTCAAGGATGCGAAAATGGTTTGAGGGTTCGAAAAATGTGACCCCAGATAGTAAAAATTGTTTATCACAGTGATTAATGAATTCAAGTAGACGATCATTTACACAGGTGAAAAAGGGCACGTTTTCAATGTGGGACAATTGTATTCTGAACCAGCGCTTATAGCAAGGTTGGTTCCACGTTGAAAACAATTTCCAATCTTCTTTCAAACTCTTAACCAAAGACACCCATCTGTTACTGCTAGAGAGGCCCAGGTACGGCAATGTAATTCGTAATCAGGTTTTTTAGGTTTGTCTTTGGTGACCTCCAAGACATTTAAAGAGACAGGGACTGTTTTGCCTGAACACAGAGGTTGTCGTAACTCGAGGTTTTAATGTATTTTTATGGTGGTTGCAAAGGGAGGTTCTACTGTATTTGGAAAGACCGTTAGAGAAATTTAAGACACGTCGTTTCGGTCCCTCAAAACACCTTAAAAAATGCTGTTCGTAATACTTGTAGGCACTCGTTGAATTGTGTCACAACGATGGTAATCACGTGATGTCAACAACCGTTGCTTGCGCACTTTACAGGATGGCAATATGTTTAGCTAGAGCATTGCTTTCGGTTTGTTCTGTGACAATATTATTTTTCTCTATAGCTCCCAGTAAAAATATCTCCAGGCTTCAGCCTTCCACAGCATGCACTTCAATTTAACATGTGTAGTAACAATAAGAGATTTAACACTATCTGCTGGCTCTTTTTCAGACCAGATTCAGAATGATATCGCAATTTTCCTGACAGGAAACCGCTCGTAACAACTTGAAGGCCACAGATAAAGAGGGCAGCCGGCAAAGAGTTCAATTTCTCGTCCTATCTTGTGCAAATAGAAACACATCAAAAGCAAGCAACCACAAAGGAAAACCTTGCTCATCTGAAGAGAATTTCGAAAAATGGATGAAACGAACTACTGCACGCGCAGAATATTTGTCAAGGAAAACCGACATCCGCCAATTTAAATAGCTTGCTAGTGCACTCACGTCTTCGTAGCCAAATTTCAAACGCGTAAGTCAGTCGCGTGCCGGTTCAGTAACATCATGAAAGCCGCTGAAATTCGAAGCTGTTCGCTTTATGTCGTAAATCCTCAAGTCGTGTTTGGGTCACAGAGTCTTTCAAATGGGTCACAGCAAGTGCTTGTGCAGCAGCGACAACAACAGACAAAGCCTAATGGTGAACGGTGTATTTTTTACTCATGCGTCTGCCTCAGCCGCCTAACTACCGCGCCTCAACGTCCGAAGAAGAATTTTCGCGAATGCGCGGACTGCAGCGTCAGGAATGCAGACTTCAGAGAAGCCAAGACCAAATGTTGTACTGGACGCCTGCTGTTTATGTTTTTTCGCGTTTTTCGATGAAACGTATTTTTTTCAATGCTGAGGAGTGAAAACAGCGAAAATGAAACGTTGACCAGATGTGTTTGTGAACTTGCTTGCCACTGAAAAAATAACCAGGTCTTCAATCGCCGAAACTTCGTGAGGTTTCGTTTCTTCGACTGGTCTTGAATAAAAAAAGTAAAGAGTTTATGGTTTGGGATTGTTTGTAAATGCTTGGGACGTCGGACAAGGCTAAATTAATTATATTATCCGTGACTACATATTGTTAGTTCTGACTAAAATCTTTTCTGGAGGCTTTACTTAAATCCATGATTATATTCTGGGAGTATGCTTCAAATAAACAAAACATGCTTAAAGTACAACCTTTCATAATTGTAGTAAGGCAATTTGAAACCAATTGCTTCTGCGAATGGTTGCAACAATTAATCATTTCATTGTAAGGTTATCTAAAAGACATAAATTCTGTTTCACAAACATAAAATGCTTCGCAAAAAAGATTTAAGAGATTTGCTATGCGAAGAACTTACCACTTTGCCTTCGTACATCTCTCCGCTGCTGTATGTCGTAGCTAGAGTAGACGCACAGCCTTCCAGATACCAAGGACGATAACCGTATTGGGAAACACTGCAAAAGCAAAAAAGCGTTTGGTAAACAGTGCATAACCGATGTAAAGATGAAATAATGGAAAAGGGGGTTGTACAGAGGATGTGAATTGTAAAAAGAGGGCTTTCTTCTAAGCTAGATACCAAGTTGTTGTTGAACAAGGTTCTGAAGCGGCTGCGTATGACAGTAACTAAACGCGTTCAAACAAGGTCACGAGCTGTTTATATCCACTACTTGAGCAAAGTTTGGAGTAAACGCAAAAACTTTTTATTTCAAAGAGAAGTAGTGCAAAAGACTGAGTAGCAGGTACACTTCATCCCTGGCGATTTATTTCGTACACCACATCGTGTTGCTTCAGGACGTGGCCCACTTAAAGACGTCGTTCAACACACGAAGTTTTGGACAGTTTTAAACAGGATATAGACGAGACAAATTGAGTTTTTATGTGGTTGAAGTAATATTTGCAAACCCGGTTCAATTTCACTGGGTTATACATCAACACTGGTAATCATGTTTCGTTTTTAATTGAAAGTGCACCGATCAATCACTGAAAGGAAGTGTCTGAACAGGATAAGCTGCGTCATTACAAAAAACGTCTTTGTTCAGCCAGACGTTGCAAGTGTAAGCATCGACACGAAACCGCAAATTTCAGCGTCAGCAACAATCGAAATCGCGCATTTCTCACTAGACAAAGTTACGCGCTGGTGAAAACTGATCTGAAAGGCTGTCGTCTGAGTGACGTGCAGGCGAGTTGTTAATTTAATTTTTCGTTTTTCACACCACCACGAAAAGTCACTGCGGTGTTACTGATGCATACTCGAAACTAGAGCAGACAATTGCCTCGATTTCCGACGGTGCCCGACCGTCATTTGCTGACTGCGCAGTATGACCAAGCTGGACAAAATTAACTGATCATGCAAGATCCGGGCTGCCAAGCATCGACAGAAACATTTCCGAGTATTCTTTAGACTTGCATACACTTCTGAGAATATTGACGTGACGACCAGGGGGTATCGCTGTTCGATGCAGCCTAAGCTAACCCTAAACCAAAGCGAAATTTTTTCATATTGTTTTCACATCAAGAATTCCTTCGAAAGATATTTGCCAAATATTGTTTGTGTTTTTTCTTAGACATACCTAATAAGCTGAACAACGGCGACTATGTTCTAAACTTTAATATAGTTCATTAGCAAATTTTCTGCCACAGATCAACCTGCTCATTCCGATTGTGTAAATGTTGTTGATGTATCCATCGCATGAACAGCTGTCTTTGTTTTGTCCACCGTTTCCAGATGCCCATATATAAATGGCACCACGCCCGTTGCGGCCACGTTTTGCTCCAGCTTTGAAGGCAGCTTTGGCGAGAATCCCAGGTCCTGGAAAGGGAAGGGCTAGTTTGGACAGAGCAGCAACTACACACACACAAAGGCTGACGCATTGTACAAATACGGTATAGAAGTTGATATATGGCCAGTTGGCTGACAGGGTGGCCTTCTCTGCAATGCAAGAAGGCAAACGTGAGCCGTTCTTGAAAACTGAGTGGTCCACTTTGAAAAAAAATTCTGCACATTGGATTCAAACACAAAAATGACATTAGTGGATTAAGCAAGTCCGTACTGACTGGAAGATCTATTTATTTATGTTTTATGTAGCGCCGCAGCAATTCAACCACAGAGGAGCTGACCGTGCGTCCGCAAGTCAATAGCAGCAATCAAGTGCCCCGGGCTTTGAAATCTGCTAGCGTTGCTGCAAGCTTGCTTCAGCGAAAGCATCCGCGAGCATTTCAGACAGATATTCGCATGCGTCTTTTGCGTAAGAACAGTTTCTGAATTCGAACAACTAGAGCAACTGAGCTGGAAACAAATATCATTCTTGCCTCCGTCATGCATTTACGAAGTAACAATGAAAAATGTCTGAGTCGAGGCAGCTTGCCGGCGCCGACCTGTGTTCTCTTCAAGTTTGACGATTCTGTTGGACGATTATACCAAAGTAGATAATGATTGTACAGAAAATCCTTTCAAAGAAAGTAATACTCTACTGCTCCACTTTTGGTCGTAGTTGGGCCAAGTAGCATCACTTTCGCCATTCACCATTTATTGGACCAGCAAACACCCTTGTACCGAAAAAAAACAATAAAACGATAGGTTTTGTTTTGCTATTAAGTGGCGCAGAAAACAATGACGTTTCAATAAAAGCCTGAAATTACCTTCAGCCAGTAACAATTCTTGAAAACGGCAAGTTTAAATAAAATGACGAAGGAACCAAACCTTTCCTTTGCCCAAGCAGGACTATCGTAAGGGACGTAGAATTGTTGCATCGGCTACAAAGCAACAAAATGTAACACGAGTTCGAGTACCAGCTCACTGCTGCATACAATACTGCGAGAACGCTACGAAAACATTCACTCGCGCACAAAAATCGTGAAAAGCGTGCTGTGATGTCTGTCCAGCCAGCTGTGCTGAAGGTTTCGCACGCTAAACTTTGACAAAGACCAAGCGAACTATCAACAATTTCATGCCTGCTGAGTATTCGTAAATTATAACAGGGTGTCGCCGAAGGCCGAACAAGTCTACCTTCTACTGTAGTTCCGTCGTCGTCCGGACCCCACGAAGCGCTGTAGATGTCAATGTGCTCCAGGGCGAAGTTCAGAGATCTTGCTTCCACTCTGTCTGTCACTTCACCGTCAAGCATACGAACGCCTGCGCACATGAATGCCATTTGAGAGCTTGTACTCAATTTTTAGTTTGAAATTCTTGACTGTTTGACGATACTTTTGCTGTGCAACCCGACATTTTCAAAGCGATTTGGACGTAATTTGCTGGATTGGTTGAAGTAGCTGATCAGTGCAACGAGTCTACGGAACGGAGTTAGTAAACCAGTTTTAAAAGATTTTCATTGGGAAAAGCAACGCCAAACTACCAACGATGTCAAAACTGTTCTTCGGAACATCCTAGGTTGAACGCGCAACGTCAACCAACGATGCGACAGACCGCCACATCCAGCTATTGCGCAAAGTAACGTAAAAAACGTAAAGCAACTGCAGTCATCAGTATTGTTTTCGAAAGTTTTGCACAAAACAAAGAGCAACGGATAAGAATTTCAATATCTTGGTATTTATAACATTCGAAACCCGAAGTTTGCATACTTTTTTGCTTCCTCCAACTTATTGGATGGCAGCAGATCTGTTGAGAACTGGTTCTATCAGTCTGCGATTGTCACCCCGTTCTACAACATCAGCGATTGCAGCATACCAAAAAATCGATCGTTGCAAGCAAGTTTTAAAAAAATGTGACATTGCGAAACAGGACACGTTTTAATAAACGAGCGGAAATTGAAGGTCTTTATTGCTCCCGATTGCGGTAATATCAATACCGAGTGTCGCGCGTATCGGGGTTCAACAGCGCTTCACCGAGCAAAGATCGCAAACACCGAAAAGGTCAGCTTTCGCGGAAGGTGCTGTTGCAATGCATCAAGTTAAACCAAGCGATCTTTAAGGCCAACAACACCGGTGAACCACTTCGTCGGGTCGTTCGAAGTCTACTGGAAGTGTTTACGTGGGAAGTCCGTGTTTTGATTGCCTTGTGGAGTAAGAGGCGAATAGATCAACAAGCACAGAAGAGCGTGTGGGAACGAACAGTGCAGACAAGTAAACAGAGAACCAAGCGCAAGTGCTTTGCTGTGGAAGGACGGATGTCTGTTACCGACGCTGGGCAGCAAGAGGACAAGCATCCAGTGACTGAAACGTCGCAATACGGAAACGTTTGGCACAAGCAATACTATTTGATTTGCGTTGAAGTGAGCACGGAATGCTTTTGACGACTGTGACGCATGCCACGTTGCTAACGACTATATGCAAGCGCGTCTAATCTTTTTTGCGGTCGAAAATCGATGAGTGAGTAAACGGATGACGCGATCTGTAAGCCCATTTTGTGATTGCTTTCGTTGAGATTTCCAGAACACTGATGCAATGACACAGAGAAAAATTGCTAATAAGTTCCAGTTCGTTGACTCAGCGCATTTCCTTCCAAAAGTTAATCTTCACCAGGGATCCCACCTTTGGGGAATTTGTCCTTAGATTGGGAATTTCAGCAACGTTTGGGGAAAAGTTCTAGGGATTTTTTAAGGAAATTGCATTTTGTGGGATAAAATTGGGAACAGTCAGTGTGGTCACGCATTTCCATCAAAAACGGTGATCAGATTCTTGTGATTTAAATGTCAATGTCAATCTGTTTATTGTATCTAAATTAGTCTAATCCCTACGGTCACTTGCAACCGAACCAGGTCTTGGGTATAGTGTTGCTGAAATTGGATGAACTCAGTCGGCAGTGGTTTTTATTTGGGGTTCGTTTGTGATAGGGTACTAACCAAAAAATCATTAGCTTAGGGTTGCGTCATCAAGGTAACTGTCACTTGGCCAAATCTACAACTGACTGTGCAAGTCTGCGAGAACTGGTTGTTAAATTTAAAGGATTGTGAACCTGAGAAAAGAGCTGCTCATCATGCAATAATTTTATGTTAGCAGTGATGGAAAGACTTAGAAGTTACTGAGTAGAGATTGTTTTTAATATCCGCAAAGGCAGAACATATTTTGATGTTAGAAGTTGACTATATCTACGGTATTTGGTTTTACAGTAGTGTACTGGTATGCACCTTTAAGAAGGGGTAGAGACCTTAGCCTCTTGGATGTTGTAATTTGATCTTTGTTCATTATGTTTAGTTAAAAAATGCCTTTCTCTTAGTTTTGAGTTGATGAAATCAAATTTCACCACTGTTGGCCTTCTGGAACAATTTTTTCGGCCACTCCATGGAAAAAATTCATCTGACGCCCATGCTGGTATGTGCTGTAATCATTATTACGCCTAAGCCGCCTATATATCAATGTAATGTAAATAATTGCTGCAAATGAGACATCATCAGCTTTGATTGAACCTTTTCCAGCAAAAATCCAGTTTGTGCAAAAATTTTGCAGTGAATGGTTTTGTTGCCACTTCTTGACGTGACGTTGAATGCATGATTCACCACAAATGGGATGTGGGCAAAGAATTGCACCCATATATAAGTAGTGTGAACACGCAATAATAGAGTGATCGTGGGTGTGATCTATATTGTTGCTTGCTGCCATATTGTGAGCTTTGTGCGCTTGTTCGGGCTCTCCTGTAGCAGCAGTTGCATCCGTCTGAATTGCAAACTGGTTGGTCAGCCCTTTGCTAAGCGCCAGAAATCCAAGATGTTCAGTATGCAATAAAATTGTCCCTTGTCGTAGATCACACGAATAAAGCACAGAAACAGGTAATCACGTGCAGTTAGCTAGTTTTATTTCATTATAACAAAACATTAACTTGCCTTTCAGGCTTTTATTCTGGCCAAGCGATTATTCTTCTCTTGTTTAGTCAAGAACACCTTAAGAATCATCCCAAAACTGTTCTTAAGCACATTAGTCAACACAGTAACACTAAGTGTGCAAATGTGATAAGCCAGGAAGTTGGTGTACAGGGATGCCGAGACAACGGTGCAGCATGGGAAGCAGTAAAAAATTAGGACAATGGAAAATTATAAAATCAGACAAATTGTGACTAATAAATGTTTGTTTCTGTTCAGCTACAATATTGACCTCAAAAATAATAACATAAATTTGTTGCAACCACAATGCAGCATTGCCCCGAGCCGACCAAAGAGAGAGTCGAACAGACAACCATCGGGATACCAGCAATAGAGATTCCCCACTTGACGTGATTCACTCTGCTGTTACTGATACGAATTCAATGTTAAATGTGGCGTAATCACCATGCCACAACCATTCTGAATTTTCTTGTTGCGCAAATAGCTGCAATGATGAACTTAATTCGATTTTGATAAATCAAGAAATTACCCTGATACTGTTATGAAAAAAGCATTTCCACCCTCGTTGTCCCCTTTTTCAAAGGGCAGGCTGGACGATGCTTCTGTCATTTTCCCGCTTTCCAGCGTCCCTGCTGGCTTACACTATATTTTGAAGTGCTAAAAGTTAGGTGAGAATTACACAATGCTTTGTGCAAAATCTAGAGAATTTGTGAAATTTTGGGAATTTTGAACTCATCTTTAGGGAATTTCTAGGCAACATTTGTGGGAACCCTGATCTTCACAAAGAGCAGAGATTAGAGCGACAACTCAGCAGCACATGACCATTTCAGAAATAACATAAAAACTTGATAATCGCTACAACTTCGCTGAAAACAAGTAACCTTAAAAGTTTTGTGAAAATCAATTAAATTCGTCTATTTTGCACTTGCTGCCATGGGAAATTCAACCAAGGTTCTCATGGATATCTGCTATTACTACTCGGCTATGTGCATATTTTTTGGTTTCTTCTGGAAAAAGTACCTAGTTTTCAAAGATATGAACTGATTCTAATAAGCCTTGCTTAAACAAAAGTTGTTAAGGGTTACAAAATTTTTGCAAAATAGCATGTGTACGGGTCAACACTGGATACGAGGCTATTCCACTCTTAACATTGTATATCTTTGGTAGTTTTAACTGCTTTTAATCACCCCAGTTGAGCTAAAAGGTGCACAATTCTGCATTTACAACCCCTTCTTACACAGTCGCGCACTACGTATGCTCACATGAAAAATCACGAAAAGTTACAGGCCAAGCCCGTGCAAGCAAGCATTGAATTAAAGATATACGCCTGTCGACGCAGGACCTTTTGGACAACAACAGTTTGTTATAAGTGTTATGTTTGCTTGGTGAAGTACGTTAAAATTTAAATTATACGGCAAAGGCTGTGCAGATTACTCAAAAATTGACATTGGTAATAAACTTATTTATATAATGCTACGAAGCTGATAAAACAAAAAGTGCGGAGGTTTAGCGTTTGAAAATACTTGTCAAATCGACTCCACGTTGAGTTTATTTCATATGCCAAGACATGATAAAAGACGGAACGGTTTTCCTTGGCATTCAACCAAACAGTTTTGAAAGCAACCACAACGGTAATTAGAGCTTTATAAAACGAGAAAGAGCTTGCTAAAATGTTTAGTCACGCACTGTACATCACACACAAATTCAGCTTAAAACAACGAGATCATTGTATATGCCGCTATACAGGACCCGATGCTGCAGCAAAAACAAAATAGGGCAGTGCAAACAGCAAAACGTGAGAGGTTCAACTCATGTTCATCGTATGAAGGCTGTGATCTCATTTTTTCTGCTGCGGAATCACGGTTCCGGACTGTGAAAGACTTCGTGGTTCTCGTGCTTCGCTCTGATCTCAAATGCCGGTTTTGGTGAAAGACAAGCTTCAGTGTCCGAGCCTTTGGCTCGACGCGGTCAAATATTTGAAAGATCGCCGTGCCAATTCGACAGTGAACACTCAAACATGATTGTCAAGCATCAAGTTTTAACCAGATAAAACTAATTGCTTTCGTATTTCCCCTCAATGCAATCCATGCTCAACTTTACAAGTGGCAAATTCAACTGACTCAAATGTGATGATAATGCCATTATAATTTCATCTCAGCGCAAAAGGATTGGAGAAGCTTAACATTTCCGACGCTTAAAGCGTGTCAAAAAGAGTTCGAACGTAAAACACCGACAAAATAATCGCAGGTCACCGCAAAAAAAACTGTATCGTCATCAAACCTACGCGAAAAGCGATCTAAACAGCTGCTTCGTCATCGATAAACTTTCAATGGCATTTACCCGTCAAGTCTAACATGGTGGGCTGCGTGTCGTCATTTGAAAAAAGTGTGTTGCGGCTGAACGTATTGTGCTGCAGGCAATGAAGCGAAACCAAAAAGACATGGCAAGTCTTAGTTGTCGTTTGTGCTGAGGTTGTTAGCAGCGGGTACTTTCGTGGTAAGCTTAGAACAGGGTCTCCAAACTTTGTTGTCCGAGGGCCACACACAGTAAATCATTACTCAACAGTTCCGAGGGCCACATAAGCTGTTACTCAACAGTCCGAGGGCCAGGCATCTTACACAATGTGACTGTTTCGGGAAATACTACATTCGGCCAAATCAACAAAATTTTCTTAGTTGTCTTAGTTATATTGTTTTTCCTTATTGGCAAAATGTCTTCGAGGGCCGGATCAAATGGTTTCGCGGGCCGGAAAGGGCTGTAGTTTACAGACCCTGGTTTAGAAAATCGAATGCGCAGTTTCGAGCAGGGTTACCCCGAGACCTCCCAAAGCGTTGGACACCAAAGGGCACCGGGCGATCTTCAGACGGAACAAAAGATCGACCTTCAGACGAAACAAAATTTACAACAAACAGCAATAAAATTTACCTCCTATCCTGGCTCCGTGAGCAACGCCAACACCGCATATGTAGTTGTCCTGCACAGCAGCCACTACTCCAGCACATCGAGTCCCGTGCTTGTTCTCATTCGATATATCGTATCTGGGTGTAGGGTCGGGGTCTCCATCGTTGATATCGATTGAAGCGGCGCGGTCCTAAAGCGCATTTTGGCCCATATACCTTTTTTTCGCAGCTACAGCACCAACCGTTTACTGTGAAATGTAGTTGGTGAACAGTGTAGCAGCTAGCAGCTGTAAGAGTACGGTAATAACCGCTGGAGAATTTGACGTGCAATTGACACAAGAAAAGTTTGTATCTTGTCAAAGCAAGATAACATTGTGACCAAGGACGCCATGTGGTCAAGTATGTTAGCGCAATTTAAGTTTGAATGATTAAGAAAAGGTCATCCCTTTTCTTGCGCACCGGAATTACCGAATAACGTCCGCCTCGAGATTCCCCGATTAAGCGTGTGATTGTAAACATCGAAAACCTGAAAAAATCGTTAAGAATTTATATTTTTTGGATGCCCGGGCCTGACCGGCCGGTTTTAGGCACGACACCACTGATCGGGGCCAATGATTTTATGATACATAAAGAGTCGTTCACTGAGGCAGAGACTCAATTCGCCGGGCGTCGATCTTTTGTTTTCGGGCGTTAAATATTGTAACGCGATGTGCTGTCGTCGAACAGTGCACCTTGTTTGCGCCATCGTCTTTTTGAAACTCTTGCTTTTCCCCCAAAACTACTTTGTTGCAATGAATGGCTCATAAAAAAAAGTTTTGTCTTGAGCACCACTGACTTGTACGAAACGGTTTTACACGACGTCCCTGCCATGTCAATGACTTAAGATTTTATTGAAAACGTTAATGATCGGGTACATGATTTTACGTCATGCACTGACCTCTTTTAAATCAGGCGCAGATTGGCAGATTTAATTCGTCATTCAACGACTGCCATTGAAAAAACTGCACGTTGAGCTAATCTGTCTTTGCAAGGTTGACCATATGGAGTTCGTTGAAGTTCGCACATATTTCACAGAAATGTAGTAATGAAGCTTAGTGCGTTCGATGTGGGGATCCTGGCCGATCTGGTCCTCTATCGTCGGGTGTTTCAAAGGGAGCCTGTTGTAGGCCTGATTGCAAGCATTACAAACCGGTTTAATGCTTTGTTTCTTAATGGCAAATTTGATAGAAAGCCACCAGGATGTAGATCCGTAATTTTATTAGGGCTTCCAATAGAAAAGGTAAAGCCAACGTAGAAGAATTGTGCGCGAGTAAGAAACAGCGATCTATAATATCGCTGTAATACGCTGTGTTGCCCTAATCAAGTTGGTCACTTACACGCGACAACTAATAATCACGCCTAAGTGGCGATGGTGGAGCCAATCGTTCCTATTTGGGGGAAGGATAGATGTGTAACTCAGCATATATACGGATGAGTACACTAACTCCAAAACAGGACCACATTTCCGTGTTCTTAAAGATAATTGTGGCGACCTTAAGCTGCAGAAGAGCCTAACAATGACATAAAAACGATCTGCATGTAAAACACTTTGTACAATGTTAACATATGTCACTGAAGGGTGGCTATGAAATGAACCGGCCGCTTCGGCACATTGGTCCCGGGCTTTTCTGGACATCTTATCTGTGCTTACGTTGGTATCTTGTCTCGCCACAAAACACTGTAGAAAGCTTGTAGTACCTTCGATCACAATTTCACCACCAGCAAAATCACTAGTCACATTCGCGCTGCTTGCAAACCACAAACCAACTGTAGTACTGTATGTGCGCTGATATACTTCTTCGTTTTGTTTTCGTCAAATCGAAGCTAATAAAATCTGATATTTTGACCACTGTTTGCTGGCCAGGTTTCTGCTTTGGAGGTGGTTAAACAACCGGTACCTGGTAACCTACGTTTATCCTATCTTAATTTCCTAGAAACTCACGTCGTTTCCGTACTGTGTTTGTGAAACCACCCAGGTTGAAGGCCGGAAACAGCAGCATTTGTTTGTGCACCTGATAGTTATTGCAACAGTCAGTTGCTTACGGCAATGACAGGACATCATCCTAACATGCATTACACAACACCTCCTTCACAACCTCCGGAGGTAATTCGCACCGCAAAACCAAAATTTGGCGATCTAGGAGCAGGTAGGGCAGAATAAACGTGCAGGCAGGTACACCATGCTTACATAATTTCGCGTTATGTCGGGATGACTTGTCTCCAATCCGTCATCTAAGATCGTAACCACGACGTTATCGCCGTTGTATCCGGCTCTCCAAGCGTCAACTATTCTCATGCTGATGGGACAGAAGGATCCGTTAGGTTCACCACAATGCTGAAAGAGTATAAACAAATAAAAAGTGTGACCGGGATTAAGAACAGATGCCTGTAATCTGTTTACTACTTACGCCCACACACGAAATAGCAGTGGTTGGAAGAGGTAGACCAACCGGGGGCGTATGAATTGCTGCCATCAGCCGTAAGTTCAAGTGCAGCAAAAAAGAATGAACGTAACGCAAGACTTACAGTAAGCGATGACATTATTGGCACAAGAAAACTTCTATGAGCCGCACAAGATTAATTTGCTACTGTTCAAATTCTTCACAAATGTGAGATGCTAGATAATGCCCATAAAGACGGTGTAATAAGCACTCATTGGTTCTTGTTTGTGTAACTATAGATTGCGAGCACCTGCGAATTTCATAAGTAACGATTGAAATAACTCTAAAATTCAGTTCAGTTAATGACCACAGCACTGCGCACAGTTCTTCCTCACCATATACCACATCTGATCCCACGAAGGATCGTTAGGTGATCTGTCCAAAACAGAGACGGAATCCCGCTTCACACGTTTCAGAACTTGCATTGGTTCAAGCGCAACAACCTGAATACAACACATGTTTTTATTGCGGGGCAAGCAAAGGCTGATAAAATTTTAAGCGACTCGTTATTTTTGGACAACATAAAAACATTTATATTGTTGTTGCTGGTAACCTATGAACGGTATTGTTCAATAACGTCACATAAATATTACGACGGGAATAATGAAAACGAAACAGCAGCATTTGAGATTATGCAAATCGATATGAAGCCGTTGCTAGTTAAAAAGACTTGTGAAACTTCGTGGCATTATTTGTAAAGATTCACAAGTGTTTTATGACAACATTGATCCAAATGAAAACGTAACATAACAATAAAAATAAATAGAAAGCAAAACAATGGTTCAGTTGCAAAATAAAAAGTTATTCTATGACGCACTTACACCGTGGATTTTAATACAACTAATTTACTAACTACAAGAAACGACGCCAGAAACACTTGCAATTTTGAATTACAAAAACACAATTTTGTGAGCCAATCATGGCAATGCTTTAACCGATGTAGCTAGAATATTCCGGTATCTCAATGTTACGTCACCAACCTCCCTTTCAAGTTTGTAAACCCGTTGCTGCACAAGGTGAGTTTTCCGTATCGACCGCTTAGCAATACGTTTGTCAGCAAAGATGTAAAAACCGTCCAACGAACCGACCTGCAAAAGAAAATTCCTTAGCAATAAGCAGCGTTGTTTTTTTCTGCGGTAAGGATCACTTACATAGGTCCAGTACAAGTTCGGCAACTGCATAGCAACTACATGCCATGAAATGCCTCCACACACGTTGCCTGAGTAGATACTCATTTTCCGCCGACAAATACATAATTTCTCTTTTGCAAAATCATTTAAGATGAAAACTTTACCTGGCCTAAATTGACGAATCCGTGCTTAGCGGCAATCTTGTTAGCTTCCTCCAAGCCTCCATTTACTTCCACAGCAAATTCATTTGTGTAAACGGCAGGCCGGGGCTTGGACGTATGGTGGCGCGAACGTCTTGATGAATCACAGGGGCCAATTGAAAAATAAATAATAAGAAACAGAGCGAAGTACTGCGATGCGCAAGACAACGAGCATCGCCTTGGCATGGCTAATCCCAGGATTTTACTGAGAGTGTCCATTAATTTAAATCCACTTTTCTTTCATAAAAGCAACAGTTCAAGGACAGAAATTTTGTTACTCCGATCAAACGAAATGCTTCCAGTTATTCACTAACTGCGGTGTATTTTTGTTGACGCGTGGTCAGCAGCTTCAATTACGCGAAATACTTCAAATTTGAAAACAAATACTTCAATAAAACCTGCAAAGCAAAGAGACCTGCGATAACAAACTACTAATTGAGAAATACGCATTTAATCTTCTAACTGCCATAGACGGCAAACGTTTAGTCAAAACTTTTTGCAAGATCAACTGGAAAGACGCGCTTGCCCAGACAGCAACAAAAATGAAAATGGTGTGTCAAAGAGTGCGACTTGGGATTTCCTTCACACTGAAAGAAAAAAGGGATACAAAGAAATAAGCGTGGAATTGAGTGGTTACTTATTACTAAATCGAGAGCATGACACAATCCAGCAAACCTGAAAAGAAACTCCCGCTCACGGCCTGGCCCACAATAAATAATTAATATTCGACTTAACTCTATACAAAATTCTCAACTGGCTGAGTACTACCTCTCCTATTTTGTCAAATATTGGCGAACTGCTTTCTCTCCGACGCATGATTCTTAATTTCAATTCTTAATTTTTATAATAAAATAAAGCAAAAATTTTTGTAATGTAATAATGTGTACTAAAGCAAAACAGAAAACTACAACTTTTTTAAAGAAATGCATACATTTTGTGGTAGAAGATTCATATCCTGACGGCGCGCCATCAACAATGTATATCTGTACCAATTTCATAGGAAATATCTGATTTCTGGTTAAACGTGACCTCTCCAGCAAAGCAACTTCGCAAGAAAGGTCCTAAAACGGGACGGCTTTGCTCTGCACTGTAGCATATGTCCATGCACTACTACCTTCCAGCAAACGCAAAATACAGCTCGCCCTTACCAGCTAAAATTTTGTAAGTTTATTCACTGCCCTCATAACAGCTCTTGCAAACCCAGCAGTTCACCGGAATTCAAATGTTTGCGTTCTGCATCTGCTCCACCCTTCACCAATTCAATGACCACTTAGGTTAGGTTGAACACGAACTGTCTTATACCAGAGATTCTAAAGTTTCCCCTCAATGAAATACCACGAAGCTACTTCTGCTCAAAGAAACCTGCGTATCCAGTGGCGTATCTAGGTTATGACAGGCATAGCTTGTGACAATGGCGCCACTTTGACGGGGCGAAAAATTTGCTTGCAAAAATTACAATGTGCCATACGGTTTTCATCAAACTATGTTGCGCCCCATAAAACCATTGAACTGCACAGCTGCATCAACTAAATCGGTGCGTCAGCCGCCAGCACCACCAAGCATCGTGACACAGCACGACGGTCAGACATTACGACGGAACAAGAACGCTCGCTTGCCGTATTTACTCGAGTCCTGCGCGGGGCGGGTTACCCCACGTGGTTTGCGGGTACCCGCAGAGCTACGCGTGCGGGCGCGGAATAAGAAATTCTTTGTACGGGTAACTGAATGTAGACTCAGTCAATGCCTGTGAAAGCTACATGAGCAAGAAATTCAATGCTGTAGAGAGCTTGTGGTGCTAGTGCGTAGCGTCATTCTCTAGTGGTGGCGAAAATACAGATGGGAGTGTACAGATCTCAGTGATCTTGTAAGAAATACGTTCTTCGTCAGTGAACGACAAAACTCTTTTCAACAGTGCTCTTAAGAAAGAAACGCTTAAGTTTGACTAAAAGGTCTTCACACTTTTCCTTTGCAGTGCTTTTTAAAGAGCATCCGTTGGCTTTGAAATGAACGCTGAATTAACTGCCACGTGCGATGAAACATATTGCATGAGTGTAGTGGTTTTCAGACACACAGTGACAGGTGCAGGTTTGGGACGGAAACAGTGCGGGGCGGGCGCGGGTTGGGAGAGCGCGCGAGGCGGTGGCGGGTTAGAAGTCTGCGGGAACGGGCAGGACTTCTCAAATTCCTGGGAGTGTGGGTGCAGGGCGGGAGCGGACAGAAATTAATCCGCGTAGGACTAATATTTACAAGACCTCGTCCTCTAACGCTATAAGAAAGCCTGACATAAGTCAGTCCGTGCTGCTACAATTCAAGCAAGAGGATACATTGTTCAGAATCTGGTTGAAAGGATTGTAAATCCGTGTCGATGAGAATCTGACTGTTACGCAAATAACTGCTATTAAGCTCCCATAGAGTTACCATTTGCTTAGCTTAAACTGCTGCGGCCCACTCCGACTTGACGAAACATCTTCGCTGGCCAGTAATATCCGATAAATAGGCTAAGCACAATGCCCCTTTCCAGGGACTAAGGAAGAGATCCTTAGTTAGTCCTTGAAACATCACCAGTTAGCATCGTTACCGTACCAGTTGAGCAGAAAATATTCGTTCTTGAAAGAAGAGATTTGTTGGTCTAGTTCAGCGGTTCTTTAACCTAGGTTCGATCGAACCCCCAGGGTTCGACTGAGCCGTTTCAGGGTTCGACGGCGAGACAAGTGCTGCTGACTAAGCCCAAGGGAAAGCGGCCAAAAAACAACAGAAAACACCGACACAACAAAACACTGTATAATCAAATGTAAACTGTTGATTGATTTCATTTCAATAACTCATTTCTGCTTTCTGTTATATTGGGCACAATTGGGGTTCGAGAAACGCTTGGCAAACAAGTAAGGGTTCGGGGTGTTTGTAAAGGCAAAGAACCACTGGTCTAGTTTTTTCTGTCCGTCCAGGGGTTTGGCTGTCGCACGTTAGTGATTCATTATAGAAGAAATTATCGTTTGCGGTTGCAACATGTTGTTACAATGTGGTTCAGTCAATACTATGCACAAATTATGATAATGGTTTGATATTCTTTATAATGAAAATAAATCAGCATAGAAATATGTCGTCTTCCTTGTGGATAATATAATTTATACTTTTAGCTGCTGAAATGTTCAAAATAAAAATAAACATTTGTTTTCCGTTTCAAAACATGGTCTACCTTTGACAGAAATTGTGCCTATATCTAATATTGAAATTATTAAAAAGGGCTCATATTTAAAGTTTGCCACGTGCGCCATTTTGCATAGATACGCCACTGTATATATCGAAAGGTTCTCTTTGCCAGGGTGTAAGTGACGGAGGAGCAGGGGTCAACTGCCCCCACTGGCAAGTCAAATGTAAAAATCGCGCCTCTACATAGCTTACATAGCTTACATATTTTTTTGGTTTTGAGTAGGTTGTTGTTTTTTTGCGTTTGTTTCGGAGTGTTTTCCGCTGATTTCGGTTTTTGGTACTATAGACATTCACATCCGGATTCACTATCATTTCTCAACTTTTTCTAAATGTTGGCCAGTGGGCTCCCAACGGTTGGCCAGTGGGCCTCCTTTATCAAGTTTTCCCCACTGGCTCAAACCTGTAGCTGCGCTACTGCTCTTTGTTAGATGTCTACGAATGCCAACCTGAGTAGATCTTGTGATTTTCTCATTGCAATCAACAAACAGAGCTGTAACCAGTGGCATCGTACATACAAAAGCCAGGAGGGAAGATTTGCCCTCAAATTTTAAACAATCGTATCATAAGCGAATGAGTCAAGTTGTCTGCAAAACCACAAGCAAGCGAGACACTGAGTGGGTGACTTTTTTCCTTTCCTCTTTAAAATTACGCAAATTCATATTGAATTATGCCAATATATTGGAGTACCCCCAATTTTTTGCTAACACGACACTGCTAACTGCAACCAGTCACAACTAACATTCAAGAAATTATCCAAGTAAAAATCTCTGCAAGATCGTATTTTCTCATGAATTGCGGTATGGGTCCGGTTCGCATCAACTTTTTGATCGAATAAAGTGTTACGAATGCATTCACCTTCTCTTCAGATTTGTGGAGATTTGTGATGCAAATAAGTTATGTATCTGCACAGTGGCGTACGCAGAAAATCTTCATGGGGGGGTTCGTTCAGGGTCATATGGTGGTCATTTGTATTTGGTGTGCGCTCTTTGTGACGTTACAATTTGACGTCGTTTTCATGTTTCCAAACCAACGTTTTGGCGAGGTTTGTTGACATAACATGCATACTTTTCTACATACACTCCCCTTATTTTTGTGTCATTGCAGTATAAACTATCAGCGCTCCAAGTTGGGCTATCGGAGAAAAACAAACACAACACAACGACACAGTAGTTCATAACTGCAAAAATATCAGGCTGCGCGTTAAAACAGGGGAGTAAAACACTCATTAATTCGTCAGAGCAATTTGCAACTGCAAAATGAGGCTACGCTAATGTCTTGTCGGATACGAGCAGTCAAGCACAGAAACAGTGCGGCTGGACTGGCTGGCGCACACCCCGGTTTGCAAGATTGAATCTTGCTAAACTACACAAGAATTGAAAATGCGCATAAA